>JAEEGL013270523.1_pt1 | contig 10270 bp, 5 predicted proteins | sample 9134231 | NCBI WGS metagenome assembly JAEEGL01 (sample SAMN16246548, study PRJNA631951) | gut metagenome | biome: gut microbiome; feature: rumen; material: fiber-attached | host: Bos | place: Iran: Karaj | collected 2018-10 | reverse complement strand
CCTCGTTGATGTCGGGCGGCAGGATCTTAATTCCCATCTGTCTGCAGGTCTGGAAATATTCGCTCTCCTTGGTCGAGTTTTCAATCACGGAGGTCATAAGCGCCGCCATGAACTCCACGGGATAGTAATGTTTCAGATACGCGGTCTGATAAGCGACCACCGCGTAGGCCGCCGCGTGCGACTTGTTGAAGGCATAGCGCGCGAAGTCCATCATGGAATCGTAGATCTTGTTCGCGATTTTTTCATCGATGCCGTTCGCGACACACCCCTTGACGCCTTCCTCCGCGTTTCCGTAGACAAAGTTCTGCCGCTCCTTCACCATGACGCTCTCTTTCTTCTTGCTCATGGCGCGGCGCACCAAATCGCTCCGTCCCAGCGTGTAGCCGCCAAGGTCGCGGACGATCTGCATGACCTGCTCCTGGTAGACGATACAGCCGTAGGTAGGCTTTAAAATCGGCTCCAGCTGCGGGCACAGATAGGTGACGGAGGCCTTGTCGTTCTTGCCTTTAATATACTGCGGAATAAAATCCATCGGGCCCGGCCGGTACAGACTGATCCCGGCGATGATGTCTTCCATGCTCTCCGGGTGCAGTTCCTTCATGAAGGATTTCATCCCGCTGCTTTCCAGCTGGAACACGCCGTCGGTGCGGCCGGTGCTGATGGCATCGTACACTTCCTTGTCATCCAGGTTGATTTTCTCGATATCCAGGTGCCCCGGGTGGTTTTTGTTCACCAGGTCCACCGCGTCCTGAATCACCGTCAGGGTCCGCAGGCCCAGGAAGTCCATCTTGAGAAGTCCCAGCTCCTCGATCGTGGTCATCGTGAACTGCGTGGTGATGGAACCATCGGCGCTGCGCGAGAGGGGCACGAATTCTTCGATCGGCTTCTGGCCGATCACGATGCCCGCCGCGTGCATGGAGGTGTGCCGGGGAAGTCCCTCCAGGCGGAGAGACAGGTCAATCAGGCGCTTAACCTCCGGATCCTCATCGTAGAGACTCTTCAGCTCCTTGTTTACCTCCAGCGCCCGGGTGATCGTGATGTTCAGCTCGTTCGGGATCATCTTGGCGATGTAATCGCAGCGGGCATAGGGCAGATCCAGCACGCGGCCCACGTCCCGGATGACACCCTTGGCCGCCAGCGTACCGAACGTGACGATCTGCACGACGCGGTCCTTCCCGTATTTCCGGACCACGTAGTCGATCACTTCCTGGCGTCTTTCGTAGCAGAAGTCCACGTCGATATCGGGCATGGATACGCGCTCCGGGTTTAAAAAGCGTTCAAAAATCAGGCTGTAGCGGATCGGGTCAATGGAGGTGATGTCCAGGCAGTAGGAAACGATGGATCCGGCGGCAGAGCCTCGGCCCGGGCCCACGGCAATGCCGTTTTTCTTCGCGTAGTTGATGAAATCCCAGACAATGAGGAAATAGTCCACGTACCCCATCGTGGAGATGACGCCCAGCTCGTAGTCCAGGCGCTCCTGCAGGGTGCCGTCATCGTTCGGATAGTGGCGATGAAGCCCTTCCTCGCACAGCTTGTGCAGGTATTCATAGGAGGTCAGGCCGTCCGGAACATCAAACTTGGGGAGCTTGGTCACGCCAAATTCGATCTCCACGTGGCAGCGCGCCGCGATTTTCGCGGTGTTGTCCACGGCCTGCGGCGCGTAGGGGAACAGCGCGCGCATCTCCTCTTCCGATTTCAGGTAGTACTGCCCGCCCTCATAGCGCAGGCGGTTCTCGTCCGACACCTTCTTGCCCGTCTGGATGCAGAGCAGGATGTCATGCGGCTCGGCGTCCTGCGGATAGATGTAGTGGGTGTCGTTGGTGCACACCAGGTCGATCCCCAGCTCCTCGCTCATGCGCAGCAGGTGCATGTTGACAGTTCTCTGCTCCGGAATGCCGTGATCCTGCAGCTCCAGGAAAAAGTTGCCCTTTCCGAAGATCTGCTCATACCGCTTCGCGCTTTTGACGGCTTCCTCATACAGGCCTCTCGACAGAAGGCGCGGGATCTCCCCGGCCAGACAGGCGCTTAGGGCGATGATGCCCTCGTGGTACTGCTCCAGCACTTCATAGTCCACCCGCGGCTTATAATAGAAGCCTTCCGTGAACCCGCGGGAGACGATCTTCATCAGGTTGGCATACCCGGTGTTGTTTTCCGCCAGAAGGACCAGGTGATAGTACCGTTCCTCATGGTTTCCGGGCTCTCTGTCAAACCGGGAGCCGGGGGCTACATAGATTTCGCAGCCCAGCACGGGGTTGATCCCCACTTCCCGGCAGGCACGGTAGAAATCGATAACGCCGTACATGACGCCGTGATCCGTGATGGCCAGGCTTTCCATGCCCAGTTCTTTGGCTCTGGCGGCCAGCTCCTTGATCTTGCAGGAACCGTCCAGCAGGCTGTATTCCGTATGAAGGTGTAAGGGAGTAAAGGCCATATCTTCTCTCCTGCCATATAGGAACAAGCCCCCTGTCCGGTTGTACCGTCAGGGGGCTTTCATTTCTTTGCATCCTTCTTATTTAATCTGAAGGATATATTTCTCAAGTGCATCGCAGGCTTCCGCTTCATCCGCTCCGTCTGCAGTGATCGTCAGCTTCGAGGTGCTGTCGAGCGTCATCGTCATCATACCCATGATGCTCTTTGCATTCGCCTGCATCTCTCCGTTATCGAAATGAATGTTGCTCTCATAGCGGCTGGCAATCTGTACAATCTTCGCAAGCGGGCGGTTGTTGATGTCCAGCGGCAGGGTCCCTTCCAAAGTTCTGATGGTCATGTGTTCTCTCCTGTTAATTTCTTAATTCTTGTCCCGCAGTTCTTCCGCGAGTTCTTTCAGCTTCCGCAGACGGTGGTTGACACCCGATTTGCCGATTGGCGGCACCATCAGGTCTCCCAGCTCCTTTAAAGAAGCGTCCGGATACATCACACGGGCGGTAGCCATCTGACGGAGGCTTTCCGGGAGGGTCCTCATGTCCATATGAGCCTCCAGGAATTCAATATCCGCAACCTGTGTGGCAGCAGCCGCAACGGCTTTCTGAATGTTCGCTGCCTCAAAGTTGACTCTTCGGTTAATGATTCCCCTCATTTCCTTTTTAATGCGGATATTTTCAAACTCCATCATGGAGCTGGTTGCCCCCATGACAGTGAGTGTTTCCGAAATGAAATCTCCGTCCTTCATGTAAAGAACATAGTATTGCTTTCTTTCCACGATTCCGGTTTCGATTTCGTACTCCCCTAATACTTCCTGCAGCCTTCGCGCCATATCCATCCCCAGGCAGACAAACTCGAGGTGATAGGATTTTTCCGGATCGCTCATGGATCCGGCGGCGATGAACGCGCCGCGGACAAAAGCCCGGCGGCTTTCCTCACCCCGCAGAAGTTCGGGAGAAATTTTCATTTCTTCCGGCGGGCTGTCTTCCTCCCAGATGCGGGACAGAAGCGGCATCCGACATTCCAGCAGGATCCGGTAGGCCTGCGCGTAATCCCGCACAACCAGACAGTAGTTGACGTTCTTTTTTCGCCCACCTGTCCGAATGCGCACCTCCGGGGATAAACCAAAGGTTTTTCGGATCAGATAAAAAAAACGCCTGGCCAGGGATGCATTCTCCGTATACAGAAATATTTCAAAAGCATCGTTTCCTTTGGCCAGAACCTGTCCGCTCATGCTGATCAGTGCTGCAAGTTCAGCGATCCGACACGATTTCGACTTCGGGAGGTCCCTTGTAAGTTCCTCCTTCACGTCCGATGAAAAGGACATTTCTTTCATTACCCCTTTTTACTGTTATGCCATTTCACTGACAACACCATGATAAGCCATATTCCATAAGGGTTCAAGTGCCAAAATTAACAAAAATCGCCGAGGATTTTCACTTCCATTGCCAGTTTTACACCATAGGTATTTTCGACGGTTTCCTGCACGTGCCGGCAGACCGCCAGGATGTCCGAAGCGCTGCCGTGGCGGTCGTTGACGACAAATCCCGCGTGCTTTTCCGAGACGCAGGCGCCGCCCACCCGGTAGCCTTTAAGCCCCGCGTCCTCGATCAGCTTCCCTGCAAAAAGCCCTTCCGGGCGCTTGAAGGTGCTGCCCGCGCTGGGGTGCTCAAGCGGCTGTTTGTCGCGCCGCCTTCCGTTATAATCATCCATCGTGGCCTTGATTTGGGCCGGATCCGCAGGCGCAAGGCAAACCTCCGCCTCCAAAACCATCTCCCCCGTCTTCATCAGCCGGCTTTCCCGGTAGCCAAGCCCCAGCTCGGAGGCCGGCACCCACTTTTCTTCCCCTTCCGGCGTCAGAAGGCGCACCCGGGTGAGGACATTCACCATCTCCCCGCCATAGGCGCCCGCGTTCATGTACACAGCGCCGCCCACCGATCCGGGGATGCCGGAGGCAAATTCGAGGCCGGACAGCCCGGCCTTTAAGGCCGCCGCCGCCACCTGCGACAGCTTAACGCCCGCTCCCGCGCGCAGAAGGTTGCCCTCGATCTTGATGCCAAGCAGCCGGTCCGTGGAGAGAATGAGCCCGTTGTACCCCAGATCGCCCACAAGTAAGTTGCTTCCGTTTCCCATCAGAAACAGCGGCATGCCCTCCTGCCGGCAAAGAGCCAGCAGCGCGCGGCACGCCTCCGCGCTCTCCGGCCGCACAAAGAAACGCGCGGGGCCTCCGGCCTGAAAGGTTGTGTGGTTCTTTAACGGCTCGTTCTGCAAAACTTCGGTTTCCCCGACAATACGGATCAGCTCTGCCTGAAAGGCCTTGTCCGCTTCGTTTACAGACGCCGGCGCGTTTTTTCGCATTTGTTGGTTTTCCGAAAGACGGTTGTCCCCTTGGCTCATTCGTTTCCTCCGTGACTGTCCTGATAGCGCTCATACAGCGCGCGGGCCGCATTGTAACCGCTCTTTTTCTGCCGATGGTTCATGGCCGCCGCTTCGACGATCATGGCCAGGTTTCGACCGGGCCGGACCGGAAGCTCATAGCAGGATACCTTGTTTCCTAAGTATTCGATGTATTTATCATCCAGGCCAAGGCGATCGTACTGTTTTCCCTTGACCCACTCTTCCAGCTTGATGACCATCTCGATGCTGGTGGAATCCTTGACGCTGCCCACGCCGTACAGATGCTGCACATCGATAATGCCGATGCCCCGCAGCTCGATGAAATGCTTGATCATGGCCGGCGCGCTTCCCACCAGGGTTTCCTCACTCACCCGGCGGATATCCACGGCATCGTCCGCGATCAGACGGTGCCCGCGCTTGACAAGCTCCAGGGCCGTCTCCGATTTACCGATACCACTCTCACCCGTGATCAGAACGCCGATGCCGAACACTTCCACCAGGACACCGTGCACACGCACCGTCGGCGCAAAGCGCACCTTCAGCCAGCGCATGACCTCCGACATGAACTCCATGGTGCTTCTTTCCGTCAGAAGAAGCGGAACGCCGTTTTCCACCGCAAGCTCCCGGACGGTTTCCGAGGGCTGCAGATTCCGGCAGTAGATCAGGCAGGGGAAATGATAGGAAAAGAGCTTCCGATACCGTTCCTTCTGCGTTTCCGGATCCATCTTCTTGGCATACACGTATTCCACATTGCCAATCATCTGAATCCGTTCGCTGTCGAAGTGGTCATAAAACCCGGCCAGCTGCAGTGCCGGACGGTTGACTTCCGCATTCATGATCTCAGTCTGGGTCAGGTCAAGTTCCGGTGTCAGGTTGGTAAGGCTCCATTTTTCGACGATATCTTTGACCGTCATGTGTTCAGCCATCTTGTTCCTCCTCGGGTTCTGGGTATTGGGGTGCCGACCGAGGTTATCCAGGCTCGTTCGGCTTTCATAAGTGTACTATTTTTTCTTTTCCCGGTCAATGTCAAATCCCATTATGTCACGTCACAGCTACTGTGCAAATTCATACGTCTTAACAACGAAAAGAAAAGCTTGAAGGGCAGAGCTTATATCAGTTTGCAGTCATGTGCCAAGGCCAATAGAACCGCTTGCTGAAAAGAATTTGCTTTAGAGCAAAAATCGACAAGCCTTATAGCGAAGCGACATTGGCGATTTTTGCTCTGCTCTTTGCAAATTCTTTGAAGCTTACGCGGTTCTGGCCGAAGGTTCTTAGACTGCAAACGATATAACTCTGCCATTCGGATTTAGATGCGTATTTGTGGTAAAATCTAATCTGGGTCCACCATCTCGGCGGTGATTTTCGAGGCCGTCTCCGGGGCGCGGAAAAACAGGTAGACGCTGCGGGCGGAGGCTGCGTTCATGCCCTCTGCCTGGGCCAGTTCCTCCTCCGAGGCCTCCCGGATTGCGCCGATATCTCCAAAGTGTTTCATGAGGGCCTTGCGGCGCTTCGGTCCGATGCCCGGGATATCGTCCAGGACGGAATGAATCTGTCCCTTGCTGCGAAGGCTCCGGTGGTATTCGATCGCAAAACGGTGGGCCTCATCCTGGATATGCGTCAGCAGGTGGAAGCCCTCCGAGTGGGTGTCGATGGGGAGCTCCTCGTCGCGAAAGTACAGGCCCCTCGTGCGGTGATTGTCATCCTTCACCATACCGCAGACCGGGATGTCGATCTGAAGCTCCGCCAGAACCTTCTCCGCCACGTGCACCTGCCCCTTGCCGCCATCCATGAGGAGCAGGTCCGGGAAGCGGGCAAACCGCACTTCCAGCTCGCCCTTCTCTTTGGCAGCCAGCTGTTTCTTTTCCTCCAGGCCGTGGGTAAAGCGCCGCTTTAAAACCTCCTCCATGGAGGCGTAATCGTTGTTGCCTTCCACGGAATGGATGCGGAATTTCCGGTATTCGGCGTTGCGGGACTTTCCGTCCTCAAACACCACCATGGATCCGACGGACTGAGTGCCGCTGATATGCGAGATATCGAAGGCCTCCATGCGATGCACGTCGGTCAGCCCGATCCATCCGGCGATCTGCTCCGCCGCTCCCTTCGTCTTCTTCTCCTCCCGGACGATCCGCTCCGTGTCCTTGTTTAACACCATGCGCGCGTTGTCCGTGGCCAGGTCCACCAGCTTCTTTCTATCCCCCTTCTTGGGCACCAGAAGCGTCACTTTAGAGCCCCGCTTTTCGCTGAGCCATCCGGTGATGAGTTCCTGATCCTCAAGCTCTAAGGGGAGGTAGATCTCCTTGGGGATAAACGGCGTGCCGGCGTAGAACTGCTTGACGAACGCTTCCAGAATGTCCTGCCCCAGCTCCTCGGTCTCGGGCTTTAGATGGAAATGATCCCGCCCGATCATCTTGCCCTCGCGCATGAAGAAGATCTGCACCACGGCATCCTCATCGTTTAACGCGTAGGAAATGATGTCGCGGTCCTCCATGTCGCTGTCGGTGATGCGCTGTTTCTGGGCGATTTTCTGCACGGAAAACAGAAGTTCCCGCCAGTTGGCAGCTTCCTCGAACTCCAGCTTCGCGGCGGCTTCCTGCATGCTTTTCTCCAGGCTTTTTAACACCGGATCGTAATTCCCTTTCAGGAAATCCAGCGCGCCTTCCACATGGGTGCGGTATTCTTCCTTGGAGATATAGCCCTGGCAGGGGGCATCACACTGATGAATATGATAGTTTAAGCAGGGCCTTTCCTTTCCGATTTCCTTCGGAAGGCTGCGGTTGCAGGTGCGGATTTTATAGATTTTATGCAGCAGATCCAGGGTATCCCGCACCGCTCCCACGCTGGTGTAGGGGCCGAAGTACCGGCTTTTGTCGCGCTTCATGCTGCGGGAGAACATCACCCGGGGGTAGTCTTCCTGCACGGTCACCCGGATGTAGGGGTAGGCCTTGTCGTCCTTCAGCATCGTGTTGTAGCGCGGGGAGTGCTCTTTGATGAGGTTGCACTCTAAGACCAGCGCTTCGAGCTCCGAGCCGGTGACGATGTATTCAAAGTGGTCGATGTGCGAGACCATTTTCTGGATTTTCATCGTTTTGTCGCGGCTGCTCTGGAAATACTGGCGTACGCGGTTTCTTAAATTGATGGCTTTTCCCACATAGATAATGCGGTCATCTTTATCATGCATAAGATAGACGCCGGGAGAGGTGGGAAGCTTTTTCAGTTCATCTTCTATCACAAACATGGGGTAATTCCTTGCCTGGTATGAGTTCACGACAGGCAGCAAAAATCGTTCGCAGTCTGTCTTCCGTCGGCCAGAACCGCTAAAGCTTAGAAAAATTGCAAAAAACATGAGCAAAAAACTCCAACTCGCATTGCATGCTCAAACATGGAGTTTTTTGCTCATAAAGCAATTTTTCTTCGCCAAGCGGTTCTAAGGCCTTCTCCACATGACTGCGTACAATTTTTCGCTGCCTGTCTGCCTTTCGATAAAAATCTTCTTACGACATTTACAGCCGCGATACATCATTGATTACCGTTCCTGTGCTGGTTCGCAGCTTTCGCCGTGCACACAGGAAGAAAATCTGACAGAATACGTACTTACAGTAAATCTTCGGGTTTCTTTACATCTTCTGCAGAGACTTCCTCAGCCGGTACTTCGGAGGTCGGCTCCACGGGAACGGCTTCCTCAGCCGGTACTTCGGGAGCCAGTTCAGCGGGAGCGGCTTCTTCTACCGGCTGGCTTTCAGTAGCAGGGATCTCGGCTGGCTGGCTTTCGGCGGCGGCCTTCTCTGCCCGCTCTTTTTCGACTTCGTGGAACAGATCCATGAATTCTTTGCCGGTGATGGTTTCCTTCTCAATCAGGAACGCAGCGATCTTATGCAGCGCGTCCAGATTTTCGGAGAGGAGCTTTAAGGCCTGCTCGTAGGAGTCGTGCAGGAGCTCTTTGACCACCGTGTCGATCGTGGCGGCGGTCCGGTCCGCGCAGTTTAAGACGGGGCGTCCGTCCAGGTACTGGTTCTCGATGCTCTCGAGGCTCATCAGGCCAAACTCTTCCGACATGCCGTACTGGGTGACCATGGATCTGGCCACGCGGGTGGCGCGTTCGATGTCGTTGGAGGCGCCGGTGGTGACCGTGTCGAAGATCAGCTTTTCTGCCGCGCGTCCGCCAAGGAACTGCACAAGCATGGCGCGAAGCTCTGCCTCGGTGTTCAGATATTTTTCTTCCTCCGGCACGTTCATGACGTAGCCTAAGGCGCCCATGGTGCGGGGCACGATGGTGATCTTCTGCACCGGCTCGGAGTCTTTCTGCAGGGCGCTGATCAGGGCGTGGCCGACTTCGTGGTAAGACACGATGCGGCGTTCTTCCTCGCTCATGATGCGGTCCTTCTTTTCCTTGCCGACCAGCACCACTTCCACTGCCTCAAACAGGTCTTTCTGCGTGACCACGTTCCGTCCGTTCTTGACGGCGTTGATGGCCGCTTCGTTGACCATGTTCGCCAGGTCGGAGCCGACCGCGCCGGATGTGGCCAGGGCGATGGCTTCCAGGTCGACGCTGTCGTCCATGAGGACGTCCTTGGAATGCACCTTTAAGACCTCAATACGGCCTTTCAGGTCGGGCCGGTCTACGATAATCCGGCGGTCCAGGCGGCCCGGGCGAAGCAGGGCCTTGTCCAGGACATCCGGGCGGTTCGTGGCCGCCAGGATGAAGACGCCCTTGGACGAATCGAAACCGTCCATCTCGGAGAGCAGCTGGTTTAAGGTCTGCTCGCGCTCGTCGTTTCCGCCGAAGCGCGTGTCACGGCTCTTGCCGATGGCATCGATCTCATCGATGAAGATAATGCAGGGTGCCTGCTGCTGCGCCTGTTTAAACAGGTCGCGCACACGGGAGGCGCCCACGCCGACAAACATTTCTACAAAATCCGAACCGGACAGGGAGAAGAACGGAACGTTCGCCTCGCCCGCGACGGCCTTGGCAAGCAGCGTTTTACCGGTTCCGGGAGGGCCCACAAGTAGGGCGCCCTTCGGCAGCCTTGCGCCGATGGTGGCGTACTTGCTGGGATTGTGCAGGAAGTCCACGATTTCCACCAGGGACTCCTTGGCCTCATCCTGGCCGGCCACGTCCGCAAAGGTAACACCGGTCTCCTTCTGCATATAGACTTTGGCGTTACTCCTGCCGACGCCCATGATTCCGCCGCCGCTGCGCCGCATCATCATGCCTAAGAACACCCAGACGATCGCGATCGGAAGGATGTAGTACAGCAGGATGTTTAGGAGCGCCGACCCGGAATCCGGAATCTCGCCGTCCATCTTGACATCATGTTCCCGTAAAATCACCGCCAGGTTCGGATAATTGATATAGGCGGTATAGTAGGTGGTTTTTCTGGTTCCGTTCATGAGATCCGAGACGGTTACCTTGTCATTCTTCAAGGTAAACTCAATCTGCGCCTCCGTGAACATG
>JAEEGL012946881.1_pt1 | contig 10270 bp, 7 predicted proteins | sample 9134231 | NCBI WGS metagenome assembly JAEEGL01 (sample SAMN16246548, study PRJNA631951) | gut metagenome | biome: gut microbiome; feature: rumen; material: fiber-attached | host: Bos | place: Iran: Karaj | collected 2018-10 | reverse complement strand
GTCCATCGTGGCACCGACGCCGTCTTTACCACGAACTTCGTGGATAGCGTGGATACGCTTTGTGAAGTAGAGGATACGTTCGGTAAGGGTAGTCTTACCGGAGTCGATGTGGGCAGAAATACCAATATTTCTGTGCTTTTCTATGTTTTTCATATTTTATTCCACTAATGGAGTTGATGTTTTAAAGTTTGCGCCCAAAGATAGAAAAAAATACCCCCGTTCTCAAGGGGGGCTAGTCTGTGGTTTTGGCCAATTATGGCTATTTTGACTGAATTTGCCTAGATTTCAGTTTTTTCTTCGTCAGTTTTCTCGGAAGAAGCCGTTTCGCCGGGCTCTTTGGGTGTTTCGTCCTGGTCCGCGAGCGCCTTGAAGTAGGCAATTGCGGTCTTGCCGACTTCCTTCGTGTCGAAATACGCGTAGGCACCGTTCCCGATGGCGCCAATAGCGGGGATGGCCCGCAGGAGCGACTTGCTCACGAATTTGGAGGAAATCTTGATGCCGATTTTTTCGACAATCTTCTTGAGGGCGGTCGTGGAAAGCTTTTGCACCACGATGCGGCTCCCGGTACGGACGGCAACATCGCGCAGGAGCGATGCCGCACTGTGCCGGAACAGGCACCAGACCATCGCTTCGCGGGTCAGGAGGGCAATCTTGCCATAACTGGCGGCAATATCGGCCACAAGTTGCGCCTGTATGCGCCAGATGGCGGCGATGTCGGGGATGGCGGTAAGGATTCCCGTGAACCCGGCCGGTATGGAAAGCGTGCCGCTGACGGTCGCGGCCTTGAACGTGGCCTGCTGGATGAGCATGTTTGCCCTTTTTTCGGGGTCTATCGCCGAAACGTGCAGGGAGTCCGGAATGTTCGTAATAAGGTCAAAAATGATATTTATGGCCTTTTCCTTTAGTTTGTCCATAGTCTGTTTCTTGCTCTCGGACATGGGGTACTCCTTGTAAAAGCTATGTACAGAATATAATAAAATAGGCGGTTTTGGCTTGCTGGTAGCCTTTTTTGCCTGCCTGCAGCGGTATTCTTAGCGAAGGTGCTAGAAAAGATGTAAATTTATACCATGAAACGTTTTGCATTTGCTGTAACTTTCGCATGCGCTTGTGCTGCCTTTGCCGACCCGACCGCATCCATTTTCGTGAAGGATGCCGAGGAATTCCAGGCCATCCAGAAGGAACTTGACCAGTTGAAGTCCGGGTTGGGTCAGTCAAACCCCGAACTGGACTCCCTGTGGGAGAGGGCGAACCATATCGCCAAGATGAACGACCGATGCTCCATGATTTCTATTAACGAGGTCCTGGATGATGAATGTAGCCACTTTTATGCTGTAGAGCTCCCCGAATTCGAAACCAAGTATATGGAAGTGACTGGCGAACTCCGCCTGGGCTTCATGACGATGGGCAACTCCCTGGCCGAGCGTACGGAACAGATCAAGGCGTGTGCCTCGGCTCTTGGTGGAATCCTGGTTTCCAAGGAACAGCTGGTCAAGTTGAACGGTACGGTCGACCTGGAACCGCTCACCTTCGACGGTGCCTTTGACGCAACTTACAACTTTAACCTGTTCTTTGATTCCGAACGTATGGAACAGCAGAAGCGCATGATGGAGCGCTGGCTTTCGAAGTGTAGCGATATCGTGCTCCGTAAGTCCGGTGACGAGTATGCACCGCTGTTCCTGCAGTCCGTGACGCAGATAAACGACTCTCTTGACCGTGTGAACGCGAACATAAAGATTGTGATGAACTCGAAGAGCCTGGGCTTTTATCTGGACTTGAATAAGCCCATTTCGGGTGCATACTACCTGAATGGCGTGCAACTGTTCAACGTGAATTCGTTGCCGAGGGGGCGTAGGTACTCGCACCTTGTGGTGGATATTCCCAAGAAGATTGTGAAGCTGCCTTTGGGTAACAACGGCAACATGCAGAATTTCAAGGGGCGTGTGGAGTTTACCTCGGTCTACCAGGAGAAGGACCTTGTCGGCCGCTGGGCGTGGAACACTACTAAGAATAGGAACAGTGCCCAGAATGTGGCGAAGGCGAAGGGCGAGATAACGGAAACCGCCGTGGAAGGTGCTGCAGTGGACCTGCCCCCGGAATCGTCTGAGGCCCAGGTGGCCGCATCTGCGGCAGCAACTGCGGCTGCGACCGATGCTGCCGAAGCGGGCGAGGCTCCTGCAAGTAATGACGGCGCAAAGTCTTCGTTCAAGATTAAATGGGTGCCGGTTGCGATTTCTGCCGCCGTGGCTGTGGGCGGAGGTGTAATGGCCGCCGTGTTCAACAGCAAGGCGAAGAGCGAACGCGACAAGAAGCCGAAGACCGCCGAAGAGTACGGCAAGATTTGTGACAACATTGACAATGCACAGACGATGCGTGCCGTGGGCCTTGGCATTATGGGCCTCGGCATAGTGGGCATTGGCGTGAGTTTCTTGTTCTAGGAGGGGGCGATTTATGAAAACGATATTCAAGTTTATGCGTGGCTCCATTCAGTTTTTGCCGACACTTGGCCTGTTGACGGGCCTTGCCGCCTGTACCGACTATCTCGACGAATTCAAGGATGAGTACGACGAGACTTTCGCCGCAATCGAGGACCCTGTACCTGGCGACGAGGATGTGTCCAGTTCGAGCGAAACGAAAGCGGGGACGAGTAGTTCTGCAAAATTGAGTAGCAGTGATAAGGGCTCCGAACCGGTAGACGGATCGAGCAGTTCTGGGAAAGTGGGCTCGAGCAGTTCGACAAAGGGAACTTCTAGCAGTTCTGCAGGGTCAAGCAGTTCGCAAAATACATCTTCAGACAGTATGGACGATATCCCGCTTTCTGCCGGGGTTTTCGGAACCTGCAAACCGGTTAGGGCTACATTTGAACTGGACGAGCGGGTAACTTGGTCGTTCACTTGGAATACGGCGAGTGGACTTACCGCTACGGACAAAGCCAAGGCAACGCTTAATTGGAATATGCCGGGTGGTACTCCTGCGACATATGACGGCGATGCGAATGATTGCTTTATTGAGACTTCCTATACAACATCTGGCAGTAAGACTGCGACGGTGTCGGTTACTATAGGCGGTTCTACGCAGGAAATTGCATGCACGTCGGTGATGGTGATTCCTGCGACGGAATCGTCCTCCAGTGATTCGAGTTCTCCTGAATTCGCTCCCACTCGTGTGGGGCCTGTTAGCCAGTATGGCCAACTTAAGGCTGGCAAAAATTCTTCTGGGAAGGGCAGACTTTACGGCAGTTGCGAAGGCGTGAAGGATGGTTCCGAAGTGCAGGTGCGCGGCATGAGCCTTTACTGGAGCTTGATGTCGAATGCTATGGAATTCTGGACCGAAGAAGGTATCACGACCATGGTGAGCGATATGAACATCGAGGTGGTGCGTGCCGCTATGGCTGCTGGTTCCGAAAACTGGGGGGATGAATGGAACGATATCCCGCTAAAAGGATATTCAAGTGATCCGACTAATCAGAAATCTTTTGTGAAAACCGTTGTAGATGCTGCTATCAAGAACGATATTTATGTGATTATTGACTGGCATATTATGGGAGCCGATGGATACACTACCCAAGCAGTTGAATTTTTTGAATATGCTGCCAAAGAGTTTGGCGGTTACGACAATGTGATTTTCGAAGTCTGGAGTGAACCGACCAGTGTCGAATTGAGTACGGTCACCACTCATGCAAATACCGTGATTGCGGCTATTCGTAAGTATTCCGATAACTTGGTGCTCGTGGGTAGCCCCTCATGGTCAGCCCAGCCTAATGCGTGTGCTACGGCGGCTATTCAGGATTCCGAGAAGAATTACGCTTGTACGCTCCATTTCTATGCCGGAAGCGATTTGGTGGAAGGTACTCACGATGCTGCAGCAGAGCAGGCTATGAGTAGCGGCGTTCCCGTGTTTGTCTCTGAATGGGGCACCGTTAATTCCGACGGTAAAGGTGGATATAATGAGAGTTCTAGCAGAGCCTGGAGTGCCTGGATGAACCAGAACAATATTTCTTGGACAAACTGGTCTGCTTCCAAAATACAGCAAGGCTCTGCTGCATTCACCAGTTCTGCAACCAAAACATCGCTCCAGTATACGACGTCGGGTTCTCTTGTAAAAAGCTTCCTTGCGACGAACCCCACGACCTATACGGCGTGCAAGGCCAAATAATCTGCATTGACAGTTTAGCTATTTATGGTTTTATAGCTCTCCTTGTTGACTTTTAAACAAGGAATGTTTATTTTTATTTGCGAAATGACCCGTTTTTCTTCTGTAATTGTGTTCCTGTGTACTGTACTGATTGTTGCTGGACAGTCTTGTGCCAAGAAATTGGTGCATGTGGCCGTTCTGGAAACAAAAGTTCTCGAAAATGCGGTTTCCAGGAGCGAAAAAACATTCCTTACAGATGAACTCCGGGCCCAGGCCATGCTTGTCTTGCCCGACTACATGGACTTTGTCGTTATGACGCAAGAAAATATTAAGGTGATGCTCCCTCCTAACAAGTCGTTGGAAGACTGCGAGGGGGATTGTCTTGTGGAAACGGGCAAGAATATTTCGGCAGACTACGTATCGCAGGCACGTGTGGGGAAGTTTGGGGATGACTTGACGCTTACGGTGGAACTTTACGAAACGTATTCGGGCAAGATGCTGGCCAGCTATACGAGTACGACCCCAAATGCCCAGCAGTTGCTTGTCGAAATAAAGAATCGTTCTGCCATCCTGTTCGGCGCTATTCCTGGTGCGGTTTCCCCGAATAATGGCGGGTACGGAGGCAAGGGCGGTTTTTCCGATGTATCCATGGGACAGCAGTGGTCCTCCTCTAAGGTCAAAAAGTATGTAATTGATGTCTTTTCGGATCCGGCGGGGGCGCTTCTCAATATAGACGGGCGCCCGCAGTCAAATTGCCGAAGCACGCCCTGCAGTGTTGAACTTTCCGAGGGCAATCACAAGTTTACGTTCGTGCTGGATATGTATTTCGACTTGGATACGATTGTGAATGTGGGTAAATACACTGACAATATCCAAGTGAGTATGAAACCGAATTACGGTACGCTTATGATCAATCCGAGCTACCCCGATAATTATGCCTCGTCCGGAGAGCTTACTGTAAAAATAGGTGATGAAATTGCTTCTAAGGAAAATGTCCTTCCTCCGGGAATGCACCGTGTGTCGTTGGAACACCCATGCTACGAGAATGTGGAATTTACGGCAGACATAGCCCGAGGTAAGGAATTCCGTTTTGATAAGGTCCTTGTTCCTAAGAAAGGTCATGTCTCGATCAGCGCAAGACGAGGGAATGCCCCCCAAAGGGTCGATGTCTATGTAAATGGGAACTGGGCGGGGAAGACTCCTTTTGATGAAGACGTGTCTGTCTGTGCGGACATCACGGTAGGCGATGATGGCGAAAAATTTCCGTATGCGATCATTCCGTATCAAGACTTGGAGTGGGTTTACGAGATGTCGGAAGAGGACGGCTGGCTTAAGGTCAATCCGAAATTCACGGGTGGTCTTGGTTATCCTGGCGATCTTGTGGTAAAAATAGATGGCAATATCGCCCAACAGTATTCATCCCTTTCTCCGGGGATGTATCGTGTCGTGCTGGAACATCCTTGCTATAAGGATGTGGCGTTCAAAGCTAAAATAGTCAGTGGAAGGGAAACCCGGTATGAAAATGAGCTTGTTCCCAAGAAAGGGCATGTTACGATTCGGGCCAAGCAAGGTTTTTCTTCCAAGACGGTCGATGTCTATGTAAATGGGGGATGGGCCGGAACGACTCCGTTCGAGAAAGATGTTCCGGTCTGTGCTAGCATTACGGTTGGTGATGAAGGCGAACGTTTCCCTTATGCTATTCAGGAAAATGAAAACGTTCAATGGACTTATGATGTGCCTAAGCCGAAAAAGAGTAGCAACTATAGTTCGAGTAGCAGTAGCCACGACTATGATGAGAACTCTGCGAAGCCGGATAGCGAGAGAACCTCTGCAAAGGGGCCCGTGAGGTTCGTTATACAGGGGGAAGCAGGCTTTGGCGGTGAATTTCTAGAAGAATCGAAAGTTGAAGACGAAGAAATTCGGGATTTACTGTTGTATAAAAAATACAATTATGGTTATAGTGAAGATACTACGAACGTCTATGCGGATTATGTGTATGCGAACATCTTTCTTGGGCTTGAATTCGTGTCGTTTGTAACTGTTGGCGTTGGATTCGGTGTTGGATCCTATTTTATGTCCGCGACAGATGATGACGAACTTGATGAAATGCTCCCGGGAGGGAGTTTTGCCCCGAATATAACGGCCGAGGCTACCTTGGGAACAGATTTTGTTTTGGGAGTGCGTTATAGGTATATTTTTGATTCTCGCTGGCCAAGTTCCCGGATTTCTGGAATAGGAGAACTTTTAAATGTCTTTGGCTTGGAAATCGGGACTACATCAACCAAGGGACTTGGTGATAACATCTTTGTCTCGTTCTATGTTAGAGTTCCGACTCGAGGAAACTTGAAAGAATCTCTGGATAAGAAAAAATAAAGCCATGCCCAGGAATTTCCGCAAAAATTCTAGAATAGAATTTTTGCGAACCTGCCGGTGATGCCGGCAAGTTTTTCGCCGCTGTAGTCAGCGATGGGGAAGCGGAGTACCTTGCTACCTAGGGCGTACTTGATCATCTCGTTTATCCACGCGCGTTCGCAGGTGATTTTCTCGAACACGAGTTCGGTGCCCTTTTCGCCCTCGTCAAAGCCGTAGTAGCCCCTGAACAACGTTGTCTGCGTTTCACCGCGGAGGGTGATCCTTACGGTAGCGATACGCGATTCAGCGTCGATGGAGACTTCGTCGACTTCACCAAAACGCTGGACCGTCTCGTTCTTGCGGATGAACGATTCAACGGCCCTGTCGCGTATGTTGCTGAGTATGGACATTAGCGCGGGAGCGTGAGGATGTCAATCCCGTCCTTGGTACGGACAATAGTGTGTTCCCACTGGGCGCTGAGGCTGCCGTCGCGGGTGACTGCCGTCCAACCGTCCTTGAGGGTCTTGGTTCCCGGGCGGCCCACGTTAATCATGGGTTCCACCGTGAACACGTTACCCACCTCGATGTAGGGCGTGCGTTCGGAATTGCGGAAATGGAGTACGGTCGGTTCTTCGTGGAAACCGCGGCCGATGCCGTGCCCGCAGTAGTCTTCCACCACGCTGAAGCCGTGCTCGTCGGCGATGTCCTGAATGGCGCAGCCGATATCGCAGAAGCGTGCGCCCTGCTCGCCAGCCGCGCGGATGCCTTCTTCCATACAGAACTTTGCGGTGTCAACCAGTTCCTGCGCGATGCTAGAAACCTTGCCGACGCAGAACATGGCGGAGGTGTCGCCGTGGTAGCCCGAAAGGATGGTCGTGATGTCAATGTTCACGATGTCGCCATCCTTGAGGATGGTATCTGCACGCGGAATGCCGTGGCACACGACCTCGTTGATGCTGATGCAGGCGTATCGCGGGTAGCCGTGGTAGCCCATGCAGGCAGAGATGCCCTTGTGCTGGCGGGTATAGTCACCGATGAACTCGTCGATTTCGAGGGTGGAAACACCCGGCTTGCACATTTCGCCGGCACGGATGAGCGTTTCGGCGGCAAGTGCGCCGGCATCGCGGATGAGTTCGATTTCCTTTGCGGATTTAACCTTGATCTTTCCCATTTTATGCCTTCTTCCAAGCGTAACGGTCCAGCAGGTAGGCGAGCAGCATCTGCTCGTCGGTAGTGCCGTTTGCAAGTTCCTTCACGAGCGGGAGCATGCGGCTGATGCGTTCGGTAGCCTTCTGGCCTCCGAAGTGGTTCTTTTCCTGCTCGAGGCTCACGCGAGTGCGCTCGCTCACCTTCTTCGCAATCTCTTCGTTGGTGAGCGGCTCCATCTTGATGAAGTTGATGCCGAAGTCTGCTGCGGTCTGCTTGATTTCGATTTCTTCGACCGGAGTGATAAGCGAGATGCAGAGCCCGCTCCTGCCGGCACGGGCGGTGCGGCCGCTGCGGTGCACGTACACCTCGTGGTCTGCCGGGTGGTCGTACACGATCACGTGGGTCACGTGGTCCACGTCGATACCGCGGGCGGCAACGTCGGTGCAGATAAGAATGCGGAGTTTCTTGTCACGGAAGGCGGTGAGCGTCTTTTCGCGCATGGACTGCGCCACGTCGCCACTGAGGGCGCCGACCTTGAAGCCGTAGCCCGAAAGCACCTGTTCTAGGTAGCTCACGTCGCTCTTCTTGTTGCAGAAGATCATGCAGCTATCGGGATTGTAGTATTCCAGCACCTTGATGGTCATGGAATCCTTGTCCATCACGTCGCAGGGGTACCAGCGGTGTTCCAGGTTGTTCGCGATGACCTTGTCGTAACTCAGCGAGAGGAATTCTGCACTCGGGCGCTGGAATTCGCGGGCGAGGCTCTTCACCGTCTGCGGGATGGTGGCACTGAACATCGTGCAAGAAATCATCTTGGGCAGGTACCTGCGGATTTTCTGCATGTCGGGGTAGAAACCCATCGAGAGCATTTCGTCGGCTTCGTCAAGCACGAGGTCGCGGATATCGAGGAAGTCGACGTTCCCGCGTTGCACGTGGTCCATAAGGCGGCCCGGGGTGGCGACGATGATATGCACGCCGTTCTTGAGGGCCTTGAGTTGCGGTTCGTAAGAAACGCCGCCGAAGATGGCGACCGAGCGGATGCCCGTACCCTTCGAAAGTTTCTCGATTTCGTCCTGCACCTGAATGCAGAGCTCGCGCGTCGGCACGAGAATCAGAGCCTGCGGGTAGATATGGTCGCGAACGATCACCTGCAAAAGCGGGAGCACGTAGGCGCCGGTCTTGCCCGAGCCGGTCTTGGACTGCACCAGCATATCGCGGGCGGCAAGCATGTAGGGGATGGTTTTCCTCTGGACCGGCATCAATTGGGTCCAGCCGTGTTCCGCGAGAACCTTCTTCTGTTCTTCGGGAAGCATGTCGAATGTGTAGTCGGGGAGCTTGTGTTCCGGCTCGATAATCTTGACCGGAGTAAGGAACGGATTTACTTCTTCTTTCTTTTCTTCTGCTATAATATCGCTCATAGTGGGCACAAATTTAGCAAATGGCGAGCGCCGCGATAAAACAATTTATTGTTTTATCATGGCCGAGCCTAGCTAAATGCACTCCAAAGGAGTGCAAATTTAGCAAATTAAAGGCTCCAGTGGTACTCGAGTCCGAGGCTTATAAACCAGTCGATGGTAGAACCGCCGATAATCGTGGGGGCTGCGGCCGCTTCGGGGGTCGGGTCCACGTACATGTCGCGCCCGCGACTCGCTATACCCGTGCGGATGCCTACGCCGTAGTGGTTAAGGAATACGAACTGCGCACCACCACCGATAAGCCCGCCCTTGTAGGCCTCTTCAAACTTGATGCGGACATTGTATGCCTTCGAGGGCTTGTCGACATCGTCCTTCAGGGCGATATCTTCCACAAAGAAACTGTATTGGAACCCAAGGAAGGCAAACAGGTCTATATCGAGCCATTTCTTGATGTTGTAGGACCTCGCGAACATGGCATTGAGCCCGATTTCGTGCTGGTAGAAATCCCAGTGGTCGAGTTCCTCGTAGACGGTGTCGCGCGGGTCGGTCTTGACGCTGTGCTTTGCGAATCGGTAGATGAGTTCGAGCCCGATGAACCCGTACCAGATACCGCCCACGTATGCCGAAAGTAGCGGGTCGTCGTCTTCGATAAAGTTCCAGAGGCTCACCGAGTCCTTGGTAATGCGGTAGTTGCGCACCTGGCTCTTGGTGTGGCTTTCGGTCCAGTCATCGGGAGTGAGCGGAATATGCGCTTGCGAGTAGCCGATGGAAATGCCCGCCCATGCACGGAAGTTGGGGACTTCCTTGTAGAAGTCGTCGGGTTCCTCGAGCATCTTCTGGCGTTCTTCCTTCGAGAGCCTGCGCTTTGTCTTGCCCGCAAAGAACGTGGATGCAATCTCGTCGCCGAGCGCAATCTTGTCGTTCGTCTTGGTGACGCTGCCAGCAACCTTCGGGTTTGTCGAAGTCTCGTCAAAAATGGCCACGCTAATCGAGTTCCCGTTGTCGGCGAGGTAGAGCACGATGTTGTCTTCGAGCAACTGCACCTTGTTCATGAGCGCGGGGTGGCGTATGTGCAGGTATTCCTCGTTCAGCTTGGGGTCGATATTCTTCTTGAGCCAGACCGCATAGTGCATGGCGATGGAATCGCGTTCCCATTCACCGAACAGGCGGCACTTGGGTTCCCCGATGCTCGGGTTGTTGCGCTTGAGCGAAAGGCAGAGTTC
>JAEEGL012478004.1_pt1 | contig 10270 bp, 9 predicted proteins | sample 9134231 | NCBI WGS metagenome assembly JAEEGL01 (sample SAMN16246548, study PRJNA631951) | gut metagenome | biome: gut microbiome; feature: rumen; material: fiber-attached | host: Bos | place: Iran: Karaj | collected 2018-10 | reverse complement strand
TTAAGGATGAGGCCGATACCCCCATCTACAAAGGCAAAAAGGTTGCTGTCGTAGGCGGCGGAAATGTTGCGATGGATGCAGCACGTACGGCTCTGCGTCTGGGCGCCGAAGTTCATATCGTATACAGAAGAAGTGAAGAAGAGCTTCCTGCCAGAGTCGAAGAAGTTCATCACGCAAAAGAAGAAGGCATCATTTTCGACCTTCTTACCAATCCCACAGAGATCCTCGCAGACGAGAAAGGCTGGGTTACCGGCATGAAGTGCGTAAGAATGGAACTCGGAGAGCCTGATGCTTCCGGAAGACGCCGTCCCGTTGAGATTCCCGATTCGGAATTCACAATGGAAGTTGATACAGTGATCATGTCACTCGGAACTTCACCCAACCCGCTTATTTCTTCGACAACAGAAGGTCTTGAAGTAAATAAATATAAATGTATCGTTGCTAATGAGGAGAACGGACAGACAAGCAAGAAAGGCGTTTACGCCGGCGGAGACGCGGTTACAGGAGCCGCTACGGTTATTCTTGCAATGGGTGCCGGAAAAGCTGCTGCAAAGGGAATTGATGAGTATCTGAAAGGCTGATATGAAGATAACTGTCATATGTGTGGGGAAAGTCAAAGAGAAATTCTTCCGTGACGCGATTGATGAGTATTCAAAGAGATTATCAAGATATATCAAGCTTGAAATCGTTGAAGTAGCGGACGAGAAAACTCCCGACGGAGCTTCGGAAGCGTTAAACAGCCAGATCCTTAAAACCGAAGGAGAAAGAATCCTTTCCAGGATCAAAGATACCGATGTAGTCTGTACTCTGGAGATCAAGGGAAAGAAACTCTCATCGGAAGGACTCGCGGAATGGATAGAAAGTCAGGGGATTTCCGGAAAAAGCTCGATATGTTTCATCATCGGAGGATCACTCGGATTATCGGATGAAGTATCGAAAAGAGCGGATTTCAAACTCTCATTTTCGGATATGACTTTCCCTCACCAGCTGATGCGCGTTGTGCTCTTAGAGCAGATTTACCGGGCGGAAAAGATAATAGCAAAAGAACCTTATCACAAATAAACCGTATTTATGACAAAGAAAGAACTTGCATTACAGGCAATTGATTTGCTGAAAAAGGAATATCCTGACAGCGGATGTTCGCTGGAGTACGAGGAGCCGTGGAAACTTCTTGTAAGTGTAAGGCTTGCCGCCCAGTGTACGGATGCAAGAGTAAACATTGTCGTAAAGGATCTATATAAAAAATATCCGACAATGCAGAAACTGGCGAAAGCCAAACCTGAGGATGTGGAGAAAATCGTACATCCCTGCGGACTCGGAAAGAGCAAGGCAAGAGACATTGTAGCCTGCATGAAGATGCTGTGTGAAGAATATGACGGCAAGGTTCCGGATACGATGGAAGAGCTTCTTAAACTTCCCGGGGTAGGAAGAAAGAGCGCCAATCTTGTAATAGGAGATATCTATGGAAAGCCCGCAATCGTGACGGATACACACTGCATAAGGCTGACAAACCGTATCGGCCTTACAAAGGGAAAAGAGCCTGCAAAGGTGGAGCAGCAGCTTTGGAAGATCATTCCTCCCGAAGAAGGAAATGCTTTCTGTCACAGGCTTGTAGACCATGGAAGGGAAGTATGTACGGCACGCACCAATCCATATTGCGATAAGTGCTGTCTGAACGGGATATGTAAGAAAATAGGGGTATAGCTTATGAGAATGTATGACATTATCATGAAAAAGAGAAACGGCGGGGAACTCTCGGAAGAAGAGATCCGTTTCTTTATAGAAGGGTACACTAAAGGCGAGATTCCCGATTATCAGGTATCCAGCCTTATGATGGCGATCTTTTTCAGAAAAATGACTGAAAAAGAGACCCTTGCGCTTACTCTGGCCATGGCAGAAAGCGGAGATTTCCTTGATCTTTCCGCTATAAACGGAATTAAGGTTGATAAACACAGTACGGGCGGTGTGGGAGATAAGACATCACTTGCACTTGCGCCTCTTGTATCCGCGTGCGGAGTTCCTATCGCAAAAATGAGCGGAAGAGGACTCGGACACACAGGCGGAACTATAGATAAGCTTGAGAGCTTCCCCGGTTTTTCTACCGGAATAAGCAACGATACATTCATAAAGAATGTGAATCCTATCGGAATCGCTATCATGGGGCAGACCGCTGATCTCGCGCCCGCAGATAAAAAGCTTTACGCATTAAGAGATGTTACCGCAACAGTCGATAATATGTCTCTTATCGCAAGCTCAATCATGAGTAAGAAGCTGGCGGCCGGAGCTGACGCGATCGTTCTTGATGTTAAGACCGGAAGCGGCGCATTCATGAAGACTGAGGAAGATTCCTTTGCTCTTGCCGAAGAGATGGTAAAGATCGGAAAGAATGCCGGAAGAAAGATGAGCGCAGTTATTTCAAATATGGATCAGCCACTCGGACTTGCGGTAGGAAACGCGATTGAAGTAAGAGAAGCCATTGATACATTAAACGGCAAGGGTCCTGAAGATTTCACAGAACTTGTTTATACTCTCGGAAGCAGAATGCTTATGCTTGGCGGAAAAGCCGGTGATGAGGCTGATGCAAGACAAAAGCTTGAAAAAGCTGTATCAGACGGAAGCGCACTTAAAAAACTTGCTGAATTTGTCAGCGCACAGGGCGGCGATGAAAAGTATGTCTATGAACCCGACAGATTAAAACTTGCTTCACTGGTTACAGAGATCACAGCTTCCGAAGACGGCTATGTATCGCATATAGACTGTGATGAAATCGGTATCTGCAGCCTTATGCTTGGCGGCGGAAGAGAAACCAAAGAAAGCGAAATAGATCTTTCCGTAGGGCTTCTTCTCGATAAGAAAGTCGGAGATCAGGTCAAAAAAGGTGACCGAATAGCTCTCGTATATTCGAATGATAATAACAAGACAGAATCAGTAAAAGAAAGATTCTTAAAAGCATATCATTTTTCATCAGAAAAATGTGAAAAACAGAAACTTATAAAGGGCATAATCTAATACATGAGTGAAGTATCTGAAAAGATTGAATTAAGCGTTGAAAATGCCAGAAAGATATTTGGTGTTGGAGATGGATTTATTAAAAAAGTTGAAAGAGATTTTAATGTAGTAGTTACAGACAGAAACGGTGCCATATATGTTCACGGTGATACCGGAGATGTAAAGAAGGCAATACATGTACTAAAAGATCTCAGTTTTTATTCAGAAAAAGGAAATGAGATCGAGGAGCAGAACGTGGACTACGCTATAAGCATGGAAAAAGAAAATACATCTGACGTACTCGGTGAACTTGATAAAGACGTCATATGCCATACTGTAAACGGAAAGCCGATAAAAGCAAAGACAATTGGACAGAAAAAGTATGTAGACGCGATAAGGGATCACATGATCACTTTCGGTACGGGACCTGCGGGAACTGGTAAGACATACCTTGCGATGGCTATGGCAATAATGGCATTCAAGAACGAAGAAGTATCAAGGATTATCCTTACAAGACCCGCAATTGAGGCAGGGGAAAAATTAGGATTTCTTCCGGGAGATCTTCAGAGCAAAGTCGATCCCTATTTAAGACCTCTCTATGACGCTCTTTACCAGATCATGGGAGCAGAGAGCTTTATGAGAAATATGGAGAAAGGTCTGATAGAAGTTGCGCCTCTTGCGTATATGAGAGGTCGAACTCTGGACAGCTCTTTCATAATCCTTGACGAAGCGCAGAATACTACACCTGCGCAGATGAAAATGTTTCTTACAAGAATCGGATTCGGATCGAAAGTAGTTGTAACGGGTGACCTTACACAGAAAGATCTTCCCTCGGGAACCAGATCCGGACTCGATGTCGCGATGAAGGTTCTTTCACATGTACAGGATATAAGCTTTTGCAATCTTACAAATAAAGACGTTGTAAGGCATCCTCTGGTTCAGAAGATTGTTGAAGCATATGATAAATATGAAGCCGGAGACAAAGCACATGCCGGAAAGAAGAAGTGAAGAAAATCAAATAAATAAACAATCTTATCTGTGGTTTTTACCCGAGATAATCGGTATTGTAATCTGTTTAATAATCACTGCGGTAATATATTTCTTTTTTGATCTTGAAACGAATGCGACAATAGAAAGAGTCGTATTTTCAGTGATCGCAGTAGCAATACTCGGTACTGCAGTCAGGAAGCAATACCCGGTAATAAAGTATTCGGAACATGAAGCTATCGTAAATCTCGGAAGATTCTGGGTTATATATCTGATAGGACTTGCACTTACCGCAGCGACACTGTTCATCCCTTCCGCGGCATGGCCGTTTACGGGATTCTTTGTTGTGCTTTCAGCCTTTTCATCACCTTTCCTCGGAATCCTGGGAGGAACAAGCCTTGTACTTATAAGTGCGCTTTTCTGCGGAAGCAAGGCAGTTATCGTGATACTTTATATTCTTGCGGGAAGCCTTGGAGTGGCAGTATTTTTCCCGATAAAAGGGGATGATATCCGTATCGGAAGGCCCTTATTTATTACGCTTCTCGGACTTCTTGCATGTGAGATGACCGGTATCCTCCTTTCATCATCAAGGACGCTTTCGCCTGAGCAGTTCCTTCTTCCCGGAGTAAATGTGATAATTACCGGTATCATGATCTTTATCGGTATCAGAACCTACGCTTTGAAAGTAAGATACAAACTCAGAGACAGATACCAGATGCTCAACGACACCGAGTATTATCTTCTTGCACATACAAGGGAGAATGACAGACGCACATATAAGCTTCTCATTCATACTTCTTATTTTACCGAAAGAATTGCTGCAAGGCTCGGGATGAATGTCGAAGCGCTCAAATGTGCCGGATATTATTATAAATTCTGTCCGCTTGGAATCAAGGACAGACAGGATTTCCTTGACGGAGAAGATTTTCCCGAGGAAGTAAGGGAGATTCTTATCGATTACACCGATTTTATAGCGAAGAGAACTCATAATAAGCTTGCAACGAGAGAGAGCGCGGTACTTCTTTTCTCACACACCATAATCGTTGCGATAGTATCTCTTTATGAGAAAAATCCCGATATCAAGATCACTTCGCAGATAGACAAGATCGTTGACGCGACTTTCGCGAGATACGAAAAAGCGGGACTGTTTGATTCGAGCAATCTTACTTACAACGATATAAACACCATGAAGAAGATCTTCAAGGAAGAGAAACTGTATTATGAACTTATACGTTGATAATGAAACGGATAAAGATTTCGGATTTGATATAGAAAAGACCGTAAAACTCATAGCGGAAAAGGTTCTCGAGAATGAGAGCTGTCCGCTTGAGAATGTTTCGGTAAATGTTCTTATAACCGATAATGAGGGAATAAGGGAATATAACAGGGATTTCAGGAATATCGACAGAGAGACTGATGTTCTTTCATTCCCTAACTTAGAGTTTGAAATTCCGGGAGAATATATTATTCCGGAAGGCGCGGAGGCTGATTATACCGACCCTGAAACGGGAGATATAGTTTTAGGAGATATTATTCTTTCCGCCGACAGGATATTTTCACAGGCAGAGGAATACGGCCACAGTGTTAAACGTGAGTTTTCTTTTCTTGTAGCTCACAGTATGCTCCATCTTTCCGGATATGACCATATGACGGAAGATGAAGCGAAAGTAATGGAGACCCGTCAGGAAAAAGCACTTTCCGATCTTGGGATAACCAGAAGTATTTAGTTTATTAACGGTGATAATTAGTGAATGCTGCATTAATCAATAAAAACAGGCTTGAATGCATAGCAATCATTATATTTCTCGCCGGTTGTCTTGTTTTCAGAACAAGGATAGGCAATACCGGCGTCGGTTATATATTCACGTGTCTTGCAGTATATGAGACCGCGTGGCTTATTTTTGGTGAGAAATTATCAGAGACTCTCGGCAGGATTTTAAGATCGAAATATTCAAAGGATAAATATAAATCCGCGAGACTGATCTGGAGATATTCCACATATATGAATCTTATTACCGGAGCTGTTGTATTTATTCTTATTGTAGCTCTTGGTTCTTATATCATAGTTAATATATTCGGACTTTCTCATGCAAGATATCTTATATATATTTTCGGACTGATCTTTATGCTCAGGCTGATATCAGAAAACTTAGGCGGTTATCTGTGCGGAAGAAAATTCTCGGGAGCGGTTGGATTTTCATCAATTATCCGTCAGATTGCGATTCTAGTCCTCGGAAATATCTTCGCGTCGCTTCTTTCGGGATATGGTTTAAAAGCAGCCGCACTTTTAAAACAGGATGATTTTTCATCACTATACGGATGTCTCGGAATAGCATTATCCGCAGCATTTACTGAGATACTTATAATTGTATTTCTGCTTATAGCAAAGCTCGCCGCAAAAAGACGTGTAAACGAATATGAAGATGATTTATACAGAAGAAACGATCCTACGGGAAATGTCTTTCTGATGATCTGGAGAAGAAGGATACTGAATGTCGTAAATTATCTTCTCATAGCTTTTCCTTTTATATTCGGTGTGGCATTTCTTTATCTTAAGAACCGGGAAACAAACACTCCGGAACTTATCGGATTATTTACGCAGACTGTTTTCATTCCGCCCATTATATTCTGCATGTTTGGGCTTTTCATGGTTATAATGCTGGTGCTTAAAACAGTTACCTTCCGTAAAAGAAGCGAGATGGGAAGGGCAAGAGGAGCATTTCAGACAGGATTTCATCTTTGCTTTATCTACGGAGCATTCGGGTGTGCTTATCTTATAGCCGGAGGAGAGATACTCGCAAAAGTATTCGGGTCCGAAACGGTTACATCTACACATAATCTGCTTGTTGTGGGCGGATTCTGCGCGCTCTTTACACTTGTGACATTCTATATGCTGAAGATAATCATGAATGAAGGCTTCGGCATATTCGCATATATTGTACAGATACCTGCGGACATTATTTTTGCTATCATAATAAACACTATGGTATCGAAAGGAAGAGACTATCTTATAGCTTTTTCAATAGCATATATGATATCACTCATAGTTAAATTCGCTGGCTATCTCATAATAGCGCTTGCAAGACTTGATATGACGATTGATCCGGTAAATAACGCTCTTGTACCTGTGCTTGTAGGCGCGGTTGTAGGAGTACTTAATTATTTCCTTTCAAAAGTGGTATCACCTCATCTCGGAAACTTATTTACAGCACTGTTTGTGCTGATCGAGATGATAGCTCTATATGTAATACTTCTGCTGCTTAGCAGGAATTTCAGAGAGAACGAACTTGAATATCTGCCCGGAAGCAGACTTATCAGATCACTCGGACAAACATTCCATGTTCTTTAAAGATAGTGAGGCTATAAATTGAAGATCGCAGTAATAGGCGGCGGAGCATCAGGCCTTACGGCTGCAATTTCTGCAGCAAAGTGCGGCGCCCGCGTATCTTTATTTGAAAAGAATAACCGTGTGGGAAAGAAAATTCTCATGACAGGAAACGGAAAGTGTAACCTTTCCAATAAAAGCCTTTCGGAAGATTTTTATTATTCCGGAGACAGGGCTTTTATTTCTTCTGCGTTTGAGAAATTCGGCTTTATGGATACGATTATGTTCTTTAACAGTCTTGGGCTTTTGCTTACCGAGAAGAACGGAGGTATCTACCCTCACAGTGAGCAGGCCGCTTCGGTACTTGACGCGCTAAGATTTGAAGCTGAATCGATAGGAATAATCTTATGCTGTGATTCTAATATAGAGAATGTTAATAAAACAGATAAAGGATTTGAGATTGAGGCCGGAAAAGATACACAGTACTTTGACCGTGTCATCATTGCGACAGGCGGAAAAGCCGCTCCTAAAACCGGATCCGACGGAAGCGGATACTCGATAGCAAAATCGCTTGGACACAGCGTAACAAAGACATATCCCGCGCTTACAGGAATAAGATGTGAAGGTGATTTCTGGAATATATCTTCAGGAGTAAGATGCGGCGCAGCACTTCTTGTAGAGCAGGATGAGAGCGGATACGGAGCTTCATACGGAGAGCTGCAATTCACAGATTACGGTATTTCAGGCATACCTGTTTTTCAGATCAGCAGGCTCGTAGCGGCACTTCTTGACGAGAAGAAACAGGTAAGCATCGATATAGATCTTTTCCCCGAAGTAGATGAAATGACGCTCTTTAACGAGTTATCAGCCAGAATCATGCTTTTACCGGACAGAAATATCCATCAGATACTTTCGGGATTTATGAATAAAAAGCTCGTAACGCTGACGCTGAAACTTACAGGAATACCTCAGGATGCTTTCTTCGCGGAAGGGTGCCCCGAGCTTGACAGTATAATATCGGCGCTGAAACACTTCAGAGTAATCGCGAAATCAGTCAATTCTTACGACCAGGCACAGTGCACGGCCGGAGGAGTTCCGCTTTCGGAGATAAACGGATTCTTTGAATCAAGGATATGTAAGGGGCTGTATTTCTGCGGAGAGATACTTGATGTCGACGGTCTGTGCGGAGGCTATAATCTGCAGTGGGCTTGGACAAGCGGACATATTGCCGGAGAGGCGGCTTCCGGATGCTAAGATTAAATCAGATTAAAATTGATGCGGATAAGCCATTTGAAGAGCATGAAAGCATTTTGAGAAAAAAGATCTGCGAGCTCTTATCGATAAGGCCGGAAGATCTTGGGGAAATTTCTATATTAAAAAGAAGCCTTGATGCAAGGAAAAAACCGGATCTTTTCTTCAGTTACTCTATAGCGTTCTCTGTAAAGAACGAAGAATCCGTACTTAATAAAGCTTTAAAAAAGAAGTCGGTATCTAAAAATATTTCCGAATATAAACCTGAAGTATTCTCTTTTGTATATGATAGAGAATTTCCGACAGATGCCGGAAGAACGATAATCGCGGGAAGCGGACCTGCGGGGCTTTTCTGTGGCCTTTATCTTGCAAGAGCAGGACTTAGACCTATTATACTCGAGAGAGGGGCCGATGTAGACGAAAGAAGCAGAATAGTAGAAGAATTCTGGAATAACGGAAAACTCGATACCGAATGTAATGTACAGTTCGGTGAAGGCGGAGCAGGTACTTTTTCGGATGGTAAACTTAACACTCTTATAAAAGATCCCCACGGAATAAATAAAGCGGTTCTAAAAGAATTCGTATCTCACGGAGCACCCGAAAGGATTCTCTATGACGCTAAGCCGCATATCGGTACAGACATACTTAAGAGTGTTGTTAAATCCATTCGTGAAGAGATATGTTCGCTTGGCGGGGAAGTAAGATTCAGAAGTCTGCTTACCGATATTAAAATAAAAAACGGCAATATTCAGAGCGTTATCGTAAATGAAAATGAGGAGATCGAGACAGATTCGCTTGTGCTTGCGATAGGACATTCCGCAAGGGATACATTTGATCTTTTATATAAACGCGGGATATATATGACTCAGAAACCTTTTGCGTGTGGATTCAGGGTTCAGCATCCGCAGATAATGATCAATCTTTCACAGTACGGAAAAGAAGATCCCGGTCAGCTTGGAGCCGCGGATTATAAACTAACAGCGCAGACAGAAGAAGGAAGAGGTGTTTTCTCCTTCTGCATGTGCCCCGGAGGCTTTGTTGTAAACGCATCATCCGAAGAGGGAATGACCGCTGTAAACGGAATGAGCTACAGTAAAAGAGACGGAAGTAACGCGAACAGCGCTATCATAGTGACAGTCGATCCGCATGATTTTCCTTCCGAGCATCCACTTGCGGGAGTAGAATTCCAGAGAGATCTTGAGCATAAAGCATATCAGGCTGCCGGCGGACTTGTACCTGTGCAGAGATATAAGGATTTTGCTCATGGTTCGGGAACAGGTATAATTCCCACGCAGATAAGTTTTGGGGCGGACTTTAAGCCGAAAATAAAAGGCGGTTATAAGGAAGCCGATCTTACTCAGGTTTTTACAAAAGAGATAAACAGATCCTTTATAAGCGGCATGAACAGCTTCGGAAGAAGCATAAATGGATTTGATTCAGGGGATGTTTACCTTGCGGGAGTAGAGAGCCGTACATCATCGCCTGTTAGAATCGAAAGAAACGAATCGTTCGAGAGTAATATCGGCGGAATATTCCCCTGCGGAGAAGGAGCAGGATACGCCGGAGGCATTACTTCGGCTTCTGCGGACGGACTTAAAACGGCTCAAAAGATAATTGAAATGCTGTACAATTAATAACTGTTTTGCTAAAATAAGTTAATTACTTTGAAATAAACAAAAGGACCGGAAACAAAATGGACCAGGCGATCAGAGACGCAAT
>JAEEGL012067676.1_pt1 | contig 10270 bp, 9 predicted proteins | sample 9134231 | NCBI WGS metagenome assembly JAEEGL01 (sample SAMN16246548, study PRJNA631951) | gut metagenome | biome: gut microbiome; feature: rumen; material: fiber-attached | host: Bos | place: Iran: Karaj | collected 2018-10 | reverse complement strand
TATTTCTGATACTGACAGTACCTATGATGTTTTCCTCATCTTCCTTATGAAAGATCCAAAAACGGTACTGTTTGCCGTTGAGTGCGTAGTTGTATTCCACTTCCAGCATGGTCTTCTGGTACTGCTCCGTATAAAAATTTTCTGACCTCTTCGGCTCTAACGGCTCGAATTCCGCAGAATTCCGCTTATAAAACTCCAGAACCTTCCCGGCATGACTGCTGTCCAGTATCTGCAGGTAGAGCCTTAATGTTTCGTATTTATAGTACATTTTCCTGATCGCTATTGTCTTTTGGTTATTAATCTAAATAAGTCGTTACTGTTACGTTACTATTATTTCATCTTGACAAAAGTCCGTCTCACAGGATATAATGTGAGCTCCGGGCAGCTGGGGTGTCAGCGGTACCCTGTACCGGCAATCCGCTATAGCCGGAGTGATGTTCTGCCCCGGGTCTTTTGTTGTAGTACGCCGCATTTAAGTGGTGTTGATGTTTCGGGTCTCGCGCAATGGATGCCTGTGAATCGTGTCAGGTCAGGAATGAAGCAGCACTAAGCAGGATTTTCCATGTGCCGTGAGGGTGCCTGGGCTGAGCTAACTGGATGTCGAAACGGCTGTGGCAGGGATTCAAAGCAGAACGCCCGGGTTTTCGTGTTTTTTCTCGAATATTATATGATGCTATTACGCATACAAATTCACTTTTTAGTATCTGAATTCTTTATTCCAGGTTCAGTTTATTCTTTACCAGATGCATATTCCACAGATAAGCTCCCACTATGGCAACAACTTCAATTATCAGGAAAAGCACCAGCATAATGTCGTATTGTGCAGTTACATCCTCGACTGTGTCCATTCTGAAATTTATTCCAAAAATTATATTTAACACAGCAGAAACAGCAGACACTATATTCATGGCAAATCTCTGCACAAATGAAATACCTACCAGAGCACATATTGCCAGAACAAAACGGTTCTTTTTGCCCAGCTGGCCTATGGCAACGGCGAGGAAGCAAAACAGCATATCCATAATGGGATACAGCAGCATACAGAGCGCGAACAGAGCAATCTCCGGCTTGCCTGCATCAAACACAAAACCAAACACATCGCGCAGCCCATTCAAAAAATCATAATAATCTGTAAAATCATCATTGAAAAGCCCGTAGACACCGATGCTGCCAAAAAAGATCGCCACACCGTATGAGATTGCCAGCAGATACTGCCAAATCAATGCTACTATCAGTTTGCTGTGTACCAGATCCTGTGTCTCCACCGGCAGTGTGTGCATCAGATACCCCTGATCCGTGAAGAGATTTTTGTAGTATCTGTAGAAAAAGAAGTATTTTCCGATAAAGAGAGCGCCTGCCACTGCTGCAATTCCGATGATCGTCAGTGTAAGGATCAGGATTGGCAGAACATATACCCCCACATCCGAGTCGGCAAGCTTCGGAAACGTAGGCAATATAAACATTATCAGAACAGATACCAGTATAACGCTGGCGCAGCAGGCAAGCCCTATAAACCAGGTCTCTACCCACTCATGTTTCAAACACTTTCCTAACATGCGAACACCTCCCTGAAATATGCATCAATGCTCATGTTCAGATCCTTGTGGATCCTCTCTGCCGAACACTGTCCGAAAATATGTCCGTAACGGATAAACACTGCATCATCCAGAATGTTCTCTATATCCGATATCAGATGTGTGGATATCAGTATGGAAGAATGCGGATTGTAGTTATTGAGCATGGTGCGGATGATGTAATCCCTGGCGGCCGGATCCACTCCGGCTATGGGCTCATCCAGGATATAGAGACCGGCATCCCTGCTCATGACCAAGATAAGCTGTACCTTTTCTCTGGTACCCTTTGACAGGGTCTTCAGCCTTTCTGTCGGATTTATGCCAAGAGCAGCCAGCATCTGCATAGCCCTGTTCTCATCAAAATCCTGATACATATCCGCAAAAAAATCCACAAGCTTTGCCACCGTATTCTGTGCATCTACATAAGTGCGCTCCGGAAGATAAGATATTATGCTCTTGCTGGCCGGTCCCGGTTTCTTGCCATAGATCAGTATCTCACCGCTGGTAGGCTGCAAAAGTCCGTTGGCAAGCTTGATAAGAGTGGTCTTGCCACTGCCGTTGGGACCCAAAAGACCCACGATGTGTCCCGGCTCAATATAAAGATTTATGTCTTCAAGCGCAGCCGGTCTGTTCGGCATATATCTCTTGGTAAGATTTCTGCACTCTAACAGAGCCACCTCACCCTGCCTCTGCATCGGCTCGTTGAAAATCGGAAGCCTTGGTCCCCGATTGAGATCCGCATTCATAAAGGGACGATCCTGGGGATTCTGTCCGGGCACAGGATTTCCGTATCCGGCTGAATTTCCTTGTCCCATTGCAGGATTTCCATAACCGGCTGCATTTCCCGGTTCATTTACCGGGTTTCCGTATCCGTCCGTATTAAACGAATTCTGTCCAAATTGATCCATAACCTTGTCCTCTCCTGATCAAAATCTGCATAATAACCGCTACTGTTCACAGCCAATCTTATGATTTCTTTTTCTGAGCTCACGAAAAAAAGACGACATCAGCTCGCTGCACTCGTCCCCTAAGATCCCGGTCTCGATCTCAACCTGATGATTAAATCCCGCTATATCCAGGAGATTTATCACAGAGCCGGCGCATCCCGCCTTTTTGTTCATAGCGCCAATATACACCTTATCTATGCGGCATTGCACCAAAGCGCCCGCACACATCTGGCAGGGCTCAAGGGTGACATACATCTCGCACCCTTCCAGCCTCCAGTCGCCGGTAACCTTGCAGGCCCGCTTGATGGCGGTAATCTCTGCGTGAGCGATGGAGCTCTTATCTGTGTTGCGCCTGTTGTAGCCTCTGGCTATAATGCGATCGTCTTTTACGATGACCGCTCCTATTGGTGTCTCATCCAGTGCATAGGCCTTTCGGGCGAGCTTTATGGCTTCGCGCATGTATTTTTCTTTTGTCGGAGTCATATTACCCCCTCAGTCAGCACACATAATTCGTTACAGCTATGGCATTACGGCTCGTCTTCTTTACTTCGTAGAGTGCGTTATCCGCACATTTCAGGAATTCCCACACCGTGATGTCAGGTCTCGGCGAATCCACGCAGACACCCTGGGATATAGTCACATGGTCCGATGCAGGTGAATACTCATGAGGCATGTTATGTGACTCGACAACAGCCTTCAGATGTTCGCTGATAGCGCCCACAGCAGGTCTTTCCAGACCTTCATACATCACGATGAACTCATCGCCTCCGTACCGGTACACCGACACGCCCTCCGTCTTCTCGAGGGAGGCCAAAACTCCTGCCACGGTTATGATGCAGAGATCTCCCATCTGATGCCCGTAATTGTCATTGAACTGTTTGAAATAATCAATATCCAGTATCTCTATGCCAAAGCACTTGCCTGCCATCAGTGATCTGGTGTAGGCTATGGGCGCGTATTCATTGAATTTCGCCCTGTTGTGGATCCCGGTCAGGCCGTCTGTCTCGGCCCTTCGCTTCATCTCACGCTTCTCATTCTCAAGGCGTTCCTTTTCCTGACGTTCTTTTTCACGCAGCCTCCGCTCCCTCTCCAGCTCCGTGCGGGTGGTCATCATCGCCACCATCATGCTGCGGTTGGCATCCTCCATCGCCAGAGTCTGCCTGTAAAAATGCTCCATCTGGGATCTGTATTCGTGTTCCTCGCCCCTGGACTTGTGATACTTGATGCGAAGCGTAGTCACTTTCCTGATGAGCCTCGGGATCTTGGCCTTTTCGGTCAACTCTCCCAGCAGATCCACCACCGACAGGAACTTATCTTCCATGCCCTGTTTTAACAGAAGCTTTGCGTAGTCATACAGGTCGTCAAAATAATCCAGCAGCGGAAGATCAGCAGAAAGCTTCTCCTGAAATTCCTCTATACACTCATCCCTTTTGGCAACATCCCCCGCCAGCTGGTAAAGCCTGGCTCTGAAGGAGAGAAACCCGATGGTAACTCCCTCATTGGGATAGCCCTTCAAATACTCCTCTATCAGTCCGTCGTATCTGAACGCCGACTCTGTGTCACCGCGGTACAGGGCGCAATTGCCGAGTCCCAGATAATCCGTCACATAATATATAATGTTATCGCCACCCACGGGGTTCAATGTCATGAAGTCTATGGACTCCTTAAAATAGCTCTCAGCCAGACCGAAATCACTGTAAGAAAGATAGAGATTACCTATATTTATCAGGATCATGTTCTCCAGTTCTTTCTCACCGGCCTTCCGGCTTACATTCAGTGCGCTGATATAGTATTCCATGGCCGTCAGGGCGTTGCCGCTGGTCATGGCTGCGATGGCCATAAGGTTATTGGCTTTTGCCATCAAAAACATATCCCCCACTTCCTCGAGGTAACTCATGGCGGAGGTTGCAAAGCGCACCGTGCGCTCTATGTTATTCTTGGTATAGTACGCTTCCGCAGCAAAATAGAGGGCAATGCTCCTGATATCAGGATCCGCATTGTCCGCAGTCATGGTCATGAGCTCTTCACAGGCGCTGATGGTCCGATCCGGGTCTTTCCAACTGTTTTCAGTTACTATCGTCAATAGTTCTTCAACTGTCATAACCATAAATCCATGGAAGCTAAACAAATCACCGCTGTTTGCAGCAACACCTTCGCAGATTCCGTCAACTTCAGAATCCGTATTCTACCGGTCATGCTGACAAAATATCGGAGAGACGGGCAAATTCCGTCAAAGTAAGCGCCTCACCCCTGACGGCAGGATCAAAACCTGCTGCAGCGATGGCTGCGGCAATCTCATCTCCGGAGAAACTCAACTCGGGCGAGTTTTTAAGACCGTTCAGCAAAGTCTTCCTCCTCTGATTAAAGGATGCCCTGATGAGCTTAAACAACAATTTTTCGTCCTGTACCGATACCGACGGCCGATCCAAAACAGAAAGCCTTATCACGGCACTCTCCACGTTAGGTCTCGGTATAAAGCAGTTTGGCGGGACCTTTGCGATCACCTCAGGTTCGGTGTAATACTGAACCGCGAGGGACAGCGCACCGTAATCCTTGGATCCCGGTCCTGCCTGCATACGCACCGCCACTTCCTTTTGGATCATCACGGTAATACATTCTATATCAAGCCTCTGTTCCAGCAGATCCATGATGATGGGTGTGGTGATGTAGTAAGGCAGGTTTGCCACCACTTTAACCTTGCGTCCCAAAGCTTTCTCAGACAAGACAGCAGGGAGATCCTGTTTCAGGATATCTCCCCATATGATCTCGACATTATGATATTCATACAACGTGTCTTCCAGTACAGGCTTTAGATTCCTGTCGATCTCAACAGCCAGAACGCCTCCCGCCGCCTCTGCCATGTACTGGGTCATGGTGCCGATACCCGGCCCGATCTCAAGCACGAGGTCGTCTTTCGTAATACCGGCACCGTCGATGATACGTCTTATAACGCTCTCATCTATCAGGAAATTCTGTCCGAATTTCTTCTGAAATCTGAAGTTGTATCTCTGTAATACAGCTATGGTATTCTGCGGTTTCGCAAGCCAGGCCATCAGCACACCTCAGCGCCGGATGGCATAGTCTTTTCGCTGGTCATGAGTGAGAGATTGCCCTCATCATCCTCCGCACACAGCAGCATTCCCTGAGACTCAACTCCTGCAAGAGTTGCGGGCTTTAAGTTCACCAGCACCATAACCTTCTTACCCACCATCTCCTCAGGTGTGTATTCCTTGCGGATACCGGATACGATCTGTAATACCTTCGATCCCACCTTAACCTGCGAACAGAGGAGTTTCTTGGACTTCGGAACAGCCTCACAGGCGATGATCTCTCCCATCCTAAACTGAAGCTTCTCGAAATCATCAAAGGTGATCTCCGGCTTAAGCTCAAAATCTATGGCAGCTTCCTGATCCTCCGCTTTATCAGCGGTATCGGCAGCACCCTCACCCGATGCAGCCTGTTCTGCCTCATACGCAGCTTTCTGTGCGGCACGGATCACCTCTACCTTTTCCATGATCTCGTTTACATCAAGTCTTGCAAAGAGTATCTCCGGTGCGTCCGTAACCTTATCTCCCGACGGGTACAGCCCGAATTTGTCCAGATCGTCGTACTCGCGCTCTGCCGCATTCAGCTGTGATAAGATCTTCTCTCCCGTCTCAGGCAGGAAAGGCTTGAGCAGTGTCGCTCCGATGACCAGTGACTCCGTGAGATTGTAGAGAACCTCTTTGAGCCTGTCTTTACGAGCCTCGTCCTTGGCCAGAACCCAGGGCTCAGTCTCGTCAATGTATTTGTTGCATCTTCTGAATAATGCGAAAACATCGGTAATGGCGTCCGCAACTCTGTTGGCGTCCATCCTGCTCTCAACGGATGTGCGGGTACCCGTCACTACGGACTTCAGGTCATCATCCACAGCCTCGGTAACGCCTGTTGATTCCACAACACCGCCGAAATATTTGTTGCTCATGGAGATGGTACGATTCAGGAGATTACCCAAAATATTGGCAAGATCGCTGTTATAGCGCTCTACCACCAGCTCCCAGGTGATGATGCCGTCGTTGTCAAAGGGCATCTCGTGCAACAGGAAATATCTTGTGGCATCCACTCCGAAGAGAGACACACAATCATCCGCATATATAACGTTTCCCCTGGACTTTGACATCTTCTCTCCGCCCTGCAAAAGCCACGGATGACCGAAAATCTGCTTGGGCAGCGGCTCACCGAGAGCCATCAGGAATATGGGCCAGTAAATCGTATGGAAACGTATTATATCTTTTCCTATAACATGGATATCCGCCGGCCAGAACTTGCCGTAATTCTCACCGTGATGACCGTCCGCATCATATCCGATACCGGTGATGTAGTTGGAAAGCGCATCAAGCCATACATATACCACGTGTTTGTCATCAAAGTCGACAGGTATACCCCAGTCGAATGATGTCCTGGAAACGCAGAGATCCTGAAGACCGGGCAACAGGAAATTGTTCATCATCTCGTTCTTGCGGGATACGGGCTGTATAAATTCCGGGTGGGTGTTGATGTGCTCGATAAGCCTGTCAGCGTATTTGCTCATCTTAAAGAAATACGCCTCCTCCTTGGCCGGATGCACTTCTCTGCCGCAGTCCGGGCATTTTCCGTCCACAAGCTGGCTCTCTGTCCAGAAAGACTCACAGGGTGTGCAGTACATTCCCTCGTAGGCGCCCTTGTAGATATCACCCTGATCGTAAAGCTTTTTGAAGATCTTCTGAATCTGCTTCTCGTGGTAATCATCGGTAGTGCGGATAAACTTGTCATATGAGGTATTCATGAGATCCCATATGGGTTTGATGTCCTCTTTTACCACACGATCCACATATTCCTTGGGGGTGACGCCCGCCTTCTCGGCTGCCAGCTCTATCTTCTGACCGTGCTCATCAGTACCTGTCTGAAAGAACACGTTATAACCCTGTTTTCTCTTGAACCTGCACATAGCGTCGGACAGAACGATCTCGTAGGTGTTACCGATGTGCGGTTTTGCCGATGCATATGCGATTGCCGTTGTCAAATAAAAATTTCCCTTGTCTGCCATTGTCTTCCTCTCACACAATCCGCCGTACTCAAAAACAACATTTGAACCTGTAAAAAAGTACAGCTTTTAAAAATCCATACAGAGGCAAAAGTATACACTCCTGCCTCCGCTTTATAATACCTTTTAAACTACAGTTTATTCTGCAAAAAAATCCTTGCTCTCTGAAGCGCCCTCTTCTGTCTTCTCTTCCTCAGCGGGCTTATCTTCGGCAACTTCCTCCTTTGCCTCCGCTTCCTCTTCGTACTCTATCTTGGTGCCGCACTTAGAGCAGTATGCCGGCTTACCCTTGAGCTCTGCGCCGCATCCCGGGCACTTCTTGGTGCCTTTGATCTTGGCAAGCTCCTCTTTAAGCTCCTCGATCTCCTGCAATGCCTCGTTAACCAATGCTACGCCTTCATATGCAGGTGTGGCATCATCCTTGTGATCTTCGAAGAACGCCTTTCCGATAGCTCCGTACTGAACAGAAACGAAAGACTCCTTCTGTTTGATCTTGTAGCTCAATTTTGCGATGTCCGATGCGTCCTTTGCCTTCTTGGAAACATCATTGTAAGCTGAGTTTAAGGTTTCTCCCAATCCATCTAAAATGTTCATTTTCGTTCTCCTTTCGATGATAAGCTTTTATGTGTATCGGTACCTGATACCCTTCACTACTGTTATGCATTGTATCACAGTATCGATAAAAAAACTATACACTATCTGTTCGAAATAAGTCACTCTATTTTGCGCCGCCGGGCGTATTCAAGCCACTTGCTAACTCACCCCGAACAACCGGCAGCCGTTTTCGTATGTTGCGCGCTCAACTTCATCGGTGGTGATGCCTTTGATCTCCGCGATCTTCTCCACCACATAGGGCAGGTATCCGGAAAAATTACGTTTTCCGCGGTAGGGCTCAGGTGCCATATACGGACAGTCCGTCTCCACCAGAATGTTCTCCATCGGGATCCTCTCCACTGTCTCCACCAGATTTCTGGCGTTTTTGAAGGTCACCACACCCCCAACACCTATATAAAAACCGTATTTTCTGACAAGCTCTGCCGCAACCTCGGCAGAATACGAAAAACAATGCATTACACCGGTGAGCTCACCCCCGGAAAAAGGCGACTGCGCTATCACATCCAGCGTATCTTTACAGGCATCCCTGGAGTGGATTATGACCGGCAGCTTAAGCTCTGCCGCCAGTTCCATCTGCTGCAGGAAGACCTCCTGCTGAAGCTTACGGTACCTGTCGTCCTTCTCCCAGTAGTAATCAAGTCCGATCTCGCCCACGGATACGACCTTATCGCAGGACAGCGCCTGCTGCCGCAGGGTGTTTATGTATCCCGTACTGCGCATGCGTTCTGTCAGCATCCGGTATGACGTATCATCCTCTGTGTCATTCATCACATCAGCTGTCTGCTCTCCGGCATTTAGCTTATCAGTATCCGTGACAGATGTGCTTTTGTTTTCCGCCATATCACGCACACTCTCGGGGTGCACACCTACTGCGGCATAGATAAAATCGTACTCCTCCGCCAGTCTGATGCACTCTGCGGAAGATTCCAGTGTATCCCCCACATTGATGACCGTGCCTACGCCGTAACCTGCAAGGCTTTCGATCACCTCATCCCTGTCTTCATCAAATTTTCTGTCATTGTAATGCGCGTGGGACTCAAAGATCATCCTAACCTCCGCCTGTCAGCTATCCTTGTGGGTATAGTGTGACAGGATCTTCCTGTACTGGTACTCCCTGCTGAGCTCCATGATGCGCCTCAAAAGCGCCGTATATTCCTGTTTGATGTCATCATCCACATCGGCGGTGAGCTGCTGTATCACCTCGGCCTCCCGCTCCGGCTTGTATACCGAATCGCCGGTCTCAGCTTTCACCTCGGCGATCTTCCCGGCCAGCATCATGCGTTCCTTAAAAAGTTCCTTGATCCCTGCGTCGACCCTGTCGATCTCCGTCCTGACCTCTGCAAGCGTCATGTTCTTATCCCTCAAGCTTTCTAATGGTCTGTATCAAATCTACTCTACAGTGATCTTCATAAACTTCTTTTTGCCTCTCTGGATGACATAGTTATCTGTAATGTCAGTCTTGGCTATCACTGCCTTGGGATCCGTGACCTTCTCACCGTTTACGGAAACACCGCCCTGCTCTACCGCGCGGCGGCCTTCGTTACGTGTGGGTACAAGACCGGTCTTTGTCAGCAATGTCAGAATATCGATGGCTCCGTCTGTGAAATCGTCATCGGAAAGTGCACATACAGGCATGTTCTCGGTATTGCCTGCGCCGCCGAAGAGTGCCTTTGCGCCCTCTAATGCCTTCTGTGCCTCCTCCTCGCCGTGAACCAGCTTGGTAAGCTCGAACGCCAGAATCTCTTTGGCTTTATTGAGTTCGCTGCCCTCCCACTTGTCCATCTCATCGATCTGCTCAAGCGGCAGGAAAGTCAGCATTCTGATGCATTTCAAAACATCGGCGTCCGCAACATTTCTCCAGTACTGGAAGAAATCGAAGGGCGATGTCTTCTCGGCGTCAAGCCATACCGCACCGGACTGGGTCTTGCCCATCTTCTTGCCCTCGGAGTTGAGAAGCAGGGTGATGGTCATGGCGTGAGCGTCTTTTCCGAGTTTTCTGCGGATCAGCTCAGTACCGCCCAGCATGTTGGACCACTGGTCGTCGCCGCCGAACTGCATGTTGCAGCCGTAAT
>JAEEGL011367602.1_pt1 | contig 10270 bp, 9 predicted proteins | sample 9134231 | NCBI WGS metagenome assembly JAEEGL01 (sample SAMN16246548, study PRJNA631951) | gut metagenome | biome: gut microbiome; feature: rumen; material: fiber-attached | host: Bos | place: Iran: Karaj | collected 2018-10 | reverse complement strand
CCGCGATATCTGCATTATCCTCAAGAATTGTGTAGCATAAATGTAGCATGCCATCTGTCCACTTTATGGGTGCAGGACAGTATGAATGTAGTACGAGTAATTACAAAACAAACCCCGAAAAACTCAATGTATTTCGGGGTTTTTGGCACACTTGCCGGGATTCGAACCCGGGACCTTCCGCTCAGGAGTAGTTGATAATTCGCGTTCCAAAAACATAAGCAACAGCCCGTTTTTCCATACAATCACTTACTTTTTTGAAACCATCAGAACCGTCCAAATTGTTCATAGAGTCCGCGTTCTGAGGCACTTGTTTAATAAGTATGTGTGAAAAATGTGTGAAAACGATAACTGCCTGGCTATTTCAACAAGAGCAATACGGCGGATCGGCCCGATTCCATGCTCCGTGCCCTCCGCCCCGTATCCATGTGCCTCCCGCCAGGACACACAGGCCTTTCTGTCGCTTTTCGCGGACGCTTAAAGTTGCAATTTGCAAAATTGAAATTCATACCATTCAGGCATTGAAGAAAATCAAGACCTGTGATATACTATTTTAATAAGATATAACAGAAACCCGGCAAATAAGCGGCGTATCGGGCAAGCCGGACAGGCAGAGGGTAAAGTATGGGATCAAAAATCAAAAGCATTCTTTCAAGCCACTGTTTCGAAGGTGTACTGCTGATCGCGTTCGGCATGTTAATGCTGATCCTGCCGACGCAGTCAATGCAGATGATCGGCATAATTGCCGGCGTGATCCTGTGTGCGCCCGGTCTCACGCTTGCGGTCTCATATAATGTAAACAATAAAGAAAAGCACACCCCGCAGCTCTTTGCCGTTCTGATGCTTGTGCACGATGAGGGCTCGCCCGCTTTTTTGCGCGTCAAGGGCGTTTCGTTGACAGTTGAAGAAACAGCCTCGCTGTTCGTTATAAGGGGACCGCATATTAAGGATCAGGCAGCAGCATGCGCTTGATCCTTTCTTTGATGCTCCTCTTACCTTCCGTGGCGCATAATTAGCTTTTTCAGACAGGTCTGCTTCAGATAGGTCTGCCTGCCGGGCAGCCGTATCAATACGTTAACAAAAAGGAGGCGTGGTCAGTGAGAAATACTTTTCGCGGTGGCGTACATCCCGGGGAGCACAAGGCTTTGAGCCGGGACGTGCCGCTGCAGTGGTTCGATCCAAAGGGGGAGATGGTTTATCCTCTGTCCCAGCACATCGGCAAGCCGGCGAAGCCCGTTGTTAAAAAGAACGACCCTGTATCGGTCGGGCAATGCATCGCGGAGGCGGACGGATTCGTTTCCGCCCCGATCTATTGCGGCTGCTCGGGAAAGGTCAAAGCGATCGAAAAACGGCGCATCATCTCCGGCGCTCTTGCGGAATGCATCGTGATCGAAAACGACGGGCAGTTTACGCCGGCAGAAGGAGTCTTTTCAGAGCGCGACCTGTCGGATATCACCAATGCGGAGATCCTCGATCGCGTGCGTGATGCAGGTATCGTCGGCCTTGGCGGAGCGGGCTTCCCGACGCACGTCAAGCTGCGGCCCAAGGACCCGATGGGCATCCGGTATGTCATTGCCAACGGCGCGGAGTGCGAGCCGTATCTCACCTGCAACGATCAGCTGATGCGGCAGTTTGCCGATGAGATCGTTTCCGGCCTTTCGCTGATACTGCGCCTGTTCCCCAATGCGGAGGGAGTGATCGGCATCGAGAAAAACAAGCCGGAAGCGATCACCGCCATGCAGAAGGCTGTGACGGGCAAGGAGCGTATGCGGGTGCTGCCGCTTCAGACGAAGTACCCCCAGGGCGGCGAGCACAACCTCATAAAGGTCGTTATGGGCGCCGATTACCCGGTGGCTATGCTCCCGGCGGACGTGGGCTGCATCGTTGACAATGTGGGCACGATCTACGCCATATGGCGCGCGGTGCGCTTTAACGAGCCGCTGTTCGCGCACTGCTTTACGCTGAGCGGAGACGCGGTAAAGAACCCCGGCAATTACTTCGTCCGCGACGGCACGTGCCTCAATGAGATAGTAGAAGCGTCCGGCGGCCTTAAGGAAGGCGTCACCCTCAAAAAAGCGCTGGCTGGCGGCCCGATGATGGGCTTTGCGATCTCAGATCTGAGCGCACCCGTGCAGAAGACGACGAACGGTCTTACCCTCCTCCCGGAGGACGGCGCCGAGCTCGGTCTCCTGAAGCAAACGGCCTGCCTGCGCTGCGGACGCTGCACCACGGTATGTCCCACCGGGCTTCTGCCGGAGCTGATGGCGGAGGCAGCACGGAAGGGAGATTACGAGCGCTATGAGAAAAAGCTCTTCGGCCTGGAGTGCGTCGCCTGCGGCTCATGCTCCTATATCTGCCCGGCCAAGCGTCCGCTGACCGAGACGTTCAAAGCGGTCAAGGCCGAGATAATGGCCCGTAAACGCGCCGAACAGGCGGGAGGAGGCGGCAAATGAGCAATACTCTGAACATTTCTTCGGGACCGCACGTCCGCAATAAATGGACCACGCGGCTCATCATGCACGTCGTACTGCTCGCGATGCTCCCTGCGGCTGCCGTCGGCATTTACGTAAACGGCCTCAAAGCGCTGTGGGTCATCCTCGCATCCATGATCACGGCGGTCGGCACCGAGTTTCTCTTCGACAAGGTGACCGGAAGGCCGGATACATGGAAGGACGGCTCCGCTCTCGTCACCGGCATGATGCTTGCGCTGACGCTTTCGGCCGACACGCCGCTGTATGCGCCGATCATCGGCGCGATATTTGCGATCCTGGTCGTAAAATGCGCGTTCGGCGGTCTCGGCAAAAACTTTGTGAACCCCGCGCTTGCGGCGCGCTGCTTCCTGCTCATCTCGTTCCCGAGCGCGATGACCGTGTTCACCGTGGACGGAGTCAGCAGCGCTACCCCGGTCGCCGAGCTGTCGGCGGGCAATGTGGTAAATATCACGCGAATGTTCCTCGGCACCGCAGGCGGCGTCATCGGCAGCTCCATCATCGCGCTGCTGGTCGGCGGCCTCGTCCTCTGGGCGCTGGACATTATCCGCGGGCAGATCTGCTTCTCCGTGCTCGGCGGCTTCGTCCTGTTCCTCGGGCTCTTTGGCGGAAAGGGCTTTGATCCCTATTTCCTGCTTGCGCACCTGTGCGGCGGCGGCGTCGTGCTCGGCGCCTTCTTTATGGCGACCGACTACGTCACTTCACCCGTCAGCCGCCTCGGCCAAACGGTCTACGGCGTATTCATCGGCGTGCTCGGCGCGATGTTCCGGGTGATGGGCACAGCGGCGGATTCGTTCAGCTATTCGATCATCATCGCGAACCTCTTCGTTCCGCTGATCGATACTTACATCATCTCCAAGCCCTACGCCTTCCGCAAGAGAGCGACAGCGATCCGAAGCGGAAACGGCGAGCCGAAAAAGCCGCTGCTCAAGCGCATCCCCAAGCCCGTAATTGCTCTGGCGATCATCGCTCTCTTCTCCGGTCTGGCGCTCAGCGGCGCTTACACGGTCACGAAGGACACGATCGACGCGCAAAAGACAGCGGCGAACAAGGCTGCGTACCAAGCGGTCTGCCCGGATGCGGAGACCTTCACTTCGCTCGATGAGCCCGTCGCCGCTCTGAACGGAGAGGTCTACGGCTCGGGCTTCGGCCGCGTCTACATCAACGAGGCGGTGAAGGGCGTCGACGCAAACGGCGATCTCGTCGGTTACGCGATATCCGTTACCTCGAGCGAAGGCTACGACGGGAACGTGACCATGTACGTCGGCATCTCGGCCGACGGCACGGTCAGCTCGATCTCGTTTACCGAGCTGCACGAGACGCCCGGCAAGGGCATGCTCTGCGGCGAGCCGGCGTTTAAGGACCAGTTCAACGGCGCAAAGGTCTCGGCGTTCACTCTCAATTCAGGCAGCGGCGATGAAAAGATCGACGGCGTCTCCGGCGCGACCAAGACGTCAAGCGCAGTGGTAAATGCTGTCAACGCCGCCTTGGACTTCTACCGGACTTCGCTGAAGGGAGGGGAATAAGATGAACAAATATCTGGAACGGCTCTATAACGGAGTCATCAAGGAGAACCCCACCCTTGTGCTGATGCTGGGCATGTGTCCCACGCTGGCTGTATCCACGCAGGCGATCAACGGCATCGGCATGGGGCTTTCCACCACCGCGGTGTTGATCCTGTCGAACCTCGTGATCTCCCTTCTGCGCAAGGTCATCCCGGACGAGGTCAGGCTTCCCGCATACATCGTTATCGTGGCGTCCCTCGTCACGGTAACGGAGCTTCTGATCGAAGCGTACCTGCCGGCCGTGTATTCCGCGCTCGGCGTCTACATCCCGCTGATCGTCGTCAACTGCATCATCCTCGGCCGCGCCGAGGCCTACGCCAACAAGCATACGCCCGGTCTGTCCGTAATGGACGGTCTCGGCATGGGCATCGGCTTCACACTCGCCCTGACGCTTGCCGGCGCGGTCCGCGAGATCCTCGGCAGCGGCACCTGCTTCGGCGTGAGGATCCTGCCGGAGAGCGTTGAGCCCATCGGGATCTTCGTTCAGCCTCCGGGAGCATTCATCGTCATCGCGCTGTTCATAATCATCATGAACGCCATCGGCATCAAGACGAGGCAGCGCGAGCTGGTCGAAAGCGAATGCGACGGCTGCTGCGCTTCCTGCGCTGCAGCGTGCGGAAACAGGAAGGAGGGATCCGAATGAAAAGCCTCATCCTGATCATAGTCACCACTGCGCTCATCAACAACGTGGTACTCAACCAGTTCCTCGGCATCTGCTCATTCCTCGGTGTATCGAAGCAGATGAAGGCCTCCGCCTCCCTCGGCGGCGCTGTCATCTTCGTCATAACCATCGCATCAGCCGTTGCGAGCCTGCTGTATGACTACGTGCTCGCCCCGCTCGGCATGAGCTTTATGAGGACGATCATCTTCATCCTCGTCATAGCGGCGCTCGTTCAGATCGTGGAGATGTTCCTCAAAAAGAAATCCCCTGCGATCTATAAGGCGCTCGGCATTTATCTGCCGCTGATCACCACCAACTGCGCGGTGCTCGGCGTTGCGCTCACTAACGTCCAGAACGGACTGAACTTTATCGAAAGCGTGCTGACAGGCTTCGGCACTGCGGTCGGTTACACCATCGCCATCGTGCTGCTCGCAGGCATCCGTTCGAGGATCGATGAGGACTCCGTGCCCGCTCCCGTCAGAGGGGCTCCGATAGTTCTTATCGCCGCCGCGCTCATGTCCATAGCCTTCATGGGCTTCTCGGACCTGGCGTTCTGAGAGGAGGTACGCTATGGATCTTGTTTTGATAACCACCCTCGTGATCACGGTGATAGGCATCATCGTCGGCGCAGGCTTGGTGTTTACGGGCAAAAAGTTCCACGTTGACGTGGACGAGCGCGAAAGCGCGGTCCGCGAGGTGCTGCCGGGCAACAACTGCGGTGCCTGCGGATATGCCGGCTGCGACGCAATGGCCGCCGCGATAGCCAAGGGCGAGGCTCCGGTGAACGGCTGCCCCGTCGGCGGCGCACCCGTGGCGGAGAAGGTCGCTGAGATCATGGGGACCAATGTGGAAGCGGTGGAGCGTAATATCGCCTTTGTCCGCTGCAAGGGAACCTGCGAGGTCACTAAGAACCAGGGCAATTATGTCGGCGTGCAGGACTGCCGCAGCGCGTCGCTGAACGGTATCCGCACGGCTGACTGTGATTACGGCTGCCTCGGCCTCGGCTCATGCGTGCGCGTCTGCCCGGAAAACGCCATCCGGATAGCCGACGGGGTCGCTGTTGTGAACCGCAATAAATGCGTTGGCTGCGGCCTTTGCGTCAAGGCCTGCCCGAAGGGCCTTATAGAGCTGGTGCCGGAGAGCAAGCGCGTGATCGTGCAGTGCCGCAATAAGGACAAGGGCCCCGCCGTGCGCAAGGTCTGCTCCGCAGGCTGCATCGGCTGCATGCTCTGCGAAAAGCAGTGCGGCTCCGCCGCGATCCACGTAAAGGACAATCTCGCCGAGGTCAACTACGAAAACTGCGTCCAATGCGGCAAATGCGCGGAAAAATGCCCGGCGAAGGTCATCACCCCGCCGATAGCTTCAACACCGGCAACGGAAGGAGAATGAGAAACATGGACAAGAAAAAAACGATTTACAAGCTGTTCTGCGGCGCTGCGATCGTTGGGCTCGCTGTTCTGCTGCTCACCGGTCTGCTGAACGGTAAGGATAAGAACTACCATAAGGACGCGCTGACGGGCGAGGACGTAACGGCGGTCAAGGTTGGAGCACCCGAGAAGCTCGCCTATGACGGCACCATCAACGCCGAAGCGTGGAACGAGATCTTTCCCCATATCACGGCAACGATGAACGCGAACAGCACGAACGACGAGATCGTGGACTACCTCGCGCAGGATCCGTACCTTATAAATATCTATGAGGGTTACGGATTCGCCAAGGAATACGGCTCCGCAAGAGGCCATGCGTATACCCTTGACGACGTCTATCACACGGCGCGTCCGCATCCCATGGCCAACTGCCTGACCTGCAAGACGCCGAACTTTGCAAAGCTTGTGCAGGATAACGGCGTTTCAGTCTACACAATGGACTTCCAGGAGGTCTTTAACAGGATCAAGGCCGACGGAGAGGCTATCAGCTGCTACACCTGCCACGGCAACAGCGCGGGCAACGAGGGCGAGCTCCGCGTGACGCACCAATACGTCAACGAAGCGCTCGGCGCAAACGTCGCTTCGATCGATCCCGCCGTCCTTTCCTGCGGCCAGTGCCACATCGAGTATTACTTCACGCCCGCGGATAAGGAGACCATGATGCCCTACGGCAGCATAGAGGCCATGGCGCCGGAAGCGATCCTCGCGTATTACGACAGCATGGTACTGCCCGACGGGACCGTCGGCTTTGCCGATTGGGTCCAGGAGAGCACCGGCGCAAGAATGCTTAAGGCACAGCATCCCGAGATGGAAACCTTCCTCCAGGGTCCGCACACAGGCGTGCTCAGCTGCGCCGACTGTCATATGGAGGTCAAGCTATACGATGACGGCACCGTCAGCCACAGCCACGAGCTCGTCAGCCCGCTTTCGAGCGACGCGATCCTCGCGACCTGTGTGCGCTGCCACGGCGATACGAACATGATCGAGAAGGTCCACCGCATCCAGGATCAGGTCACGGCGCGCGAGACCGAGGTCGGCAATAAGCTCTCGGAGCTCAAGAACGCCCTCGCAGCGGCGAACGCGGCCGGCAGCCTTGATGAAGAGACCCTTAACGCCGTGCGCAAGCTGTACCGTGAGGCGCAGTGGTTCTTCGATTTCTGCTACGTTGAAAACTCCGAAGGCGCTCACAACTCCTCGCTCTCCAACCGCTGCCTCGATCTGGCCGCGCAGAAGATCGCGGAGGCAAGAGCATTGCTTCCCTCGGATTGACCGTTATGACCGGGATCGCGGCGGAGCGCTGTACAGCATTCCGCCGCAGTGAATAATGAGATGAAAACAATGCTCGACCGCATAAAATCCATTGGAAAGTTCTTTTCCTCAATGAAGTTCGGCATCATCCTGCTGATCATCCTTGCTGCTGCGTGCATGCTGGGCAGCTTCATCCCGCAGGGCAATACGCTCGCGTGGTATACTCAGCACTATTCCGAACGCAGCGCCGCACTGCTGTACGGTCTTCGCCTGGACGACGTGTTCCACAGCGTATGGTTCCTCGTTCTGACCGTGATCCTGTGCTGTAATCTGCTGCTCTGCAATCTGCTGCATCTGCCGGGCCTCATTAAGCGCTGGAAGGACGCGGCCGATCCCGGGAAAACTTCTGAAAAAGCGCTTTCCGGCTTCAGGCTGAACGGTTCGCCGGAGGCTGTTTTCGAAAAGCTTCGCATGCCAAAGCCCCGCTCGGCCGCAACCGAGGCAGGCGAACGGCTCTTCTCCGTCAAAAACAGGGCCGGTCTCTTAGGAGCGTGGATCTGCCATCTTGGGATACTGCTGCTTGTGATCGGCTTCACGATGGGCCAGGTGACCGCGGAGGAATACACCGTCTACGGCGTACCCGGTCAGACCAAGCAGGTGGGCGAGACCGAATATACGATCACTGTAAACGATTTTGATATCCGCCTTTCGGATAGCGGCGCGGCCCAACAGTACACTTCCGCCATCACCATGCGGAACGGCAAAACCGGCGAAAGCAGGAGCTCGACCGCAAGCGTCAACCATCCGGCGAGCCTGTTCGGCTTCAGGATCTATCAGAACAGCTTCGGCCGTGCGGCAAAGGCAACGATCTCCATGGACGGCACGGTCCGGCAGGAGGAGGTCATTTGCGCGGGCGACCACATCCACGTACTGAACACTCCGCTGATGCTGTACTTCATGGCTTATGAAGAGGAGTATTTCGACTCCGGCGACGGCATGATGCTCCCCGGTTACGCCTATGCGACCTACTATATGGGTGAAGCGGACAAGGCGGGCGTCCAGGTAGAGGGCGATACGGCGCTGACCTACGGCAGCGTGGAGATCTCCTTCTCGGAAGCGCAGAACTATACGCTTCTGCAGGTGAAGGCGGATCGTTACAGCTGGCTTGCGCTGCTTGGCGGCGTGATCCTTTTGATCGGCCTTGCGCTTGCTTTCTATATGCCGACGAAGCGCGTTTGGGCGGATAAAGGCCCGGACGGCGGCTGGACCGTATACGGCGAAAGCCGCAAGGCGGGCAAGCTCTTCTCAGAGCAGCTCGCAGAAGCTGCGGAGCTTGCCGGGCGGTGTGAAGAGGCAAACGAAATAATCAAAAGAGGATCTGGTGAGAACGATGATTAAAGCAGAAAACACGCTGTTTACGATCACTGTGCTGCTCTATGTGGCGGCAATGGTGCTCTATTTCCTGTTCATCGCAACAAAAAAAGACAAGCTGGCAAAGGCCGCCGCCGTGATCCAGCTGCTCGGTCTGCTGCTTCATACCGCAGTCCTCGTCTGCCGGGGCATTGCCGCGGGGCGGCTGCCGCTGACAAATCAATATGAATTCGCCACAAGCTTTGCATGGGGCCTGAGCCTTGTGAGCCTGATCTTCCTTTGGCGCTTCAAATTCCCCGTGCTCGGGGCTTTCGCGGCACCGGTGATAATACTCATCATCGGTTACGCCGCGCTGCAGAGCCGTGAGATCCGCGAACTGATGCCCTCGCTCCGCTCAAGCTGGCTGGGCATCCACGTCTCGACCGCCATAATTGCCTACGGTTCCTTCGGCGTCAGCTTCGTGCTCGGGATCATCTTCCTGCTGCGCGAAAAGATGCAGCACAGCGCTTTTTGGAACAGCCACGTGCCCGAAAGGGACAAGCTCGACCTGATCGGTTACCGCAGCGTTTGCCTCGGCCTGCTGTTCCTGTCCTTCACCATGATCACCGGCGCTATTTGGGCCGAACAGGCCTGGGGCAGCTACTGGTCATGGGATCCGAAGGAGACCTGGTCACTCATCACTTGGCTCGTATACGCGGTCTACCTGCATCTGCGCATCCGCAGAGGCTGGAAGGGCAGAGCGCCCGCCATCTTCGCGGTGATCGGCTTCATTTGCGTCATCTTCACCTATATCGGCGTAAACACCTTCCTGCCCGGCATGCACAGCTATGCTTGATCCGCCTCTCGCAGCCGTGAAAGCAGGCATAATTGCAAAAACGGCATCTCTGCGGCACAAAAAATGGTAGAAATACGGAAAAAATAAATGTGCTTCGATTTGAAGCACATTTCGTATGCAATCCAGGATTCCCAGTCAATTTCTGTCGAGCAAAAATGCTTATGATACCTGGATTTTTTAGAGCAGAGACACAACCTGGCAAGTATTGAACGTATCCGGCCGCCCCAAGACCCGACGCCATCGTTCCCGAATCGAATGATAGCGGGTCAACGCTGCGGACCGCGGTTTTCAAACCGTTCACCGGCGGCATCTCTCCGGCCGGTGACGTCATTATAGCATGTCTTGCGGTATCACATTCGAAAGAAACAGTCAATACTAATGAAGAGATCTGCGGCGAATTAATGCGAAAATCAGCGGCGAATTAATGGAGATATTTGGTCATGGTGTGCCTCCATATTAGGTAGTAGATTTTCTACCTCGTCGGGCCGTCGTTCTCACGCATATCCTGTTTCAGATCTCCGCATACCTGTGCCGAGCCGTCCAATGCTGTGAAGCGTTCAAGACGGAAGTATCATTATGCTGTTGCCCGATTTGGCTATTCAGTTGTCAAGCTGCGCGAGGGTGCTGTGAAAAAGTCCCCTCACTTATACCCGGCAAAAAAAATGGGGGGTGTTCGG
>JAEEGL011367578.1_pt1 | contig 10270 bp, 8 predicted proteins | sample 9134231 | NCBI WGS metagenome assembly JAEEGL01 (sample SAMN16246548, study PRJNA631951) | gut metagenome | biome: gut microbiome; feature: rumen; material: fiber-attached | host: Bos | place: Iran: Karaj | collected 2018-10 | reverse complement strand
TGAGGAAGGTGGCGTTGCCGAAGATATAGAGGACGTTCTCACAGGCAGGCACGAGGATGGTCTCGCCCTGACGGATCTCTATACCGTTGATATTGGCCTTGCCCCAGAGACAGACAACGATGACGAACGAGTCGCAGTGGAAGTCGATCTGCTGCGCCACCTGCACCACCACCCGATGTACCACGAAGTAAGGACAGTTGATGAGCTGAGACGTGGGTTTCGTGCTGTCGTAGGAGGTACGGTAAGCCGGCCACACCTGATAGTCGATGGCATCCTTCGCCTGTTCGATATGCAGCTCACGGGGATTTCCATGCACATCCTTACGTCCGAAATCATACACACGATAGGTGATATCGCTGGTCTGCTGGATCTCTGCCAGGAAGTTACCGGCACCGATGGCATGCAGACGTCCTGCCGGCAGGAAATAGAGGTCGCCCTCGTGAGCCTCATGGGTAGCAATCACATCCTGCATCGGTGAACGCCCGTTCTGAGGCTCTGCCGTTGCCAGCTGTTCGTATTCCTCTGGTGTGATGCTCTTTCTCAGACCGGAATAGATCTTCGAGCCCACATCGCTCTTGATGATATACCACATCTCCGTCTTTCCGGCACAGCCGTGACGCTCCATCGCCAACTTATCGTCGGGATGCACCTGCACTGACAGGTCCTGGCGGGAGTCGATGAACTTCACCAGCAGGGGGAACTGATTGCCGAACTTCTTGTAGATCTTCTTGCCTACCAGCAGTTCCTTGTACTTATCAATCAGTTCTACCAGTGTCAAACCTTCATCCACATCATTGACGAGTCCGCGATTGATAGCCACGCTCTCATGTCCCGGTACACCGCTGATCTCCCAACTCTCGCCGACATTGGGCTGGGCATTGAAGATTCCCTTGAAAGGTGCAATCTGATAGCCGCCCCAAATGGTGGTCTTCAGATAAGGCTGAAATTTATACGGTTTCATATCATTATATATTGTTGGTGCAAAGGTACGAAGAAACCAATAACGAATATGACTTAATTATATCCGAAACTGACACTATTTGGTCATATGCTCGAAAACCCTTGTTATTAGATAAAATCCTTGAAGGCTTCGTCGTATTCGGGACTGTTGCCGAGCTTTCCGTTGATCAGGCATACCAGTTCCACCGTAGCGCGGAAACAGAGCTGTTCGTCGCTGGCACGATAGATGTCGTGATAGAACATATATTTCAGGCCGTCCTTCTTCAGGTTGAGGCGTGAGATAAACTCGTCGTCGCAGCGCAAGGGTACCTTGTATTGCAGTTTCATGCTGTGGACGACGGCGTCGATGCCCTGTTCGTGGAGTTTGGCGAAGCTGACGCCCAGACTGCGCAGGAACAGATGGCGGGTGTGCTCGGTATAGTGCAGGTAGTTGGCATTGTTGACGATGCCTTCGATGTCGCACTCATAGTCGCGCACTTCCATACGGGTTTCAAAAATGTATTTCATTGCAATAGTTTGATGATTTCACTGAAGTGTTCAATCTTCTGGAGCCGTTCGTGCTTGATATCCTCGAAGTGCTCCAGCTGCCACGTGACGTGAAAGGGGATGTGGATGGCCCAGGCACCAATGGTGAGGGCAGGGGCAATATCGCTCTTCAGCGAGTTGCCTACCATCAGCAGTTCGTTAGGCAGGATGCCTAAGTGCTCACATAGCTGCTGAAACTCCACCTCAGTCTTGTCGGAGGTGATCTCCACATGACTGAAGTATTTGCCCAGTCCGCTGCGACGGAGTTTGTTCTCCTGATCCTGCAGTTCTCCCTTGGTGAAAACCACAAGGCGATAAGGGTAAGCCTGCAGGCGCTGTAGTGTATCCTCCACCTCTGGCAATGGGGTGGCTGGCAGATGAAGCAGTGACTTACTGTGACTGAGCAGGTCGGCAAGTGTATCTGCTGAGAGATGATCGCCTGCCACACGGAGGGCTGTCTCGATGATGGAGATGGTAAAGGCTTTGCAGCCATAACCGAGGTCGGCCATATTGCCCGATTCCGTCTGGTAGAGTTCCTTGGCGGGGTCGTCACAATAGGGCGCGATGAGTTGGTAGAGGTGTTGCTCTACGGCTTCGAAATGCGACTGACAGTCCCAGAGGGTATCGTCGGCATCGAAGGCTATGACTCTGTATGGCAGTGTGGGCATATTCCTTTGATGATATAATTAACTGAGCGGATCTTGAAGCCTTGGGGTACGTCGAGCTGTGGCACCTCCACGCCGTCGAGGCAATAGGTCTGCTGGCATACCTCACAGTAGAAGTGGGGATGCTGGTCGTCGTCGTGATCGTGGCTGTGACTATGGCAGAGCTCATAGCGTGTGCCGTCGTTGCCACCTTCGATGGTGTGTACAAGGTGTTGCTCACGGAAGAGCGTGAGGGCTCGGAAGATATTCGACTTGTCGATGGTCTGGATCCTGCGCTCCAGTTCTGCCAGCGACTGGGGCAGCATGGAGCTGGCCAATGCCTCAACCACCACAATGCGGTTGGCAGTGGGTTTGATGTCATGCTCCTCGAGCAGTTGGATGTAGGCTGTCTTATCCATTTGTATCTTTGTAGTCGAATTTCGGCTACAAAGATACAAAATAATTTCTAATTACCAATAATCAGCTGTCAATTATCGCCTGTCAGATCTCAACATGTGTCGCATTCGTGGTCGTGACAATGTCCGCCAGGTGTCTCGAACTCCAGTGTGGAGTGGCTGATATTGGCCTCTGGCAGGGCGTGCTTGATATGCTCCTTCACCTCCTCCAGTTCGTTCAGGTCGTCGATCACGATATGAGCTGTCAAGGCATTGTCGGTGGTGCTGATGGCCCAGATGTGGATATGATGCACTTCTTGTACATGGGGGTGACTCTTGAGAATCTCCTCCACCTTCTCCCATTTCACACCCTCAGGGATGCCATCCACCAACAAGCGCAGACTACTGGTGAGCAGTTGCCAGGTGGAGATGAGGATGATGATGGCAATGATGATACTCACGATGGGGTCGATGATGTTCCAGCCTGTGAAGGTAATAAGGATTCCGGAGATGACCACACCTACTGACACCAGTGTGTCGGCAACCATGTGGAGGAAAGCACCTCTGACGTTGATGTCACTCTTCTGTCCCTTCATCAGCAGCACGACGGTCAGGCCGTTGATAAGGATACCGATACCAGCTGTCCACGAAACGGCTACACCATTGACCTCGACAGGCTCGTAGAACTTGTGATAACTCTCAAGAAGGATGCCACCAATGGCCACCAGAAGCAGGATGGCGTTGATGAGTGAGATGAGCACCGTGGATTTTTTATAGCCGTAGGTATATTGCTTGCTGGCATGTACCTTTGCCAGATGGAAAGCGATGAGCACCAGCAGCAGACTGAACACGTCGCTCAGGTTATGACCTGCATCAGAGAGCAGTGAGAGAGAGTTCTGGGTAAGTCCTACAATGGCCTCGACACCCACGAACAGCAGGTTGAGTATAATCGAGAAAACAAAGATACCATTGAGCGATGTGAGTTTGCCAACATGTCCATGGTGATGTCCATGATGATGTCCATGGTGATGTTCGTGATGATGATCGTGTGAATGTGCCATAATGTTTATTTTTATTCTTTTTCTGCTGCAAAGGTACGATAAAGGCCATGCAACTGGGTTGCAAAGCGCATTTTTTACCTAAAGATGTGATAGGAATCGAATATTTTTCTTATTTTTGCAACCAGAATATATACTAAAGCCCTAAAATAATGAAGAGAGTCATCAAGTTCATATTGAAGTTTGTCATCATCGTCGTAGTGTTGGTTGTTCTGTTGCTGACAATAGCAACTATTGTACTGAACACCCAGTCGGTGCAGGATGATTTGGTGAAGTATGCCACCGAGCAACTGGAATTGAAATTAGGTACGCGTGTGAAAATCGGCCATGCCGGTGTGAACGTGTTTACCCAAAAGGTTGTTTTGGAAGGTCTGGAGGTTGATGACCAACAGCATCGGAAGATGCTCGAACTGGGTCGCCTGTTGGTGGATGTGGACGTGCTGAAACTGATTGGCAAGGAACTGGAGATCGAGGAAGTGTTGCTTGATGGTGTGAAAGCCAAACTCTATAAGCCTGTGGACGGCCCTGCCAACTATCAGTTCGTGATTGATGCCTTCAAGAAGGATCCCAAGAAGAAAAAAGAAAATAAAGAGAAGAAGGATTCCACAGGGTCGTCTATGTCGCTCGCCATCAAGATGGTGGCATTAAAGGACATTGAGTTGACTTATAATGATACGAATCATGTGAGCCTCGAAAGTGCAAAGTATGAAGACGGCTGGTTTAAGAAGCCTGGTGGTGTCTTGAAGAACCTGCAGGGTCAGTGGGGACTCAAGAAGAAAAAGGGTCCTGTGACGGCTACTTTCGCCATCGGCTCTATCAAGTATGAGGGTGTGAAAACCATCCATCACCTCTTTATCGACAAAGTCCATTTTACCACTAACAACCATAAGCCTCGTAAGAATGCCGATCGTCCAAAGCGTGGATTCTTCGATGTTGATCATCTTGACGTTGATGCTCGTATGGAGTTGACGGTGGATTACATTTCAAAAGACTCATTGCATGCTGTCATGAATCATATGGAGGCAAAGGATTCGGTGACAGGCTTTAACTTTAGGAATATACGTTTTGACGCAGGTATTATGAAAGATAGGCTGCACCTGCAGCATATCATGGTCCAGCAGGAGACGACCACATTGACGTTTGACAGTGCCAATGTGGTGCTGCCCAGCAAGAAGCTGGGACGTAAGTTCTCATTTCAAACCTCACGTATCAAAGGTCGTACGCAACTGCGTGACATCTCACGTCCCTTTGCACCTGTGCTGAAGAATTTCACGTTGCCACTTGAACTCGACGTGCTCTTCAGTGGTACCGACACGACCTTGTTCTTTAAGGATGTCCATGTCTATACACCTGACAAGAAATTGCAGATTGCTGCCGAGGGACGTATTCTGAATCTTAAGGATAAAGAGAAGCTGGATGTAGGTTTCCATATCAAGGAGATGAAAGCGCAACGAGGGGTACCCATCCAGGTGATCAATCAGTTTACTGTGAAGAAAATGATGATGAACCAGCTCGATGCACTTGGTACCATCTATTTCACAGGTGATTTCTCTGTCCTTTGGAAGAAAGAGATCTTTAGCGGTCAGCTGAGAACGGATGTGGGTAATCTGGCCTTTAATTTTGCCATTGACGAGAAGACCAAATATGTTTCTGGATATGTTATTTCACGAAGGATCCAGTTAGGTAAGGCTCTGAAGATGCCTAAGATTAATGATGTAGGTGCAGAGGCCAACTTTGTCGTTGATATCCACAAAGCCCGAACGGCTATGATACGTAAGAAGAACGGTGGCGGCAAACTTCCTATTGGTGAGGTACAGGCGACTGTCTTTGAGGCAGGCTACAACGGTTTCCGGCTGAAGAACATGAAGGTGGATTTCGTTAGTAATGGTGTGCTGGCAGAGGGTAATGTCAGTCATTCGCAGAAAGCGATGGATTGGGATTGCAGCTTCTCGTTTACCGATGTCGATAAGATGAGTGACCTCAAAGTGAAGCCCAAGGTGAAACTAAAGTTAGGTAATCTTTTTAAGAAAAGTTCAGATACAGACACAAAGTCAGGCAAGGCAGACTCAAAGTCAAAAGGAAAGGACACCCCAAAGTCTGACTCTGACGCTACACCCCAGAAGAAGGATAATTTCTTCAAACGTCTGTTCAAGAAAAAAGATAAAGACTCATCTAAAAAGTAGTCGGGCTTAACCTCCACGTTCTGCCCAGTCGCCACGATCGAGACTGCGATATCCGATAGCTTCGGCAATGTGGTAACTCTGGACTTTCTCGCTGCCTTCAAGGTCGGCGATGGTACGTGCCACCTTTAAGATGCGGCTATAGGCTCGGGCAGAAAGGCTGAGTCGTTCCATCGCCATACGAAGCATATCCAAGGAGATTGCATCAGGCTCGGCAAACTGATGAATCATCCGTTCTGTCATCTGGGCGTTGCAGTGGATGTTTGATGCACTGAAACGCTCTTCCTGTATCCGACGGGCCTTGATGACGCGTTCACGGATCGCACTGCTCGGCTCACCTGGCTGCATCTTTGAGAGTTGCTTGAAAGGCACAACCGTTACCTCACAATGGATATCGATGCGATCCATGAGGGGGCCGGAGATCTTGTTCATATAGCGTTGGATCTGTCCTGGTGTACAGACACAGTGATGGGTAGGATCGCCATAATAACCACAAGGGCAGGGATTCATGGAAGCCACAAACATGAAAGAGCAAGGATATTCCACCGTATATTTGGCACGTGAGATGGTGATCTTCCGATCCTCAAGGGGTTGACGCAGGACTTCTAATGTACATTTATTAAACTCTGGCAACTCATCTAGGAAGAGCACGCCATTATGGGCCATGCTGACCTCACCAGGCAAAGCCCTGTTTCCACCACCAGTCATTGCGACTTGTGATACGGTGTGATGCGGACTGCGGAAAGGACGTTGGGCAATCAGCGACGTGCCATTGCTGAGTTTGCCTGCCACAGAGTGGATCTGAGTGGTTTCCAGACTCTCTGCTAAAGAAAGGGGCGGGAGGATACTTGGCAGGCGTTTAGCCATCATCGACTTGCCGCTTCCCGGAGGTCCGATGAGAATTGCATTATGTCCTCCAGCTGCAGCCACCTCAAGGGCACGTTTCACACTTTCCTGACCTTTCACGTCGGCAAAGTCGAGATCACAGGTGTATTGCTGCGTATAGAATTCCTCCTGTGTATTGACCACTGTTGGCTCAAACGAATCGCATCCGTTGAAGAAACTGATGACGTCAGCCAGATTCCCCATACCATAGACGCAGAGGTCATCGACGACTGCTGCCTCACGGGCATTCTCCCGTGCTACCAGCAGACCCTTGAACTTTTCCTTTTTGGCACGAATGGCTACAGAGAGAATACCGCTGACAGGCTTCAGCTGTCCGTCGAGACCGAGTTCGCCTATGAGCATATAGTCATGCAACCTCTCATCGCTCACTTTTCCATGAGCAGCCAGGATGCCGATGGCTAACGACAGATCATAGCCGCTACCTTCCTTCCGGATGTCGGCAGGACTGAGGTTGATGGTCATATCGGCAGGCGACAGTTTGAATCCCACGTTCTGGATGGCTGCGCGGATACGGTCATAACTCTCCTTGACAGCTGTATCGGCCAATCCCGACAAATGGAACATCACACCTCTTGTCAGACTCACTTCGATGGTAATGGTTGTAGCTTCCAGTCCCATCACTTCGGCACAATAAGTTTTAATAAGCATAGTATCAGGGTTTAACAATAAAACTGTTTTTGTATTATGGCTCCTCCCGCTTTGGCAAAAGCTTGTCTATCCTGCTCATCAGATCATCCTGACTCAGTGAGTGGGCAATGATCTTGCCCTTGTCATCGATGAGGATATTATCTGAGATATAGGATAGGCCCGTCTGATAGAGGACGGGGGAATCCCAGAGCTGACCGTCGCAGATGGTGTTCCAGGTGATGGAGTCACGTTCGAGCTTCTTCCGGCAGGCTTTGACGTTGGCATCGAGACAGATGGTTAGCACCTTCAGGTTGTCACTGCCAGCCTGTTTCTGCCTCTTTTGTAGCTGTCGCAAGGTTCCCTGTCCTTCAAAGTTGTCCAGATTCCATACGGTGATAACATTCACCTTGGCATTGAGATCTGAAGATTTGATGGTCTGTCCGTTGATGTCGGTAGCGATGAACGAAGGCAGGTTTGCACCGTCTTTCAGGTAGCTTATACCTTGCATCCGCTTCATCTGAGCCTTCAGTTCCTCACTCGTTTCGGGGTTTGCCTGCATCACGAGTTCCGTCAGCTCTGCGGCTCGTTTGTAGTCAGGCTGCGGCAACTGGAAAAAGACTTTCCGAATCAGATAAAGGGCGAAGGGAGAGGTGGGGTTCTCCTTGATAAACTGTTCAGTAGAGAGTGCCACCTCAGGCGGTGTCTGATGACTGGTCTTCTTCCTGTATTTGGTCAGCACCTCATTCTCTTTTGTACCGTCAACATCGATCTCACGCAGATGTGAGACATCACCTTCGATGGTGACCTTAGCCCCTTTCTCACCATAGACAGGGACCTCGGAGAAGTTGGGGAAGATGACGATAAAGGCGGTAGGCTCTTCAAGGGCCACCTCATATTGGAACTTACTTTTGACGACAGCGACGGTATCAAGCGGGAAATTGCCATCGATGCCACAGATGTAGAGCTCACCTTGGTTGAAACCCTTGAATGTTCCTTCCAGGCGGAATGTCTGGCGCTGCTTCTCGCATCCTGTGAGGAGCACCAGGCCCATAAGCATCATCAAACAACAAATTCCCTTCTTCATCTTCTTATTTGTTTACCTCCAGATCGTTTTCTGCATACTTGGCCAGGCTCTCATCCTTGCTTGTAGCTTGGCGCAGCGCTTCCTTAGCATCGGTAGTGTTACCCATACGGTTATAGACGATGGCTTTCAGGTAGTCAGTTGTGGCATCTGCCTGTTTGATGTGCTTCAGCGTTGCCTCTGCCGAAGCATAGTTCTTGTTCAGGATCTGTGCCAGTGCCGCGCTGTTTGAACAGCTGTTGCCAAAGTCCTGTTCTGCCTGAGCATAGTCGCCTTTTGCCAGATTCAGGTTACCCATCACCTCCGACAGCCCGTTGGCATCAGTAGCTGATGCAATGAGTAGTTCGGCAGTCTTCACATCACCATCTCTCAGAGCCAGCAGACCTTGGTTCGCTTTAGCCTCTGGCAATTTGGCATCGATACGCAGGGCCTGTGCAAGTAGGGTCTTTGCTGCTTCGTAGTCACCACGGGCATAGGCAATGGTAGCCAGGTTGTTATAGGCTCTGGCATCATTTGGATAAATGGTTGTCGTCAGTTTATAGATAGCCTCCTGTTCAGCTGGTGTGTCCTTTAAAGTAGCGCCATAGAGCAGTTCCTCGATACTCAGCTTCTTGGGATCGGCCTTGATCTGGTCGAGAATCTGTTCATCGCTACGACCGATGGTCTCATAATTGATAATGAGACGTGAACGGCGCAACTGTGGCAGAATGCCATCAGCCAGCTCACGGAAAGCTGATGAGATGTTCTTGATCTGCTGTTCGCGCTCCTGGGGATCCTTATACATTGCCAACACACGGAGGATGATATCCTTGTCCTGGATGTTGCTGGCCTTTACCAGTTCCTGGAATCCTTCCCAGTCCTGAGCTGTATATTTCGCATCCACATAGGCATTCATCTTGATCTTCTTCAACTCCTGGTTGACGTATTGCTCAGACACCTTCTGACGCTCGTTAGCCAGTTTATCGTTGATACTGAAGCCACCATCAGGTGAGGCGTATGCCGATACCTCTACATTCTCAAGATTCAGTCCCTCGCGGTCATCATTGATTTGCTTCAGCATCCTGACGAACTCCTGCACCGAGTTGTTCTTCAGTTCGCTCTTGCGGAGGTTTGCCTGTTGAATCAGGAACTTGATGTTGGCCTCCTGCTTCTTCTTCGTGATGCGCTGATAAGCATCAGGAGCCAGTGCTGCCTGAGCTGTGGTGACGGTGCGACGATAGAGCTCAGAGGTAGCCACGATACCATCGGCCACCTTCACTTCAGGAATAGTAACTTGCTTTGAGCCCAGTCGGGCATTGAAGGTCATATAAAGCGCTGCCTTATTACAGTCGGCATAGGCGAAGTTTGTCCTGAGTGTGTAGTTGCCGCCAGTACGATAGGCAATCACCTGATTATTGTCGTTGACGTTTTCTCCTTGGAAAGTGGCCGTATTGCCTTGAACACGCTCACCATTGGCATAGCGCAGCTCAGGGATGATGGTCACCACGGCTTTCTTGTTCATGTATTTTTCAGGAAAGTGCCCATTGATAGTAGCGGGAACCGTACCCTTTTGGGTTTCCAGAGGATTAGGCGTTACTGTAAAATTGTCTGCTGAGAGAGGCCCCAACTTCGAACACGAAGTGAAGAGCATCGAAGATACTACAGTCAGGAGAAGGAGCTTTTTTTTATGCATCATATCTGAAGTGTTAGAGTATTAGTGCCGCTAGCGGGACTCGAACCCGCACAACCATTTCTGGTCAAGGGATTTTAAGTCCCTCGTGTCTACCAATTCCACCATCACGGCAAACCGTTGCGAATTAATTTTGCGACTGCAAAGGTAAGTCTAATAATTGGAATAGCCAAACATTTTACACAATTTTTAGAATTTTGGCTTAGTTCCAAGCACGGATAATAC
>JAEEGL016357310.1_pt1 | contig 10271 bp, 3 predicted proteins | sample 9134231 | NCBI WGS metagenome assembly JAEEGL01 (sample SAMN16246548, study PRJNA631951) | gut metagenome | biome: gut microbiome; feature: rumen; material: fiber-attached | host: Bos | place: Iran: Karaj | collected 2018-10 | reverse complement strand
GTTACACATTTGATGGCTGGTATAATGCAAATAATCAAAAGGTAACACAAATTGCACATGGCTCAACAGGTGATATTGAATTAACTGCTAAATATAATAAGGTTCAATATACAATTACACTTGTTCCAGGAGCTGGTACAATTTCATCTACAACAATTAATTATGATATTGAAACTGCAGTTACACTTCCTGATGCAACACCTGCAAATGGCTATAGATTCTTAGGATGGTATACTCAAGTTGAAGGTGGAACTAAATTAAATGGTATTCCTGTAGGCACAACAGGAGATAAGACTTATTATGCAAGATATGAGTTAATTCAATATAAAGTCGTATTTAATAATCCAGAAGGAACAAAAGTATCTGATAGATCATATACTGTTATTTCAGGATTATTAGAATTACCTGAAGCTGTTAAAGGAGACCTAGATTTTATTGGCTGGTATGATAATGAAGATTTCTTAGGCGATCCAGTTACATCAATTCCAGTTGGTTCAACAGGTGATAGAGCATTATATGCTAAATTCTCAGGACAATTCTTTATTACATATAATATTCCTGAAAAATATGCAACAAATAATGGTGGAAACCCTGATTCAGTAACACCTTCAACAAATTTCGAATTAAAAGCTCCAGGCGGAGAAAAAGACCAAAATAAATATGAATTTGAAGGCTGGTATACAACTTCAACATTTGCTGAAAATAGCAAGATTACAGTGTTAAATAATACTACAGTTACAACTGATTTAACATTATATGCTCATTTTGTACCAAGAGTTTATTCAATTACATATAAATATTATGATACTAATTTAATGAATGAATATCATAATGCTACAGAAATCACATCATCAGCAATTGTTAATAACAATAGAACAGAATATAATGCAGATGAAGTATCATTTGATTTATCTTCTGTATCATTAGAAGGTTATACATTTGATGGATTCTATACAGTTGCACCAAAGCAATTTGAAGACCAATATTATAGCTATTATGCATTTAATGAATCAAATAAGGTAACTACATATACATTCCCTGAATATAAAATTAATTTAACAATTTATGTTTCATTAAAACCAATTGAGCATGAAGTAACATTAAAATATGATGGCAATGATTATATGACAATTGTTACTTATTATGGTGATGACGCAATAACAGTTGAAAATAATAAAGCAATGCCTTGTAAGGTTGGTACAGGATATCAAGTATTAACATTAATATATCCAACAAAGACTGGTTATACATTTGATGGTTGGTATGACACAAATAATCAAAAATTAACATCAATACCTGCAAATTTAAGCACTAATTTAACATACACAGCTAAGATGAATGAAATTTCTTATTCAATTAGCTATGATGTTAATGGTGGTACAGCAATTAATAATACAATCACATCATTTACAATTACAACTGAGACAATAACATTAAATGATGCAACACCTCAGGATGGATATTTATTTGATGGATGGTATAATGAAAATAACCAAAAGGTAACTGAAATTGCACAAGGAACAACAGGTGATATTTCACTTCAAGCAAGATATGTAATTGAAAATTATACAATCACATATGATCTTGCAGGTGGTGATTATCAAGGTGATGAAACAAATCCAACATCTTATAATATTGAATCACAAGAAATTACATTAATTAATCCTGTTAAGCAAGGTTACATTTTCTTAGGCTGGTATAATACTAATAATCAAAAGGTAGAAGTTATTGCTTCTGGCTCAACTGGAAATATTTCATTAACTGCACGTTGGGAAGAAAAAGTAGCAAATACAATAACATACATTTATGGTATTGATAATTATTCAAATTACAAGGGTGGTGAATTTACAGAAGCTCAAGCAGAAGAATTTGGACTTCCAACATCTTATACACATAATACTGAATCATTACAATTTACTACATTCCAAGCAAAAGGATTTGTATTTGCAGCAAATAACTGGCAAATTGCAACAGTTGATGATATGGGTTACATCACAACAACTGGTATATCTGTTACACTTGAAGCATTACAATATTTAGATGAAGATGTTATATTATATCAACCATCACCAAATTATAAAGTATTTACTATTACATATAAATTAGATGGTAATGATTTTAATTATCCAGATGAATCTGCATTAACATTTGATCTTGGAACAAATGGTTCAGAAGACATCTATTTCATTTCAAATTATGATGGATATGATTATTCATGGTATGCAGATGCTGAAATGACAGAAGCTGTTAGCTGTCTAGGCGATCTTGGAATTACAAATCCAGATGATATCAGAGATGTAATTATTTATGGTACAAGGGTTCAGCATATTGATACTTACAGTATTAATTATGAATTAGGTCATGGCTCATTTAGTGGTGATTATCCAACAAGCTTCACTAATTTACAAAGCGCAACACTTGTAAATCCTGTGGCAGATAATGGATATGAATTTGAAGGCTGGTATGATTCAAATAACCAAAAGGTTACAGTAATTGATACAGATCATTATTCAAGCGATGTTACATTAACCGCAAAATATAATTTAGTTGAATATACAATTACTTATGTAGCAACTAACTGTACAAATCCAAATACAGTTACTTCATATAATATCGAAAGCGAAACAATTACTATTTTAGATGGTGTTGCAACACAAGAAGGATATGAGTTTAATTGTTGGAAAGATGCTTCAAATAATGTTGTTACATCTATCGCTCAAGGTTCAACAGGAAATATCACATTAACTGCAACATTTACACCATTAACTTATACAATTACTTATGTATATGTAAATGCCGATGATGATTATAATGTATTCCCTGATTCAAGTTTGGTTGTTGAAAATGATCCAAACCCAACATCGTATAATATTGAGACAGGCCAAATTCTGTTTAACCCAATAACATTAAAGTCTGGTTATTCATTTGGAGCATGGTATGTATATGATGAATTCTTTGATATTGTAATATTAGATCCTGATAATGCTGATAATACTATTGGTATAAAAGCTGGAGTTACAGGTAATATTGAAATTTACGTTGAAATTTTTGAAGATTAAACACTAAAATAAAAAAAATATACAAAATTAAAAAAAAGTGGTATAATATCAAAAAAGAAGTAAAATTGTTTTAGTAGTGTTAAAAAACAAATTAATATTTAAAGATTAAAATGGCAAAACTAGAGTGATCTAGTGACGCAAAGCTATAGGGTCAATGAATATATGACAGCCAGTTGCAGTAATTCTTTGATTAGTTTTATTGCAACTGGCTTTTTGTTAAAGAAGCCAAAGTAAGGGAGGTGTACGAATTGAAAAGAAATCTGATATTGTCTTTTTGTTCGTTGTTTATAACAACGTTCCTTTTAGTGTGCACTTTATTTGCTTGGTTTACTGCTAACAGTAAAGTTGTTGCTGGAAACATCGTAAGTGGTTCAGCTGGTGATTTGATGACACTTTCAATTGAACGTGGAACATATATCGGACCATCAAACGCAACAGAATATAGTGATGCAAACTGGGAGTGGACTGAAACTAAAGGTGTAAGCATTCAAAACATGGAACCTGGTCAAATTTTCTTCTTCAGATTCGTATTTAGCAATGCTACAGCAAGAACTATTAATCCTAAATTCTTAGATTATGCATCTTTACCAGCAAATCTTGGTGTACATACTCACTATGATCTTGTAAATAAAGCGACTGAACCATTTGATTCAACTAAAACATATTACACAACAACAAATGGTGTAGATTATGTTGAAGCAACAGGAATTACAGCATTTGCTAACAATACAAATTATTATACAAAAGTAGAATTCGTTGGTGTTTCAGAAGCAAATTACAATTCTGATACAGTTATTACAGATAATAAAGTTCAAGTTACTGAAGGTGGAGCAACTAAGACTTTATATAATATAACTACAAAAGGAAGCACTAAAGAAGTAAATTTAGTAGATTATTTAATTCAAGATGTTGTATTATTCCATACATTTGGAACAACAGGACCTGCAAATGCTAAGGTTCCTACAACAGGAGGAATAGTGTTCTCTAATAATACAGCAATGTCTAGTGTTGGCTATGCTGTACAAACAAGTGAAAATGACCAATATGGTTATTTCGCATTAGAATTTAGTGATGATTTATCAAGTAAGAATTACATTATCAATGGTCATAGCTATATGGCTGCAGGTGATGAAAATTCTAACTTGTACGCAAATCAAATTTTAAGCATTCCAAGAATTTCTCTTGAAAGATAATTTTATTTCAAATATTAAAGAAAGGAGGTAGTGGGATGAACGGAAACAAAATAAGAGGCATTATTATGTTAGCTCTTGTAATAGTTTGCCCTATTGTTTTAGCTGTTGTATGTGCTGGTGCAGTATTTGGCTGGTATACACATATTGAACAAGTAGGAGAATTACATGGCGATACCTCAAATGTTAATCTACATTATTATATAAATGATTCAGAAAAATTAAATCCTTCTACCTTATCAGTAAGTTATATCACTTTCTTTGATATTGATGCACCAAAGGAAACAAGATTCCTTAATGATATGTGTAATGAGATTAATTTAGATATTACAAACAAAGCTTCAAGTGAAGCTGATGTATCTATTAAGCTTGAAGCTGTTAAGGTAGTTAAAGAAGAAGGTGGCAATGTTGTATCAAGAGCATATGTTGGTGCAATTGGAAGCTTTTCTACAACACCAATTACAGGTACAATTGGAACTGACACAACAATAGTTTCAAAAATGGCAACAAGTGTCACAGATGGTGTAGGATTTACATATGTTAATAATGAAACAGTATTTAGCTGCGAATATACATGCAGTCTTGCAAAAGATGCAACAATTAACGATTTAAAATTCTTTGTCTTTGGAGTACAAGATATAGATGATGCTTCATTAGCTGATTTCTATTATCAAGAAGGCTCAACAACAGAAACAAGAACTTATGCATTTAAAATTACTTTAAAATCAGTTACTAAAGGTGAAGCTTCAGTAGAAGATATAACTACTACTGATCAGCCATAAATATAATTAGGAAAGAAGGTGGTATCGATGAAAAAGAAAATTTTAATAGCATATTTAATCATGATACCACTATTTATAATGGCGTTCGTGATTACATATGCTGCATTCACATTCCAAAGTGAAGTAACATGTACAGCTCATGTAGGAAAAGTAACATTAGAATCAAAAAATTATTTAACTTATAACAAAACAGATAAGACTGCAGCTGATTTTTCAACAGATGCAGCATATCTTGAATATTTAAAAGAAAGAAAAGAGACACCAACAGTTACATCAACAAGTTCATCAATAACTTGTTATGCATCAGAAAGAATCGGTGGTAATAGATCATTTGATGCAGGGCAATATGGTTATCCATATTTAAATCAATTTGGTGTTAAATTCTCAGTAATGTGTGAAATTGAATCTTATGTAAGAATCAATTTTGCAACATCATGGATTAGTCAGAAGTTATATAAAGGTTCAAATATCGAAAGAACAAGTATCATCGGTGGTGTTTCATTTGATGATGAGAACAGCCCTTTCTATATCAACGACACTAATTGGATATACATTGATAATTACGCATATTTGAAATCTCCAGTAAAAGGAGAAGACCTTGGAACTGAAAAAGAATTCACTTTCAATGTAGCTTCAGATTATTTTTACCAAAAGGTTGATAACCCTGCCTATTATGAAAATATCTTAGTAGAAGTAAGATTCTATGTAGATATCGTTCAGGCAAACCGTGTTGATAGTGTATGGCCTCAAGCCGCACCTCAACTTTCACTATAGGAAAGGATGTGAAAATGTATGAGAAACAAGCGTAAAATTATTAGAAACTTAATAGCAACATTTTCTATAGGGGCGTTTGCCCTTATTTCCGCTCTTATTGTGTCTGTATTTTTCAAGACTGAAAATAGTGAAAAATCTAATTTCATGGCATATACAGAATATTATGATAACGAGCAAAGCCCTATTACTACTTATTCGGCTCCAACAAAATCTTATGTTAAGATGTCTACATTATATACATATGATGGAAACAACACATTCAATCCTACAAGTGCATCTGTTTCTGAATCTTCAAATATCACAATTGAAACAGCTACAGATTTAGTTGCATTCTCAAGACTTTGTTATCAAAATAATAAATATTTAAAATATAAATATAATTTGATTGCAAACATTGATTGTTCAAATGCACCTGAATTCTATCCAATTGGTATGAAGAAAACTGCGTTTACAGGTACATTTAATGGTAATGGTTTTGATATTAAAGGTTTAAGATATTTATCAATTAAGAGTACAAACGTACAAGAAGCACAAAGCTACATTAATAATGGTTTAACATATTATTCAATGTTCGTACTTAATAAAGGTACAATTCAAAATGTAGGTTTAATTGATCCTGAAATGTCTTTATTCTACAATTCAGAAGATGGATTAACAAATGTTGCACCATTAGTTGGTGAAAACCAAACAGGTGGTACAGTTGATCATGTATATGTTAAATACATGGGAAGCATTGAAACAGCAGGTTTAACAGCATCAGGTGGATTCTTCTTTTCTGGTGTAATGGCTAAAAACTCTGGTACATTTACAAATTCTTATTCAGCATATACAACATTAGTTGCAAAATCTCGTGCCCTTGAAGGTGATTATACAGGTTTACAACCAGTTCTATATACTAATGATGGTACAATTTCAAATGTTTATTTCTATGACGAAGCTTTAGCTTCATTATCATTTGAAGAAGCTGGTGAAGTTGTTAATTATGATTCATCTACAATTAATGTAGAAGATACAAACGGAAAAACAGTCTCATTAAATTATGGTTATCCATATAACCAAACATTAGAAGTAGAATTAAATGGTAATTTTACAAACTCTTTAGATATGCTTAATTCTAAGGTTAATGCATCTGACGATGCAAATTGGTTTGTTAAAGCAGATTATTCAACACTTGGTGGTTATTTCTCAAATACAACACCAATTCTTCGTGGTTTAGGATATGATGCAGAAACAAAGACATTTACAATCGTAGATGAATTTGATTATGAATACATGTATGAATTATTCAACATGAATTCATACTTAGCTGGTAAAGGTGTATCTTATAAGATTACTAAAGATTTAAATTTATCATTCATTCCAGTTGATCAATATAAATATACTGGTGTTATTGGTACAACTATTAAAGGTGAACTTGCATCTGGTACAAATGGTACAGCAAAATTAGTAGATGGCTCTTTCCCAAGTGCCCCAACTATTTATAATGCAAATTATTTAGATAGAAAAGTAGAACAAGAAGGTGTTACTGGATATGGTCTATTTGGTTTATTTAATGGTAATTTAGAAAATATCAATGTTGTTTATAACGATGCAATTAATGTATCAGTTACAACATCTAACGTTTTAGCTTTAGGTTCAGCAGTAGGATTCCTTGAAGGTGGTACAATTTCTAATGTCCACACATATATGAAATTAACTGTTGATTCAGCAACAAAAGCGCAAGCATTCATCGGTGGTATCGTTGGTCTTGTAACAGATGATGGTACTATTTATGGTTCAGCTTCTGCAGGTACAATTACTCAAAATAATACATCAGCATTTACTGATAGTGCTAATTATGCACAAGGTTTATATATCGGTGGTGTAGCTGGTTATTTTGCAGATACAAATGGTAATGCTGAAAAAGTATTATCTAATGTTGCAATTACAGCATTAGGTGCATCAGGCGAATATGTATCTATTGGTGGTGTAATTGGTGGCGGTTATTTAGGATCTGAAAGTGGCGATCTTGAAAATAATGCTGCAATTAACATTGGTTCATCATCAGCAAATGCACAATATTCAAATTTATATGCAGCTGGTGTTATTGGTAGATTATTAGGTGTTTCATCACAAATTAAAGGATTCAATAACTATGGTGATGTTAAGGCTTATTTAAATACAAACACATCAACTGTAGCTGGTGTAATGAATGCAGAAATTGTTGGTGCAACAACAACATCAACTCCAGTTGCAGGATTAACTGCATCAAAATATAAAATTAAAAATGTTCCTAGATTTGAATTATCATCAGTTATTAATGGTGCTGATGTTACATTCCTAGGAACAAATAAGGTTCCAACAAATTATACAGATGTAATCAATATTTTCTCTAAATATGGATTCAAGACTGAATTATCAGGTATTTATAATGTTTCTTATAGAATAACTAACGGAACAAAGACTAAATTAAATGATAAAGCAATTGATATGTATTATTACAAAGAATACGCTCCTGTATTAAATGTAATTAATGCAACAGCAACATATGATGTTAAAGTTACAACATCTTATAATTTAAGAAATATTAATTATACTGTTTCAACTGCAAACACTAATAATTCATTCACATATAAATATGCTGGCTATGCAAGAGGACAATATATTTCTTACACTGATGTTAGAAATGAAGGTAATCAAACATTCACATTAAATAAACAATTAAAAGGAACATTCTATGTTTCAGGTTTATTCTATGAGCTTTCTACAACATCAACTGCAGCAACAGTATATAATGGTGGTAATATTATAGTTAATTTTGATACTGGAAACAGTGCCGCATTCACAGGTAAGATTTATTTATCTGGTATTTGTTATGCAAACAGAAATGGTATTTCTTCATCAGATTTAAATAAATATAACCCAACATCTGCATCATTTGATAATGATTTACCAGGATCAATTGATAAGGCTATAAATAATGGTAAGATTTCTATTACTAACAGCAATTTCACTGGTACTACATATACAAGAGCAGAAGTAAAATCAGCAAACAATGGTCAAACTGTAGGTACTAAATACACTACAAATAGAAATAGTAAATCATGGATTGATGGAAATATTTATACTGCTGGTATTGTTAATGTTAACGAAAGTGTAATTACTAATACATTTAATTTAGGCGATGTTTCTGCACATAACTATTTAACTTCTAAAAAAGAAATAAATAATGCAGGTATTGCAAATTTAAATATTGGCAAATATGCATACATCTTAAACTGTGCTAACGATGGTGATCTAAGATCAATGAACGTTTCTTCAGATGCTGGAACAGACGTTAATGTTGCCGGTATCGTAGGAAGAAATGATAAATTAGAAAATGGTAATGAATACACATCTAATGCAACAAATCCAAACTCAGCACAAATAATTGCGTTTACAATCAATTATGGTTCATTATTTGCATATAGTTTCTCACAAACTATTCAATCAACAGCCGCAATTCCAACATGTAAAGTTGCAGGTATTCTTGCAATGGGTTTATGTAATATTGTTAATACTGTTAATTATGGCTCAATATTTGGTAGTGAAATTGCATCTGGTATTTTCGGAGTTGTTTACTTTGCAAACTTCTCTGGCGAAGTAACAGCAAGCAATAAAGTATTAATTGCAAACTCAGTTAACTATTCAACTATTTATCTTCTTGAAAGAGGATACAATGAACATTTACTTACAACTGCAGAAAATTATGAAACAATTGTTAAATATGATCAATTTGTAAATTGTACAAAAGCATCTTTAGCGAATTATTTACATACAAGTATTGTTCGTGAACAAACCAATAGATCTATCGCATCATCTATAATTGGTATCATTAACTATGCAGATAGTACAAATGCCCAATACATCGTTATTAGATATTTAGTAAACCTAAATGAAAATAATGAATCTATTAGTATTCAGGTAAAAATACCTTCTGGATTTGATCCTGATACAACAACAATGTATTCAGCTTATATTGGTGTTGATACAAGAAATAATGGTACTGGTGCATATGTAAGAGATTCTTATATGTCTACATATCAGAAATATGCACCACTTATTACAACTACATTTACAGGTAGATTCTTAACATCACCAATGACAGGCGATGTTGAACTTGCAACAACTGATACAATAACTTATAAGGGTGCGTTCTCAACTACATTCCCATTCAGATTAGCAGTAGAACAAGGAGAAGCTTCTGGATTAGTTGATCTAGTTCATTATCCATCTGATGCATTCTTAAATAACTTCTTCCAATTCGTTAACTATAAATATATTAATGATAATTTAATGGATAAGATTGGTTGGAGTACAATTGCTTATCAAACAGCAGCAAATGAATTTGCACAAAATATTAAATCAGTATTATTAGCATTAAGCAAATACACAGAAGATAATATCTCTTATACTGATATTACTAATGCAGCATTTGCAAGTGATAC
>JAEEGL015027657.1_pt1 | contig 10271 bp, 10 predicted proteins | sample 9134231 | NCBI WGS metagenome assembly JAEEGL01 (sample SAMN16246548, study PRJNA631951) | gut metagenome | biome: gut microbiome; feature: rumen; material: fiber-attached | host: Bos | place: Iran: Karaj | collected 2018-10 | reverse complement strand
GTCGGCACGTAGGGATAGAGGCGGGCCTCAAGGGTGCCCTCATGACGGGCAATAGCATCGGCAGTGATGCTGACCGTCAGCACGTGGTTGTAGTTCTCGGCCTCGTTGACGGCCAGTACCACGGCACTGATGTCGCCATTGGACTCGATATTCTCCACGCCAAAGTACAGCTGGCATCCGCTGTTGCGGCAGAAGATAATCCACTGGCTCAGGGGTATCTGAAAGACTTTCTTCCTAAAGCCGTAGGATATTTGGGTGATGCTGATGTCGTAAACTCCCTTTGTATGGGTGCTGAGCATGATATTGGCAGCCGTCTCAGCAGGGTGCTGACTGCTGGCCACCAGTTTGCCCCTACGGAAATAGAGACGGTTGGAGAAACTGTCGTCCAAATAGTGGTCGTTGCGAGAGGCATCGTCCTGAGGTAGGGGCGAGGCAGAGACGCTGGTATTCTGGATGTCGGCCTGCAGGTTCTCTTCGGCCTCAATCTTATTCTCACCGCTAATGAGCTCGTACTCCACGGGGAAGGACACTGCCAACAAAGGCTGACCGTCGCGGCTCCACGTAGCCGTATAGTGGTGGTTGTCGTTGCTGAAGGCGAAGTCGTCGGTGGGACGGACGGCATCGATGGTGGCTAAGGTGCCAGTGGTAAAACGGAACTTGTCGTCGCGGGTCATGTTCTGTGCCGTCTTCACCGTGGGCGGGTACTTCAGTTGGAGGAAATAGCGCTCCAGGAAGTCGAAGACGGGAGAACTGCCGATGGCACGGAGCTCATCGTTAAAGAGGTGGAGGCCGATGTGGCTCACCGTCTGTCCCGAGACATACACCGTCAGGTGGAGGCCGTTGGCCGTGGGATGGCTGTAGCCTTCGGGTAGGGTGGCGGTGTCAATCTGCAATGCCGTGGCCAACCGCTGCAGCTCTGCCGTGCGGAACTGCACCTGTGCCGTGGCTGGAAGCACTGCCATCATACCTATTATTATATATAGGAGGGTTCGTCTCATGACTATGTTATCTTTGTTCTTTTAAAATGTTGGCTGCCGTCGTGCTGCCGTTGGCTGCCGATTGCTGTAGTGCTGCATAGACGGTACGCAGGGTCTTTCTGGCCTCTGGCGAACCGCTTTGGGCTGCTAACCGAAGATAGTTAAGACCCTTGACGACATTGACGCTGTCGTTTTTGGCAACCCAGCGCTTGCCGAGCAGACATTGTGCTTCCACGCTGCCGCTCAGGGCTCGCTTCTCCAGTTCGTAGTTGCTCAGTGAGTTGATGTCGGTATGTACAGGTTGGCGGCTGTCGTCATCCTTTTGGGATATCACTTTCTTAGCTGGCTTGACGGCTGGGGCCGCTGTCGGCTGTTGGCTGTGGACTACCGGCTGACGAATGATGGTGTCAGCGGTTGAAGGCTGGGCAATGGTCTGCTCTTTGGTCTGTTTCGGCCAGAGCATCCACACGCCTGCTGCGAGGAGTACGGCACAGACAATACCGACGATGGCGGGCCATGGCGAACGGCGTGTGACGGCCTCTTTGTCGACTGGACTCTGATCCTTGTGAATGTCCTTGTGACTGTCGGCAGGCTGTTGCTCTTTTCCTGTCATGCCTGTCTGACTTCCAAACACACTGGTCTGGCCGTCAATCTGTAGCTGGTCGCCCACCGACAGAACCACTTCGTCGCCTTTCTGCAGCTGCTCACCGTTTACCTTGACCAGATGCCCGTCGGTCAGCACTCGGAGAATGGTCTTGGAGCTGCCGTCAGCCAACTGCACCATCTTGATCTCGACAAACTGTGGGGCTTGGGGCTCGTCACGGAAGGTTACTGCCAATTGCTTTTTGCAATTGGGGCAGGTAATCCGCTTGACGGCTTCGTTCTTGGAATTGCGAACGTCAAGGATGATGCCGCACGAGGGACATTTGATGCGCAGTTCTTCCATGGATGGTCAGTGGTTAAGCGTTAAAAAGATCTGTGTCGACAGAGGTGTCAACGGGCGGTTCTTCGTTGGTGAACGACAGGGGCTCACCGGTATGCAGGTCAATCACCTCACCCTCGTCCACCTGGCGATTATTGTTGACGTCGCTCATGGCTACATCGGCGACACCGTCCTGGTCGACGTCGATGACGGCGACACGCTGACCGTTGACGGCCAACTCCTCAACAGTGATGGTGTTGCCGTTGGGCAGATCCACATCACCAAAACCTACAATGCGGACATCAAGGTCGTCGCTCTCAACGGTCTGCACGCTGGCGGTCTGCAGATTGGGCTCCTGAGGCTCAGAGGCTACTGCTACAGTTACATCAGGTTCTTCATGACTTACCTGTGGGGCTACGTTCTCGGCAAACTGATTCTTGTCGTGGTCCGACATGGCCTGCCACTCCTCAGCGGTATAGGTATTATAAAGATTGCCATGCCAGCGGAATACACCGCCAGGGCCCATTTCTGCACGAGCCGTTTGAAAGGCTTCGCGGAAACTCTGCTCGTCTTGAGGCTGCAGTGTGGCTGCAGGCTCTTGCTGTTCGTCACTTGCTGCATCAGCATTCATGGATTGAGCGACATACATTGATCCTGCTCCCAACACGATACCAGTGACACCACCGATGGCTACTGGCTTCCAGTCTTGTTTGTTCGTTGTCATAATCGTAAGCGTTTTAATTGGTTTCCGAGTGCAAATGTCGAGATTTATTTTGAAGTAGCCATAGCTTTTAAATCATAATCCATGAAATGGCGGGATTAATGTATGAACTGAGTCTTACACTTAGGACAATGGTCGTTTTGCACCAAAATATGATAAGGCTGATTGCCTAAGAAATGACCACACTGCGGACAGACATAGTCGTGCTGAAACTGGCGTGTCAAGTCCTGACGTTTCTGCGGAATCTTAGCGGAATCAACGTATGCCTTGACAAAGAACAGCAGCGACGTAATGATGGCCAAGGCATAGAGGGCGATATACCACGTGCTGCGTCCACCTGTAAAGATGCCTAAGGCAATGGCAATCATGGTTATGAGTCCCGTTGCCGAGCGGAGGGTGTTGAACTTCCGCTCTGATATTTGTAGCGCGATGTTCTGCTGTTCGTAGTTGTCCCACACGACTTGCAGGGAACGGATGTCGGCAGGCAGGAACGGGGAAAGGGCTTTCCAATCCAGCGAATAGCGGTCGGTGCCAAGTTCTATGCTGTCGTTACGCGTGACGGCCTTCGCCTCTACCGCTCGGTCATTGACATAAGTATAGGCGTTGATGTTCAGATTCTTCAGCCGCAGGCTGTCGCCATCTGCCTCTATCAGGCAATGCTGCTGTAATACGGACGAAGGCACGTCAGCCTGTCCGTACAAAACAGATTTCTCGCCTGCCGTGAGGCGTAGTTGATGGGTTGCCGTATCTCTACCTATTATTATCTTCATGGTTTTATATGCGGGTTTGTAGCATTAAGTCTTTCACCTTTCGCAAAGCTTCTTTCGAGATGTTGACTTGAAACGCAAAGTGGTCATAGTCGGACAATATCAGTTGCTGTTTCAGCACATTAATCTGATAGATGTAGCGCATATTGATGATGAAGCGCTTGCCGATGCGCATAAAAGTGTTTTCTTCAGGGGTGAGCTGTTGGGCAATGGCCTTCTCCATCTCGCTTAAATTCATGCAGATGGCCGCACGCAGTTTGTTTACCATTACAATGTCCGTATAGTTACCGTCGGCCTCGAAGTAAACAATCTTGGCCACGTCAATCCTGTTCAATTCATCACGAGTGTTGAAATAGAGCTTTGTCATACTTTTAGGTCATCAGTTAGTAGACCGCCCGTCGCCCATTGCTGGGCTAACTGAGCGATGTTGCAAAGATAGAGAATATTTTTGTAATAACCAAGAAAACGGCAGGGATTTTATAGGTGTCGCCATCAAAGAACGACAAAGAACTTCAAAGAACGACGGCGACAAAACGTAATAAAATCAGCGGCAGTGGGAAATAATATCAGCGACGGTGGGAAATAATATGTCTGACGGAGGTAAATAATATGCTCCGATTTACCTCTGCGGGGCATATTATTTACCAAAAAGGGATATAAAATTCGATGCCGACAGACATCAGATTCCAAAACAGGAGCCATCAAGTATGATGTGAAGGTACATGAAAAACGGTAACGTTTACGTGAAAAATTCTACCAATGGCGATAAATTTGCAGGCGAAACAGGGAAACTAAAAAATAAATCGGAAATTATTTTGTAGTTTACTCACTTATTTGTACCTTTGCAGCCGCTTTCCGCGTAATCGCTGGCAGGAAGTCACGAGTTGCCTGTTATGTTGCGCTGGAACGATACAACAAATTTAATTTTCTTTTAATTACAATGGATTTAATTAAAGTTGCTGAAGAAGCATTTGCAACCGGCAAGCAGCACCCGGAATTCAAGGCGGGTGACACTATTACTGTCGCTTACAAAATTATCGAGGGTTCTAAGGAGCGTATCCAGCTTTATCGTGGCGTAGTCATCAAGATTAGCGGTCATCAGGAGAAGAAGCGCTTCACTGTTCGCAAGATGTCGGGAACCGTAGGCGTAGAGCGTATCTTCCCTTTAGAGTCTCCTAACATTGAGAGCATCGAAGTGAACAAGGTTGGTAAGGTTCGCCGCGCTAAGCTTTACTATCTGCGCAAGCTCACTGGTAAGGCTGCCCGTATCAAGGAGAAGCGCAGCGGTGTTGTCGGCAAGGAATAATGCCAACCAGACAGGACATATTCCAGCGTGCCGAAGTATTGCTGGGACAATCGACTATGGAGATGATGGCTCGAAAGCGAGTCATCATCTTTGGTATTGGCGGTGTAGGGTCCTGGTGTGCCGAAGCCTTGGTACGAACGGGCCTTCTGCATCTCACAATTGTTGATTTCGACCGTGTGGACATCAGCAATGTCAACAGGCAGCTGATGGCAACCTGCGAGACGGTAGGACAAGTAAAGGTGGAAGCCCTGCGTAAGCGCCTGCTCGAAATCAACCCTGATGCTGAGATAACAGCCATTGAAGAAACATTCAACACAGAGAGCGCCTCAAGGTTTTCCCTTGAGGACTATGACTATATCATCGACGCTATCGACTCGCTGAAAGACAAGGCACAATTGATTCTGCTGGCTTGTCAGACTAACGCCATACTGTATTCATCGATGGGAGCAGCCCTCAAACTGGATCCCACCCGCATACAGATCGCGGAATTCTGGAAGGTCAAGGGCGACCCGTTAGCTCGCGCCTTGCGCAACCGTTTTAAGAAGGAGAAGACTTTCCCACGGCATAAGTTCCAATGTGTATTCAGCGACGAGACACCTCAGACGAAGGGCGACGGTAAGGGGTCACTGGTACACATCACTGCCGTTTTCGGCATGATGCTGGCAGGGCTCGTCATTCAGGATGTGGGTTAAACTTTATCCTCATTATCCTTATCCGGGTGATGACCACCATAGATGGTTTCACCACCCAACTCGCCATGCAGGTTTTCCTGGAATGAGTCCCAATCCTGGAAACCAGCCAATAGCGAAAGACGATCGAGCGTCTTGCGATTGGGCTTCTGCAACAATTCTTTTTCCACTGCCTCTAACAGCTTACGCAGTGCATGCCTCTTTTTCTCCATAACGCGTGTAAAAATGGTACTTTATCATGACCGCGACGAGAGAAACAGGTTCGCAGCCTTTTCCATCACCACATCGGCCTGTCGGGCATTGGCTTTTTGTACGCCATAAAGGGTATCGTAGATAGCCTTGACGGCAGCATGACCACCACCGTTCTTCAGTACGTAGACGAAACAGAGATTCTGAATGCCGACATACTCGGAAAGAATGTCGAGGTCGGTCAGTGCCAGTCCAGCTAATGCCAACTGGTAGGCATCCTCCTCGTTTTCGCGAATAAAGTTCTCTACATCACCCAGTGTCTTGAAACCGAAGCTTTCGAGCACTTCGCCAAAAGGCAATAGCGATGCTGGGATGATGTCTGCCTGATTGACGGCGGCTATACGCTGGTTCAGACGATCAAAGGGATGCGTCTTCAGATAGTCGCGGAAAGTATCACTGTTCAGGGGCACCTTATCGAGACGCCCTGAAGCCACGAGATTCTGTACCTCACGCGAGTATCGGCTCATCATCGTGCGGATGCGGCTGAACTCATCGTCGGCCAGTTCCAGCATACCAGCCAGACGGCTGAACTGGCGCAGAAACTCTGGCGGCAGTTGCACAGAAGCCTTATAGCCGATGTCGTGTTCCATTGCCGACCACGCATGTTGCAGGATGGTTCGCATCTGTATCTCGAAAGCGATGTTACTCAGCTCACCATCGCGGAGACGACAGATGTAATGTAACGAGTTGTAGCCGAAACTGGTCAGATCGCGGCGTTTACGCTTGTCGACAGAGTTCTTCCAGTCCACACGAAAGAGTTCCTTCACCATAGTTGCCACCTTGTCGACATCGTCGGTGAAGAACGTCACTATGCGCACGCCAAGCAGGTCTGTCACATCACTGATGTCTTTGTATTTCTGCCCCTTTCGCTCCAGTTTTCCAATGAACGATGACTCGGTCTTGACACGGTGTTCTAACGTATTAAGCTCTATGCCTAAGTGCTTAATGGCATCAGTCAGCATAGTCGACACCTGCTGTTCCAGTTCCGTCAGGCGAGGCTGGAGCTCACGGTATTGCTCCAGCAGCAGCTCGCAATGCATATCCAGTTGTTTGCTCATATCATCCTTTATTTACAAAAACCTGATCAATGAGCTGTTCGAACTCCTTGTAGGCAAAAGTGTCATGTAGTTCGGAAATTGCTTCAGCCAATCCCCGATAGTGCCACTCGTGCGCCTTTGAATCCTTTATGCGAAAGAGGTTCCAGAGTGCATCGCCCTGCATAGCATAGTCGCGTGCAATAGCCCGCATGTTCGAGAGTTTATCGCCCAAGGCTACAATTTTCGTTTCGTGCGAGGCATTGGCAAGGCGGTTGATGGTATCCTGCTTACGGATATGCCAACTCTCTTCCGCGCTCACTCCTTGCACGACAATGTCGCTCTCCGCGGCTACTAATGCGGCTATGCGGTCGCCGAACTCAGCACATATTTGCTCCACAGTGACATCGGTGTCCTCCACAGTATCGTGCAGTGCGGCGGCGGCCAACAGTTCCTGGTCGGGGGTCATCGTGGCCACAATCGCCACAGCCTCCATGGGATGTACGATGTATGGGAAGCCCTTGCCGCGACGCTCGGTCCCGGCATGGGCGCGGACTGCAAACACTATGGCGCGATCCAAAACATCTGTGTTTAAGGGTTTATTTGCCATATTACCCTATCCAATAAACTTCATGATGATATCCACTATCTCATCCTCTGTCTTGCCGTCGGCAGAGATGACGAGGTCGTAGTTGCGGGTATCGTAACGTGAGGTCTTGGTATATTCATGCACATAGTTCTCGCGCATCTTGTCCACCTTTTCAATGGTCTTGCGAGCCTCTTCCTCAGTCATGTTCTGCTTACGCATGACACGCTCCACACGGAATGGCATAGTGGCCTGAATAAGGATACTAATGTGATTGGGATGATTGCGGAACACATAGAAACCGCTACGACCGGCCACGACGCACGACTCTTCAGCGGCGATGCCGCTCAGGATTTCAGTCTCGACGTGGAACATCTCCTCCGTTGTCAGCAGTTCGGGCTCGTCACCCTTCTTCGGCAGGTAGTAGTTGACGTTCATCCCCGGTCCATTTAACATAATACGCTTGAAGTCGGCCCACCATCCTTGTTTCTGGCCTTTCAGCTTCTCGATTTCCTCAACGGTGAGGTGGTACTTTTCCTTTAAGGCATTGATGAGAGCCTTGTCGTAGTACTCCACGCCCAACTTCTCTGCCAACTTGCGGCCAACGGTGCGACCGCCACTTCCTAACTCACGATTAATCGTAATGACATATTTCTCGTTTTTGTTCATAATTATAGAAAATTACATGAATTACATTTACATTCAACTTACAGGCGAACGCCGACACTGCCAAGGAACCAACGGCCCTGCTGGGGTATGATATTCGTGTTCATGCCACTGCGGTAGTAGCGCGTGCCCAGAAGGTTGTGGACATTGATTCCAAAAGTGACGGGGCCGAGGACATACTCACCCCCGACATTGAAGATGGCACGTGCGGGCATATCCTTATGCATAATGACGTTGTGGGCAGCCTCTATGGCAGACTGCAAGGCGGCGGCAGCCTCTGGCTGCATGCCTGCGGCGGCATACTTCTGATAGGCATTAAGGCCATTGACGGTATGCACAAGCTGTACGAGGTCAGCATTGTAGCTGGTCTGGCGTCCCTCGAAGAGGACATGTGTATGGAGTTTCAGCCGGTTAGTGGCCTGCCAGCCTATGACGAGGTTCGACATAACCGTCGGCGTGTTATTGTTGGCATCAATGTCGGTGGTGTAGTATCCGTCGAGTATGGAAGGAAGTCCGAGACTCATGATGTTCGACTTGAATGTACGCATCCATGTGAAGTTCCAGTTGGCAGTGAGTCGTGGCAGTTTGTAACTGGCCATCACTTCCACCCCTGCGGTTTGATTCCTACTGGCGTTCTGGTAGGTCAGGATGTGAGTCATGATCAGGTCGGTAGCGCGGTTGTAGAAACCGTTGACCTCGAAATTCAAGCCCTTCACCCAGTTGTGTCCCGCGAAGGAGAGCTGGATGGAATAGACACGCTCTGGTGAGAGCGTAATGGCCTCGCTGAGGTCGCCATCGTTCATCAGCACTATCATGATGTTAGCCATACGGTAGATATACGGTGCATCGACGAACGACTTGGAGTAACTGAGTTTGAAGTTCCACTTGGGTCGCAGCAGGATAAGTGCCACACGTGGCGACAGTTCTCGGATTGTGGAGTTATCGTATTCTTGCTTGTAGTCGTAACGCAGACCAGCGTTCAGGATGAGCGATCGCCACTGGTGCTTCAGCTGCAGATAGATGTCGCCGTTCTTTTCCCTTCCCTTACCTGTTTCACGTATCAGCGGGTCTTCAGGGAATGTCCACTCAAACCCATAGCCCGTCTGGTAGCGAAGGTCATCGACCGTGAAATTATTGTACTCGGCACCGAATCCGATGTTTCCTTTATGGCCGTGGCCCAAGTCATAGGCGTAACTGCCCTTCAGCTGGAAGCCATAGTTTTGTTCCTGTCCATTGACGTAACGCGATATGCCTCCCTGATGGGATATGACCGAATCGACGGCAGGTGGCAGGCCAATGGTCTGCCCAAGTCCAGGCATGGTCAAATCGTTCAGCACCTGATAGCGTGTGATGTCCATCTTGTCGTAAGTGACGGCATACTTGAGGTACAAATTACCGATGCTGTGGCTGTAGCTCAGGTTGGCATGATGGGCATAGTTGCTGAAGCTGGGCTTCAGGCCATTGTAGGTACGGTAGCGCTCGCGGTCGTAGCTGAGAGCCAGCGATGTCAAGGTGAAGGGAGCTACGAACTGTGAGAATCGTGTGTCGTAAAGAAACTGGAACCCTCTCCAGCCAAGTTGCACGCCGACTTCGTAGTTAGGCCGGTCACCCACCCGTCCCAGGCGTACATGGTCGTAGGGCATGCCGAACGCACTCTCGCCTGTACGCTCGCTGGTGACGTCATATTTCTCGCCGCTGCTGCGATAGGCACTGCCCCAGACGAGCAAATCGACATCAAAGTATCGCTTTCCAAAGACGAGGTCGGCCTTGATTTGTCCGTAGTTACCTGCAGCAGCCTTGAACTGCAAGCCGTCCACGTCACGTCCACTTTTTGTAATGATATTCACCACACCGGTCAAAGCCACGCCACCATAGAGCGACGATGCCGGGCCTCGCAGCACCTCTATTTGTTTCACCTTCTCTAATGACATGCTGAAGTCAGGTGAGGCCGTGTTTGTGGCATAGTCATTCAGTCGATGGCCGTTAAGCATGATGAGTATTTTCTCCTGTCCGACATTATAGATGCCACGCATGGCAATGTTGATATCGTCGTTACAGTCAATGAGGTTCATGCCCGGCACGTAGGCAGCCAGCACCTCCTGCAGGCTGCGGGCCCCGCTGTTCTGAATCATCTCGGCAGTGATGAGTGTGGTGGGCACGGGCACCTCGGCCAGACTCTCAGCCTGACTGGAGGCAGTGGTGATGGTGGCCGTCATGCCGGCCTTGATGTTGTTGACGATATCTGCAAACTCTGCCGGATCGCTTGCCGACGGGCTGTAATATGGGTTCTCCTGCAACAGCAACGTGGTGTATTGCTCAGTCTTCGGGACGTCGAAACGTGCCAGATAGCTGAG
>JAEEGL014269545.1_pt1 | contig 10271 bp, 9 predicted proteins | sample 9134231 | NCBI WGS metagenome assembly JAEEGL01 (sample SAMN16246548, study PRJNA631951) | gut metagenome | biome: gut microbiome; feature: rumen; material: fiber-attached | host: Bos | place: Iran: Karaj | collected 2018-10 | reverse complement strand
TTGCCGCTGTAATAGACCGGAGCGACGAAGGCCGTCCCGTTCTTCCGTATACCCAGCGCGCTGCGGCAGAAATACGTCGTTCCGGCAATGCGCCCGTCCATTCGGAGCATTCCGAGGATCTCGCCCGACGGCGCGAAATAGCTCGCGTTTACCGCTGCCGCCGCGTTCACTTCGTCCGACATGCGCGAGACCGTCGTCCGCCCCAGCACTTCACCGTTTGCAAGCACCGGCACGAGGTCGTATTTTGCCAAATCGACGTCTAAAAGATACGCGCGGAAACGGCCGCGTCCGTCGCGCCGCGTGTAGACCGTTTCGACCAGCCCCGGCGCGTGCTCTGTTTTCGTTTCGTTCTCGTACAGCTTCTGGACGTCGATGAAAATCCGATTCGGATTTTTCAGTGTCTTGACGACGAATTCCGCTGGCTCCGTAAGGTCGATTGTGACGACGATGCTGTTTTTGAGCTTCGTGAAAGAAACGCGATGAATGGATTCGCTGTGAATGACCGGTTTCACACCCGACGTGTCACCGATCCCCATCATCTCCAGAACGATACGCGTCCCGTCCTTCTCCGTCCGCGTCGTGTACTTCGGCACCTCCGACACGTCGAACACGATACGGTCGTGCTCCGTGCTCTTGCCGAATCGCACCGCCGTAATCGACGGCGCAGCCGCGGCGAAAACCGCCGCCGACAAAAAGAAAACCAGCGCGAGCGTCAATCCCGCCGCGCGCCGTATAATATTTCGCCACTGATAGCCCATGCCAATCCCCCTAATACTTCTCTTCGACTTAAAATGTCAAAATTCTTTCGTCAAAGATACCCCCTGCTTTGCAGGCTGCAAACGTGCCTGCGGCACGTCTGGCGTCTCATAAATCACCGCAAGAAATTGAGATTCCCAACGGTGATTCGTATAAAAAACTGCCGCGCCCGCGGCGCGGTCGTGAATATGCCTTGCACTATAGCGTATTTTCCTGTGATTTTTATGGAAACGCCCGTGAAATCTATATATTATCCACATTATACACAGCCTTGTCCACATTCATTGCACATCATCCCCTGATATTACACTCCGATTGGACGCATTAGGAGAAACGCCTCAAATGTAAGGAATCAGAATCCGTCGCACTCAACTTGTCCTGCCTCGTTAAGCGCTCGCGCAAAAAAACTTCCGAGGAAAAATTTTCCTCGGAAGTTTCCGATGACTTACGGCTTTACGATCTTTCCTTTTGTGTTCATCGCTTGCGCCGCCACTTGGTCGATCAGATTGTCGTACATCATATCCGCGATACCGACGCCGCCGGATTTCGCCACGTTCTGCATCATCTCCGTGTCGAGCATCGAATGCCAGATTTTCTCGCCCTGGCTTTGCCCGAACAGCGTATTCTCCGGCACGGTGTTCCGCATTTCCTTGAACATGATATCCAGGAACATGGCTTCGAAGCCTTCACACGCTTCGCGAAGCTGTTTCGCCTCTTTCTCGGCAGAAATACCCGACGCGTCGACGGCCACTTTCGCGTTCTCCAGAGCGCTCTTCGCACGGTTCAGCGCATCCTCAAAGCGCGTCGCGTCCACCTGCGTCTGCGACATTTCCTGCGTCGTGTTTCGCGCGCCCCACGTCGTTTGGCTGCGGATAGAATCCATGCCTGCCATTCCGTTTACCATGACTTCACCTCGCAAGCATTCCTGTTAAATAATCTCAAGCTCCGCATGGAGCGCTCCCGACGCCTTGATCGCCTGCAGGATCGAGATGATATCCCTCGGCGTCGCGCCGACCGAATTCAGCGCGCCCACAACGTCGCTGACGTTCGCCGTCGCGTCGAGCACGATAGTATTCGCCCGCTCTTCGTCGACGTCGACGCTCGCATTCTTCGTCACGACGGTGCTTCCCACGCTGAACGGCGCCGGCTGGGTCACTTCCGCCTCTTGCTCGATGCTGATGGAAATACCCCCCTGCGCAATCGCAATGGTATCCACCGACACGTCGCCGCCCATGACGATCGTTCCCGTGCGCTCGTTCACGACGACTTTCGCGATATTATCCGGCATCACGGGCAATTCCTCGATACCGGCGATGAAACTGACAAGATTGTTGCGGAAATGCGGCGGGATACGAATATCCACGCGTCCCGGATTTGCCGCCGTCGCGGAGCCCGCGTACCGCGCGTTGACCGCCTGGGCGATGCGCGCCGCCGTCGTGAAGTCCGGATTTGCCAGCGACAACGCAATCGTGCCGTCCCGTCCGAGATCTTCTTCCACCGTACGCTCAACAATCGCGCCGTTCGGCGTCAAGCCCACGGTCGGGAAATTCTTTTGCCGCGTATTGCCGCCGTTGCCCGCCGTGAAGCCGCCCGTCGAGACAGCGCCCTGCGCTACGGCGTACACCTCGCCGTTACCGGCTTGCAGCGGCGTCTGGATCAACGTGCCGCCTTGGATGCTCTTCGCGTCGCCCATCGACGAAACCGTCACGTCGATGGTGTCGCCCTCGCGCACGAACGGCGGAAGCGTCGCAGTTACCATGACCGCCGCCACGTTTTTCGTCTTCAGCGAAGCCTGATCCACCGTCACGCCGAAGCGGCGAAGCGTATTTGCAACGGACTGCAGGACTTCCAGCGTCTTGTTCGAATCGCCGGTGCCGTTAAGGCCCATAACAAGGCCGTAGCCAACGAGTTGGTTGGCACGCACGCCCTGCACTTTCGCGATATCCTTGATGCGCGTAACCGGAGCCTCCGCAAAGGCCGCGCACGAAAAGATCAGACAGAAAATCGCCGTAAAAAGCGCTGTCCATTTTTTCATAAACAAATCACCTCATCAGAAGAGGATATTGAATATCTGCGTCAAGATGCCCTGCCGCTGCTTCGCGTTCAGGGGGCCCTTGCCGTCGAAGCGGATCGTCGCGTCCGCCACCTGCGCGGACGATACGGTATTGTTATATGTGACGTCGTCGCGACGCACCACGCCGCGCAGCGTGATCTTGTGCTCGTTCTTGTTCTGCCAGATCGACTGCGTACCTTCGACAATCATATTGCCGTTGGGCTCCACGTCAACTACCGTGACCGACACGCGGCCGCTTGCGCGGTTCGTGCTCGACGCCGACCCGTCCGCTTTCCAGCTGTCTGAGCCGCTGATGGACGCGGGGAAGAGAGAATTCAGGAAATCAAAGACGCCGATGCCCGCCTGCATATTCACGCTGCCCGACTTGGAATTGGAGCCGGATCTCGTCGCGGACGTCGTCGCCGTCTCGCTGATGATGATGGTCAAAATGTCGCCGACGTCCCGCGCTTTCGAATCGGCAAAATAATCGGTGCCGTTGCGCCCGTCGCCGGTCGACCAGAGCGACTGCGCCGATACGGGAGCCGCCGTCAGCATCAACGCCGAAAGCCCTGCGGCCATCATAAGACGCCATTTCTTATTCATGCTCTCGCCCTTCCTTCCGTCAATTATGCACAATCTCCACGGTGACCTCGTCTAAGACCCGCCCGCGAAGTACTTTTCGCGAAGCGGTGTTCTTCACTCGGATGATATCTCCCGCGCGGCCCGCTTCCAAAGCAAGCCCGTCCATCTTGACCTCGACGCCGTTCACGCGCGAGATGATCGTCACGGGAGCGCCCGCTTTCAAGAGCACGGGCGTTTTCAACATGGTTCGCCAAAGCGGTGCGCCGATGCTCAACGAACGTGAAAGTACCTTGCCGACAATCTCGTCCGCCTCGGTCAGGAAATTCTGAGCCCGCGAGCCGACCTCCTGCTCCTCGAAGCGGAAATCCGCAGCCGTCAGCGGCTGCCCCGCCATGATCGGGCGTGCTGCCACCGCCACGCGGTCGAATACACGCACCTTGAACTGGCACTTGATGGTGCGGAACGGCGCGCCGTCCACAAGCACATCGACAGAAACCGCCGTATTGCCCCAAAAGCGCACGCCGTAAGGAAGCGACATCACAAAACTGACATTGCCCTCCGGTGCGCGCAGGATGCGCGGCATAGACGCCTTTTCCACCTTATAGCGGCGGGTATCGCCCGACTTTTTTATCGCCTCGTCGATGAAAGCGACAGCCTGCCGCTCCATTTCATCGAGAGAAACCTCCTGCGGATAAAGATCTTCCGCCGTCTTGCCGTAGGCGCAGGCGACCGACCCAACCGCCAGGAGGCAAAGCGCCGCAAAAAGAATGCACAGCCGACGCATATTACCGCTTCAAGCCGTTGGCAATCTCAAGCATCGAATCCGAAGTCGTGATCGCTTTCGCATTCGACTCGTAGGAACGCTGTGCTACGATCATATTGACCATTTCCTCGACGACTTGGATATTCGACATCTCGATAACGGACTGCACCAACGTTCCGCGGCCCTCTTCACCGGGGTTTCCTTCGATCGGACCGCCCGACGCGTCGGATTCATAAAGGAGGTTTTTCCCACGGGAAATCAAGCCGGCGGGATTGACGAACCTCGCAAGTGTAATCTGGCCGACCTGCTCCTGCACGTTATTGATGATCTGCGAAACGCGCCCGTCGCCCGAAATCGTGATACCGTCGTTCGGCACGGCTTCATCAAAAGTAATGTTGTCGGCCAGCGGGTAACCGTCGGTCGTCACAAGACGGTTGTTCGCATCGCGCTTGAAAGAGCCGTCGCGCGTATACCCGATCGTCCCATCCGGCATCTCGATACGGAAAAAGCCGTCGCCTTCAATGGCCACGTCCAGCGGATGGCCGGTGGACTGTAAATTTCCCTGCGTAAAGATACGCTGCGTCGCCGCAAGGCGATCGCCAAGACCGATCTGAAGACCGGTCGGATACTGCGAATCCGGTCCGCTTTCCGCGCCCGCCGGACGAAGCGTCTGGTACAAAAGGTCGTGGAACTCCGCGCGCACCTTTTTCGCGCCGAAAGTATTGACGTTTGAAAGGTTGTGCGCCACCGTGTCCATATTGTCCTGCTGCGTTTTCATACCCGACGCCGCAGACCAAAGGGCTCGCATCATAAGTCATCGCTCCAATCTGTGTAACCGTCCCGTGATGATTTTTCAATCCTTTGTAAAAATGGGCAAACTTATCTCTGTCCAATATATCGGAAATTCGCCTGAAAAACTTAACCCCCATAAAAAAATTAGGGCTAAACTCCTCACAATCTGCCGACTTCGTTCACGGAATGGTCGAGCATCTGATCCTGCGTCGTAACCGCCCGCGAATTTGCCTCGTAGATACGATAATTGTTGATGAGCTCCACCATCTCGTTGACGACGTTCGAGTTGGAGCGCTCCAAAACGCCCTGCTCGATCGAGCCCGTCGCCGGCTGGGGCTGAGCGCCTTCCTGCGGGTAGAACAGGCTGTCGCCCTGCTTCAGGACCGCACGCCTGTCCGGCCCAAACTCTACGAAGCCCAAATCGTCGATCTGCGCACCGTCAGCGTAAATGCCGCCCTGCGCCGTCACGATGATCGTCTCCGCATTCTCGGGAATATTGATTGGACGGCCCTGCCTCGAAAGCACGGCCTGCCCGTTGGAAGTCACGAGATCGCCGTTCGTCGCACGGTAAAAATTGCCGTTTCGCGTGTAGCGGAGTCCCTGCGGCGTATCAATGACGAAGAAACCTTCGCCGCTGATGGCAAGATCCAGCGGATTGCCCGTCGTCATGAAATTACCCGGTGCATGATCCGTCGCAACCTCTGACGTGAACGAGCCGAGGCCCAGCGTTCCGACTACAGGTGGACGGCGGTCGAGGGAAAATCCCTTGAAATCCGTCACCTTGATCGGCATATCGTCGTTGATGCGCCGAATCAACATCGGATGAAACTCCGCGTCGATTGCGCGGTCGCGCTTATAGCCCGTCGTATTCGCGTTCGCAAGATTGTTCGCGATAACCGACGTGCGGTTGTCCTGCGTTATCATGCCTGCCGCTGCCGTATAAAGTCCACGCCACATAAGTCTTCACCCCATAGATTTTATTTCTTCTTTGAGAACGTACTGTCCAAGTCCTGTCCGTCCGCGAAGCGCTCGGCAAACTCCAGCGCCTTGCCCGTGCCGATCGCAACACAGGACAACGGATCGTCCGCCAGCATCGCCGGAATCCCCGTCTGATGACGAAGCCATGCGTCGAGGCCGTACAGCATCGAACCGCCGCCCGTCATAACGATCCCATGGTCTATGATATCCGCCGAAAGCTCCGGCGGCGTATCTTCCAGCACCTTTTTCACGCACTCCACGATCGCTGCCACCGGACCTTGCAGTGCTTCGGCCACCTGCGCCGTCGTCACCGTGACGCTCTTCGGCAGCCCCGTGTAAAGATCGCGGCCCTTGACGTCCATTTGCAGATTCCGCGCCTCCGGATACGCCGCGCCGATCTGCATTTTCACGTCTTCCGCCGTGCGCTCGCCGATCAGTACATTGAATTTCTTGCGCATATAGGCGATGATTGCCTCATCGAATTTATCACCCGCCATACGAAGGCTCGACGAAAGCACGATGCCGCCGAGACTGATGACCGCCACGTCCGTCGTGCCGCCGCCGATATCGACGATAATCGAGCCTGTCGCCTCGTCTACCGGAAGCCCTGCGCCAATCGCAGCCGCCATCGGCTCCTCAATCAAATGCGTGCGCCGTGCACCCGCCTGTTCCGCCGCCTCCTGCACCGCGCGCTTCTCCACCGTCGTGACGCCCGAAGGTACGCAAATCATGATGCGCGGACGGAAAACGAAGCTGTGTCCGACGACTTTTTCGATGAAATAGCGAAGCATGGTTTCCGTGATGTTATAGTCGGCGATTACGCCGTCCCGCAGAGGCCGTATCGCCGAAATATTGCCCGGCGTACGCCCGATCATCCGCTTCGCTTCCTCGCCTACCGCAAGGATCTTCCCTGTATCTCTATCCACCGCGACCACCGAGGGCTCGCGGAGCACAATCCCTTTCTTCTTCTCATAAACAAGCACATTGGCCGTCCCAAGGTCGACGCCGATATCAATCCCAAACATCAAAAAATCCTTCCCCGCGCATAATACGCCTATTTTTACTCCTTAATATTAAAACCTCGCGCGCCGTTTGTCAATTAAGATAACATTAAAGGTCAGGTTTGATAAATTTGGCCTAAAGAACCACTGAAAAAACGCCCCTGCGAAATCATTCGCAGAGGCGTTTGGCGTCGTCGTTATTTTTTCGCTTTGATATACGGAATCAATCCGCCCGCCTTCGCGATGTCCTGCACGAAGCCGGGCAGCGGATGTGCCTTGAACGTATCGCCCGTCGTCAAATCCTCGATCGTCCCCTCCGACGTGTCGATGCGCAAGACGTCGCCCGCCTTGATTTTTTCCACGTCGTCGCCAATCTCGAGGAGCGGCAGGCCGATATTGATGCCGTTCCGATAGAAGATGCGCGCGAAGCTCGCAGCCACCACCACGGGAACGCCCGACGCCTTGATCGCGATCGGCGCGTGCTCACGGGACGACCCGCAGCCGAAATTCTTGCCGCCGACCATGATGTCGCCCGCTTTGACTTCCTTCGCAAACGTCTCATCAATGTCGACCATGCAATGCGAAGCCAACTCCGCAGGGTCGAATGAATTCAGATAGCGCGCGGGAATGATGACGTCAGTATCCACGTTATCCCCATAACGCCAAACCTTTCCTTCTGCCTTCATTCACTCCACCTCCTTCGGCTCGGCAATGCGGCCGAGAATCGCGCTGGCCGCCGCCACTTGCGGCCCAGCCAGATAAATTTCGCTCGTAGTGTCGCCCATGCGCCCGACAAAATTGCGGTTCGTCGTCGAGACGCAGCGTTCACCCTTCGCCAAGATGCCCATGTGGCCGCCCATGCACGGCCCACAGGTCGGCGTCGAGACCGCACAGCCCGCCTGCACGAACGTGCGGATATAGCCGCGTTCCATCGCCTCCAGATACACGCGCTGACTGCCAGGAATCACGATGCAACGGACGCCGGGGTGTACTTTGTGCATGGAAAAGACTTCCGCCGCTTCCGCCAAATCCTCGATTCGCCCGTTCGTGCAGGAGCCGAGCACGACCTGCTGGATCGGGATTGGCTCCTTGATATCCTCGACGCGCTTCGTATTCCCCGGCAGATGAGGAAAAGCAACGACAGGGCGCAGCGCCGAAAGATCGATCTCCACCGTGCGCACATAGGACGCGTCCGCGTCCGAAAAGACCGGCTCATAATCCTTCATGCGCTCTTCCAAATAAATGCGCGTCTTGTCGTCAAACGGGAAAATACCGTTCTTCGCCCCCGCCTCGATGGCCATGTTCGCAATCGTGAAGCGGTCGTCCATTCCAAGGGACGAAACGCCGTCTCCCGCGAACTCCAGCGTCTGATACAGCGCACCGTCCACGCCGATCATGCCGATCAGCGTCAAGATGACGTCCTTGCCGCAAACGTCTTTCGGCTTTTGTCCGTGCAGCACCACGCGAATCGCCGCCGGCACCTTGAACCACGCCTCGCCCGTCGCCAACGCCACAGCAAGATCCGTAGTTCCGACGCCGGTAGAGAATCCGTTCACCGCACCGTAGGTGCATGTGTGGGAATCCGCACCGATGGTCAGCATGCCCGGCCCGACCAGACCGTGCTCGGGCAAAATGACATGCTCGATGCCCGCGTCATGACCGACTTCGTAATAATGGACGATTTTCTGCTCCCGCGCGAAATCCCGCACGATCTTCGTCAACTCGGCGGTCTTCATATCCTTGTTCGGCGTGAAGTGGTCCGGCACCAGCGCGATTTTCGCCGGGTCGAACACGTTGCCGCCGATCTTCTCAAACTCCTTGATCGCAGGCGGCGCAGTAATGTCGTTCGCCAGCACCATATCGAGCTTCGCCGTGACGAGCTGCCCCGCTTCGACGGAAGACAAGCCCGCATGCTGCGCCAGTATCTTCTCGCTCATGTTCATGCCCATACAATTCCCCCCAAATGTCCGCCGCGCACTGCGGATAAAACTGACGTCTGCCCCACGCGGGCAGGAACAAAAAAATTTTACGATGAAGCGGGCGATTTGTCAATCACACCTTTTCCATGAAAAACGCAACTTTCATCACGGCAACGCGGAAAATGCGGGGACGAAACGTAAGCAGAACCAACCGGCCGCTGTGACGGCGATTGCGTTCAACACCGCAAGCCGAAGCCCCTGCCGGATTTGGACGCCCGCGTCCAGTCCGTGCGCGACAGGAATCGCCCGCGTGGAAATGGGCAGAATGTAGGCGCAATTCACTGCCACCACGGTAATCAGGAGATAGGGCGTCGGATCAAGCCCCACCGCGCCGCAAATGCCGATCACCACCGGCAACGTAATGGACGCCGCCGCCGTGTTGCTGGAAAGCTCCGACAGCAAACAGCCGAACACGACGAAAAGCGCCACCGTGCCGACACCGCCCCGGGGCTCCGCCTCGGCAATCAGCGCCGCCAGCTTTTCCACCGCCCCTGTGTCAATCAGGAGGCCGCCCAGCGCCATGCCGCTCGCGAACAAAAACATCATGCCCCACATCACATGACTCTCGGCAAATTTCCATGCAAGCATCGGCGTTCCGTTTTCGTCCCGCAAGAAAAACGTCAACAATCCCAGCGACAAAAACACATAGGCAGGCTTCATTCCGGGCAGAAGCGCCGCATACAGCGGACGCAAAAACGCCAGCGCCGTCGCCGCCGCAAACAGCGTCAGCCCGATCCGCTCCCCTCGGGACAACGGGCCAAGGCCTCGGTACAAATCCCGAAAATAATCGCCGGAACCCGGCAAGCGCCCATGCCCGGCCATAACCAGCAGAAACGCTAAATTCAGCGAAAAGACGAACGCCAAAAACGGCAGGAAGCGCACCACCCAATCCACATACATGAATTCATGCCCCGTCAGGTTTTCCAAATAGGAAATCGCCACCAGATTGGCCGCGCCGCCAATGGGCGAACCGAAGCCGCCGATGCCGCTCCCCCAACCGACGGCCAAGAGAATCGGGACGGCGGCAGCGGGAAGAGCTTGCTTGCCGCTGACAAATCGGAGCATCGCCGCGGCAATCGGGCAAAGAATCGCCGCCACCACCACATTCGGCAGGAAAACCGAAAGCGCCGCCGACGCGCCGAGCCACGCAAAAATCTGCCGCCGCATCGACGCTCCGATGCCGCAAAGGACGCGCACCGCCACGCGCCGGTCAAGCCCCGTGCGCTCCCACGTCAAGGAAATCAAATCCGCGCCCAAAAGCAGAACCACGATCTCTGAAAAATAACGGCTGATCACGCGCTCATTCGGCGACAGCGAAAACGCCGCGTTGACCGCAATGGGCAAGAGCGCCGTCACCGCGATATCCA
>JAEEGL013269205.1_pt1 | contig 10271 bp, 6 predicted proteins | sample 9134231 | NCBI WGS metagenome assembly JAEEGL01 (sample SAMN16246548, study PRJNA631951) | gut metagenome | biome: gut microbiome; feature: rumen; material: fiber-attached | host: Bos | place: Iran: Karaj | collected 2018-10 | reverse complement strand
TGTGACCACATTCTCCATGCTGCCTTCAAAAGAAGTGATGTATGTATCCGCTGTCAGTGTCCAGGTGCTGGTGCTGTCCAGAACCACGTTCACTGTACCAATCTCTGTGGAAACAGTGCCGCCTTTCGCGTTCGTGATCTCGCCGCTGAACGCGCCTTCAAAGGAAGAGCCGTTCTGCAGCGTTAGGGTCAGAGTGGAGTTGTCGCCCACGAGGATCGTGCCGATCAGCGTCTGCGCATCCGCGATCAGCTCCGCCGTGTTGGAAGCGCCGCTCCAGCCGTCGTCGCATACGGAGAGAAGCACGTCGCTGCCTTCATTGTTCAGTGTCACGCCGGACAGGGTGATCACAGCGTGGGTATTGGTCACATGGAACATGTGCCCACTCAGGCTTGTCAGGCTGCCGCCGGTCATGGTGAAGGAGGAGGTGCCGCTGTCCGCGTCGCCGGACATGGACTGATAGATCATGATGGTGTCCAGGAAGGTGGCGTTGCCATTCATGGAGGTATTGTTGGCGACCATGTCGCAGTTTTCCAGCGTAATGGAGTTCATGCCTTCGATGCACACGCCCTCGGACAGGTTGGAAACCAAAGTGGAATTCTTTACGGTGATATCCGCTGTGGAGTAGATAGCGGGAGAACCCAGACCGTTTGTGGTGTAAATGCCGCCGTCAACAACAACGGTCCCGCCGCCACGGTCCGTGCGGATTGCAGCGGACGACCTGCCGCTGGTGGTGACCGTCAGGTTGCTGGCATATGTGATGCCGCCGCCCGTGGTCATGATGCCGCCGGAACCGTCACCGGTAGTAGTTATTGTAGTGTCGGAGATGATCACGGTGGTGACGTCACCCGCAGCGCCATTCCTGCCGCTGTTGCCGCCGTAGGAGAATACGCCGTTTGCGCCGGAAGCTGAGGATTCGATCGTGCCGCCCGTGATCGTGGTAGTAGAACCACCCATGACCAACAGGGCAGCATTAAGGCCATAGAAGTTGCAGTTGTCGCCGCCATCGGATGAACCGGCCTTGGTGACGGTGGGATTGGTTATGGTTACAGCATCGACCGTGTTCACGATCAAAGCGCTTTCGTCCACAGTCTCAGACACATAAGTCTGATCTGACTGTTCCGCCGCTTCCGTTATCTCGGTCGCCGCGGTATACTCGAAAGACGAGGTGCTGTCCCCGGGAGGTGTGCCGCCACCGAAACCGCCGTTGCCAGGTGCGCCGTCAGGAGGAGTCCCGCCGGGCTGCCCATCGGTTTTTCAGGGGGAGTACCCATTCCGGAATTGCCGGAAAATCCGCCTTCCGGCATTTCAGGCGGCGTCCCTTCGGGAATGCTGTCTCCCATCTGCGGCGGCTGATCAGCGGTGCTGTTAGCAGTATCTTCTGCAAATGCGGCCATGAAACTGCAAAGGATAATCATCGCCGCAAGCATTATTGCAAGAAATCTTTTCATTATGAATCCCTCCTTTTATGATCAGTCATGAGAAGTCGGTCTCCGCTCTGAGCTCTTAAAAGGAACCTCCCTCACATCTGACGTTGTCATTGTAAGGGAGGTTGATTGAAACAAGATTGAAGTTTTTCAACTTTTTTTGATTGGAACTGAGACCGTAAACTGGACTTTCCCGTCATGGCAGGAAACGCTTATGCTGCCGCCGTGCTTTTCGGCTACAGCCTTTGCTATGGACAGACCCAGTCCGTAATGCTGCCCCTCACTGTTGCGGGCCTCATCCACCCGATAGAAACGGTCGAAAAGATGCTCCATTTTATCACGGGGGATCTCTTCACCGTCATTAACGACAGTCAGGACTGCGGTATGGCCCTGGTATTTCAGCGACACTTCGATCGCACTGCCTGTTGAGTGACGGATCGCGTTATCAAGCAATATGGACACAAGTTGTGTAAGCTGCGTCTTGTTGCCCTGTAAAATGATATCTTCGTCAATATCGCTCTGTATTGTTTTTCCGTGATCAAAAGCAAAAGTCTCAAAAGCCAGTTCTTCTCCTGTCACAATGCGGGAAAGATCCATTTGTTCCATGGGCGCTTCCGCGTTCTCCGCTCTGGAGAGATCAAGCAGCTGCCTGACCAGCCCGCCCATGCGCTCATTTTCATACCGGATGTTGGCCAGCCATTCGTTTTCTCCGATCTCCCGGGCCAGTAATTCCGCGTTTGTGTCAATGACGGCGACCGGTGTTTTGAGTTCGTGACTTGCATCCGAGATAAACTGCTTTTGTTTCTGGTCGTTTTCTTCCAGCGACCAGATGATGCGTTTGGAGAGATACAGGGAAATGAAAAACATTACGAGGATGGCGGCGCCGCCAACGATGAGTACATTGTGAAGCAATGTGCTCAGGCCGATCTCCGACACCGTGTTGTCCATAAAGGCGACCAACGTATAATCCGGTCTGTGATCCACAATATAGGTCAGAGCGCCGAAGCGTCCAGATGTGTTGTTTCCTGTCAAGACCTCTCTGGCGATACTGACCAGTTCTTCTTCGCTGTAAACCTCTTTCTCTCCGTTATCAACCGCAATCACCGCTTCATTTTCTCCAAAGGCAACGGAATAGAATGTAGACAGCTGATAATCCGGCTTTTGATCGAGAGGCGGTTTTTCTCGAGGTTCCGGAGCATATCCGTCAAAACCGTTCATCGGTACTTCCGGTGGTAAATCGGCTGGACCGCCTTCTTCATCTTCCAGATAATACAATTCCACATGCCGCTTCAGCATGTCCATGTTTTCCTGGCGGATCTCCCGATAGCTGGCCAGCATAATCACGGACAGCGTGATGGCGAACAGCAGGACCAGCGACCCCATGATGGCCAGAATGATCTTTTTCCTGGATTGCTTAAACATCTTTCTCCCTCAATTCATAGCCCAGTCCGCGAACAGCCTTGATCTCAACCCTGGAACCGATAAAGGCCAGCTTCTTCCGCGTGAAGGACATGTATACTTCCACGTTATTGTATTCAGCCTCGTTATCGAAACCCCATATTTTTACAGCCAGCTGCTCTCTGGTCATGATCTGGCCCTGATTGCTGAACATGTACTCCAGGATACGAAGTTCCTTTTCACTGAGCCGGACACTTTGCCCCGTTGACACACAAGCAAGGGACGCTGTCGATGTATCCAGCGACAAATCCCCATAACGAAGGCTCCCGTCCTGAAAGCTTGCGCTCCGGCGGCCAAGCGCCCTGATTCTTGCCAGCAGTTCCTTTGTCTGAAAGGGCTTTGTAAGATAATCGTCCGCGCCGCTGTCCAAGCCTTCGACCTTGTCGTCCAGCTGGCTTTTGGCCGTCAGCATCAGGATCGGGGTCTTCACGCCGTTGTGTCTGGCGTTCTTGGCTACATCAAAGCCATTCATCTCCGGCATCATCACGTCAAGTACGGCGATATCATACACGCCACTCTCCAACGCCATCAGGGCAGACGCTCCATCCGCCATATGATCGACATCGTATTTTTCCTGTTTGAGAAGGGCCACCAGCGCAGCCGCCATTCTTTTCTCGTCTTCCGCCAGAAGGATCCTCATTTCATCACCGCCTTACAGCACTATGATACGTAGAAAGATTGATGAAAGATTGAAACTGTGCTCACGATTGGGTTACAGAGAAAAGTATAGCATATTTACTATTCATTAGCCATATATAATGCAAATAGTTCTCATGCATCGACCGGGAACTGGGCATCAGCTCAACCTACAGTATCATAAACCAGATGTGCAGAAACGCAAGGGGCAAAGGTGCCGTGCAGGATCTGGGTACGAAGAAAGAACGCCTTTTCGCCAAGTCACGCATCCTGCATGAGTTCGCGAAATGGCTAAGGGTGGAATAAAAGCGCGCTGACATATTATATATGGTCTTTCCACCTGCCGCTCTGCAATTTCAGCGACATCTTTTCAGCCGCCTGCATCTGCCTTGATATGTATACCGTTTGCGTTTCATAATTATATTTCGCCTTTGAGATACTTATCTATTTCAACTGCTGCCGCTCTGCCGTCAGCCAGCGCGCGCACCACCAGCGATTGACCGGTGCGTATGTCGCCCGCAGAGAACAGGTTCCCGCGCAATTGGTGACTCCCGTCTTTGGGCATGAGAGTACCCTTTCGATCGCGTTCGACGTCAAAGGCTGCCGCAGTCGATTCCTCGCAGCCCACAAAGCCTGCCGCAATCAGCAGCAAATCACATGGTATCATCCGTTCCGTGCCCGGTATAGGGTCAAAGCCCCTGAGTTTCACCGTCTCGGCAGCTCCCGGGAAAACCCTTTTGATCGTTGTTTCATAAATACGCGGGTCGCTGCCCTGCTTGTGGATCGCTTCCGTTTGCCCATAATCAGTACGCAAAGTGCGCGGCCATTCCGGCCAGGGATTGTTTGCAATACGTTCGTAAGGCGGGGCCGACATCATTTCCAGCTGGATGACAGAGGCGCAGCCCTGTCGAAGCGCGGTCCCTACGCAGTCATTACCGGTGTCACCGCCGCCCACGACTACCACATGCTTGTTCCTTGCGCAGATGGCGGGTTCGGTTCCGGACAAAACCGCCCTGGTCGCTGCTGTAAGGTAATCCACGGCGAAAATGCCTTCAACATTCAACGCTCTCGGCTTTTTTGCGCCTCCGCAGAGCACCACAGCGTCATATTCATCCATAATGTCCGATGAAGCCTCAGTGTTCAGCAGAAAACTTACGCCCTCAGACTCCATCATGCGTATTCGGCGTTCAACTATGTTTTTCGGCAGTTTCATGTTGGGGATGCCATACATCAGTAAGCCTCCCGCGCGATCAGCCCGCTCGATGACTGTGACAGCATGTCCCATTCGATTCAGCAGGTCCGCTGCCGCGAGTCCCGAGGGACCGCTGCCCACCACCGCGACGCGCATACCCGTCCGTTCCGCCGGGACTCTCGGACGAATCCAACCCTTTTCAAATCCTGTTTCGATCAGATACAGCTCGTTGTCACGGTTCGTGAGTGCGTCTTTTTCAAGGTTGCACGCCTTCTCGCACAGGGCCGGACAGACCCGGCCCGTGAATTCCGGAAATGGTGCAGTCTTAAGCAGGCGCTCCAATGCCTCACGTTCCCTGCCCCTGTATAATAAATCGTTCCACTCCGGAATAAGGTTGTGCAACGGGCAGCCAAAATCAGACTGACAAAAAGGTACGCCGCAGTTCATGCAGCGGGATGCCTGTATGCGCCGCGCATCCGTCGTCTGAACGATATGCAGTTCCTCAAAGTCCCGAAGGCGCGTCTCTGCATCCCTATATGGATTCTCTATGCGGGCGGCTTCCATGAACCCGGTAGGTTTTCCCATTGTCACGCCCTCCTGATATAGCTTAGGTACTCATCGGATATGACGGCTCTGAATTTCGGCAGCCATGCTTCAAAACACCCAAGTATTTCCCCGGCTTTGTGCGATTCTGTATGCTTTAGGTGCATTTCCAGCAGCTGCCGCAGTTCTTTAGCCTGTTCGCGGGTGACCTCATGCACCCTCACCAGCCCGCTATTGATACGGCTTTCTAATTCGCCTGCCTCGTCCAGTACCCAGGCGATGCCGCCGGACATGCCCGCGCCGAAGTTGTCACCCACAGGTCCCAACACCGCCACACGACCGCCTGTCATGTACTCGCAGCCGTGATCCCCCAAACCTTCGACGACTGCCCACGCTCCGGAATTACGCACAGCAAAGCGCTCGCCCGCCATGCCTCCTATGAAGGCAAAGCCATCGGTCGCGCCGTAGAGTGCTACATTGCCGATCAGCGTATCGTTCGTATTCCACACTGCGTCCGCCGACGGGCAGACAGCAAGCGTTCCGCCTGAAAGCCCCTTACCCAGATAGTCATTAGCCACGCCATACAGCGTAATGCTCTGCCCCTTCGGCAAGAATGCCCCAAAGCTTTGCCCGCCGCAGCCCTGGGCCCGGATGCGACGTTCGCCTTTGAGAAAAGTGCCGAAAGCACGGTCTGTAGTGGTCAGCTGGACGTGATCCTGTATGAGCCGCGCATCCATGCGTTCATGCAGCCTGAAATCATATCGGGATTCCGGCTGGATATGGGTGTTCCTGGCAAAACTGATCATTGAAGACAGATCAACCGTCGCATCATCCTTCATTTTGAGCAAGTCGCTGCGCCCCACCAGTTCATTCACCGTCCTTGCTCCCAGTTTCGCCATTATTTCTCTCAACTGCTGAGCTACGAAGACCATGAATCGCTCCACATATTCAGGTTTGCCTGCGAAGCGCTTGCGCAGTTCGGGATCCTGTGTCGCCACACCGAATGGGCAGGTGCCCAAATGACACACGCGCATCATACGGCAACCCATTGCGACAAGCGGCGCAGCAGCGAATCCGAATTCCTCCGCGCCCAGCAGCAACGCGACTGCCGCGTCGTGTCCTGACATCAGCTTGCCGTCTGTTTCCAGCGTCACTGTCTGACGCAGGCGGTTCCGGCACAGTACCTGGTGTGCCTCTGCCAGCCCTATCTCCCACGGCAGGCCGGCATGATGGACGCTTGACATGGGAGCCGCGCCTGTGCCTCCCTCTCCTCCAGATATCAGTATGCCGCCCGCCCCGGCTTTGGCGACACCGCTGGCTATGGTGCCCACACCGGTGGAAGACACCAACTTCACTGTGATCTTCGCGTCCTCATTGGCACAATGCAGATCGTATATCAGTTCAGCCAGATCTTCGATTGAATAGATGTCGTGATGCGGCGGCGGAGAGATCAGCGATATCCCCGGTGTGGAGCAACGGGTCTTAGCCACGCTCTGTGTCACTTTTGTTCCGGGCAGGTAGCCGCCCTCACCGGGCTTTGCTCCCTGGGCCATTTTGATCTGTATTTCCTGCGCGCTGAGCAGATAGTCCCGTGTCACGCCGAAGCGTCCGGAAGCCACCTGCTTTATCGCCGAATTCAATTCTGTGCCGAAACGTTCCGGAAGCTCCCCTCCTTCGCCGCTGTTGCTCTTTCCGCCCAGACGGTTCATGGCGATCGCCATGCACTCATGTGCTTCCTTAGATATAGAGCCGTATGACATTGCTCCGGTCTTGAAGCGTTTGACTATCTTTTCTACAGGTTCTACCTCGGAAAGAGGGACCGGATTGCACACTTCGTATTTGAAGTCCAGCGATGCGCGAATCGTACGCGGGCCGTCGTTCTCGACCATTGCGGCGTATTCATCGAATTTGGCTTTGTCATCCGTCCACACTGCCTGCTGGAGCAAATGGATGACCTTGGGACTGTAGAGATGTTCCTCGGTTTGTTCACCGGTTCGCAGTTTGTGCCTGCCAATGCTGTTCAGTCCGTTTTGCAGCGGGTTTTTATATGCCGCATCGTGATGGAATCGGCTGTCAGCCTCCACATTGTGAAGGCCTTTCCCTCCCAAAGCTACAGGTGTATTAGTGAAATACTGATCCACAAACTGCTCGTCAAGCCCTATCGCCTCAAAAAGCTGGGCGCTCTGGTAAGCTTGCAGCGTGGACACGCCCATCTTGGAAGCTATTTTCAAAACACCCGCCGTGAGAGCCCTATTATAATTCTGTACAGCATCCTCGGACAGATCTCTTCGAATGACAGCGTGAGCCAGGTATGGGTTCACCGCCCGTGCTCCATAAGCGATCAGCATGGCCAGCTGGTGAGTGTCGCGCGGCTCTCCGCTCTCCAGAATAACCGAGACCTTCGTTCGCTTCTTGATCTTTATGAGGTGCTGTTCCAGCGCTGAAACCGCAAGCAGCGACGGAATGGCAATGTGCTCTGAGTCTACGCCCAGGTCAGACAGGATAAGTATATTCGAACCTTCTTTACATGCTGTGTCGCAGGCATCAAAGAAGCTTTGCACTGCCTGGCGCAATCGGGTCTTGACCGGATACAGCAATGAGATTTCCGTCACCTTGAAGGATGGATGATCTATGTCACGGATGCGCTGCAATTCCTGTTCCGTTAACACAGGCGAAGGGAGCTCCAGCACGATACAGTTGTCAGGGTCATGTGACAGGAGATTACCATCATCGCCGATATATATAGAGCAGTCTGTCTTGCAGGCTTCCCTGAGCGCATCGATGGGCGGGTTCGTCACCTGCGCGAAACGCTGTTTAAAGTAATCGTACAGCGGCGGATGGGCTTTTGACAAGGCAGCCAGCGGTTCATCCGCGCCCATGGAGACTATCGGTTCCTGTCCAGATATCGCCATCGGCATTATGACATCCTGAACATCCTCCCAAGCATATCCAAAGGCTCTGCAGAGTGTGTCAGCATCTTTGATTTCATTATTAATATGAGTTTCAGGAAGATCCTCCAGCCTGACGATCTTCCCGGTCCATTCGGAATATGGGTATTCTGCCGCGAAACGGGACTTCAGCTCATCGCTCTCATGCAACTTTCCGGTGCGCAAGTCGGCCATCAGTACATCTCCGCCCTTGAGTTTCCACCGCCGGCGGATGTGGGCGTTTTCCTCGAACAGCACGCCCGCTTCGCTGGACAGGATCAATCGCCTGTCGTCCGTCAGCGCGCATCGCAGCGGACGCAATCCGTTTCTGTCCAGCGATGCACAGACGCTGTCCCCATCGGAATAGAGAATAGCGGCAGGGCCGTCCCAAGGTTCCATCATAGTGGCGTAATAGCGATAGATCCCGTGCCATGGCTTGGCTTCCTTTTCGCCCTGCCACGGCTCCGGCAACAGCACCATGCCTGCCAGCGGCAGCGGAAAGCCGTTCATGGCAAGGAATTCCAGCGTATTGTCCAGCATTTGGGAATCACTGCCATCGTCATCAACCACAGGCAGCACGCGCTTCATTTCATCACCCATCAGCGCGGAGCGCATGGTCTCCTCCCGGGCTTTCATGCGGTCATGGTTGCCTCGTATCGTATTGATCTCGCCATTGTGCAGGAGGAATCTCTGAGGATGAGCCTTCGACCAGCTTGGAAAGGTGTTCGTCGAAAAACGCGAGTGCACCATGGCCATCTGCGATTTATAGCGCACATCCCGGAGATCGTCGTAGAAGGAGCGCAATTGAGACACCAGCATCATGCCCTTGTATACGATGGTGCGCGAAGACAATGAACAGATGTAGGTGTCGGTGTCCTGTTTCTCAAACACACGGCGAAGGATATACAGTTTTCGGTCGAAATCAACTCCCGGCGCGATATCACACGGCCTTTTCAGGAAGCATTGCCTGATGCGCGGCATGGTTTGCCGCGCGCCCGCACCCAGTTGAGCCGGGTGACACGGTACGTCACGCCAGCCCAGCACAGATATGCCCTCGGATACTGCCAACTGATCAAAGATGCGGCAGATATTCCGAACACCCACATCATCTTCGGGCAAGAAGAACATCCCAACGCCATAGTCACCGGGTTTGCCGAGTGATATGCCTTCCTCCCGCGCCCATGCGGCAAAGAGTTCATCAGGCAGCCGGGTCATTATGCCCACACCGTCTCCGGTCGTACCCAGGGCGTCACTGCCCGCCCGGTGTGCCAGGCGTTCCACGATCGTGAGCGCCTGGTCCACCGTGCGGTATGTGGCTTGGCCGCTTAGATCAACAATTGCTCCGACACCGCAGGATTCATGCTCTAATTCCGGATGATAGAGCGGGTATTGCTGGTCATACATTGTCGGATCCCCCATGTAACAGCTGTGAAGCGTAGTCCACCATGCTGATGCCATGGCGCATGGCATAGCGCTGCATGCGGCGATGCGCCTCAGGTTCATCTATCCCATATTCACGCATCAGTAACCTTTTGGCTTCCTCGACGATTGTTCTGTCAACACCGCTGCGTTTAGGCAGATGCATGGAATGCATCTGAGCCAGCATTTCGACCGCACCGATCACCGCGCTGCCTGAGCAAGGGTAAGTCAGCCTGAATACCTGCGGCGATTCACAGGCAGAAAGCGTCTCAGACCTGCCAATCAGGAGCAGCCGGAAGCTGTCCCCAAAATCAGAAACGATGTCGTCCGGCCGGATACCTGCCGCCTGACCTGAAATGAGCACGATGCCGTCCTCACACTCGTTGAGCGCTCTGCGCAGATCGCCTTCCGAGGCGCAGCAGCGAAAAACCGAGTGGCCGGAGGAAGCCAGCAGGCGGGAGAGCTGCTCGCGGGCCGCCTGCGACACGCCGGCTATTATTATCCTCGCCACCTATGCTGCCTCCTTTCGGTAGAGTTACGGGTCCGGGTCAGTACATCACTATGTACCTGTCGATCTCCCAGCTGCTCACGTGGGTGCGGTAGGCGTCCCACTCCTTTTCCTTGCCTTCCACGTACTGCGACAGCACATGCTCTCCCAGCGCTTCGCAGATC
>JAEEGL012926858.1_pt1 | contig 10271 bp, 9 predicted proteins | sample 9134231 | NCBI WGS metagenome assembly JAEEGL01 (sample SAMN16246548, study PRJNA631951) | gut metagenome | biome: gut microbiome; feature: rumen; material: fiber-attached | host: Bos | place: Iran: Karaj | collected 2018-10 | reverse complement strand
GATCATGGCCGTACCGGAGGTCTCCAGGTAATTGCCCTCCACATCGCTCCGATCGATGACCTGATAGAACAGGCCGGTCTCGGGATCCTGGTAACGGAGGATGCCCTTCAGCATGGTCTTGTAGATGTCCTCCAGCTCGCGATACTGCTCGTAGATCTCACGGTTCATGGCGTACATGGTGTCCACCAGCGCCATCAGATACCAGCCCATGCTGCGGAGCCAGAAATTTGCGGAACATCCGGTCTCAGGATTTGCCCAGAACGCCTTTTTCTCGATATCGCAGGCATGGTAGCAGAGCCCCTTCTCCTCGTCGAAGAGGTACTTCTGCACATTGCGGAACTGGGCGACGATATCCCCGTAATGCTCCTTGTTCTCGAACTTCGTCTCATACTCCATGTAGAAGGGCTGTGCCATGTACAGGCCGTCCAGCCAGATCTGATCAGGGTAGATCTTCTTGTGGAAAAAGTTCCCGGTAGAGCATCTGGGATGGCTGCGGAGCTGATCCATCAGCACCTCGATGGCTCCGCGGTATTTCTCCTCGCCGGTGCGCTCGTACATGAAAAAGAGGATCTTGCCGCTGTTGATGTTGTCGATATTGTATTTTTCCTTATCGTACTTTAAGAGTCTGCCGTCCTCCGTAACGAAGCCGTCCAGATAGCGCTCGATAAAGTCGTAGTATTTCTTCTCTCCCGTCGCCTCGAAAAGGTTCTTGCAGCCCAAGAGCACGCAGCCGTCCTCGTAGTTCCAGAACTCTTTGTAATTGGTGTAATTCTCAAGATATTGATCGATAAATCTTTCTACCTGCATAAAGGGTTCCTTTCTCATGGTTATCATCGGTTGCAAAGATTATAGCAAATAGTTGAATTTTCGGCAATGTAAATGCTTACATTTTTTTGCGCATCCATCACATCACGCCCGAAACGAACACCTCCTCTTCCTTCTCCCTGGGGCAGAGGATCCGGTCATAAGGGCTGCCGAGTCTTTCCAGGCCCCTTGCGATGATATCGGCAAAACGCACTGCCCCCGCATAGGACAGATGGGTGTCGTCCTCCTTCCCATCGGGAAAAGCGGCATATTTCCCGGCAGGCAGATGGAGGAACCATTCTTTGCTCCCCTCCGGGCCCGCTTCCAGGATTGCCTTTCTGCTCTCCCCGTTCAGGTCAATGACGGGGATCCCCAGCCTTTCTCCCAGCTGCCGCACCGCTTCCGGATATTCCCCGTGGGTGGGATCCCCGGGGGTGCCGTCCGGGGCAAAACGCCTGCGCTCTAAGGGCGTGATCAGGACCGGGTGCGCACCCCTTTCCAGGGCGACGTTCGCGATGTGCTCCAGATTCGCCTGATACTCTCCGAAGGGAGCCGCATACCTGCTCGGATCCGCTTTTTTCTCGTCGTTGTGGCCGAACTGGATCAGGAGAAAATCTCCCGCTGTGATACGGGCCTTGATGGGCTCCAGGCGACCCTCAGCGATAAAACTTTTGGTGGAGCGGCCGTTTTTCCCATGGTTGGAGACCGGGACGTCCGCCTTCAGGTAGAGGCTGAGCACCTGTCCCATACCGGTCTGGGGATAGGTTGCGATGTCGTTGGTCTGAACCGTGGAATCTCCCGCATAGTAGACAGTAGGCATATCATTTCTCCTTCCGGATCTTCTTCCAGAGACGGCCCCCCAGTGCAACCAGTCTCCCCAGGGCGATCACCGCCGTCATCAGAATGAGCGGGCCATAGCAATACAGATATCTGGCTCTCGCTTCAAATACCATCACAAAGGTAAAGATGGCCAGCATACAGATGGTGACTGCCGTGTACGCCGGATCCTTCTTTTTCCGAAAGCCGGGCAAAAGCAGCATCGCGCAGCAGCACAGGACCAGGATCCACACACCCTGCATAAATGCCACGTATCTGCCGTGCCGCGATCCTTCATGGTAAATGTAACTGCGGATATAATCGGCAAACCCACTCTCCGCCTGCCGGAACGCCCAGTAAAAGGCACCCTCATGCCCCCAGCCAAAGGTACCGTCATTGAAATTGTTCAGCATCTTGGAATAATAGAACAGCTTTAAGGTGAGGGGATCCATGCCCTCGATCCTGCGGTTCACTTCTTTCAGATTTTCCCGCACCCGCTCTTCCACACTGCCATAACCGATGGACAGATTCACATCCTCCTGATTGTAGCCTCCCGTGTATTTCCGGTTGAGGCCCATCATCAGGTAGTGGGTCATGGTAAATCTGCGGGTCTCGTCCGGTTCATACCCCACTGCCGCACGCATTCCCGTCCGCAGCGCCAGCGCCAGCACCAGGCCCAGGGTGATCCCCGCTAGGTATTTGGAGAGCATCCGGAGACTGTCCGCTCTGTCATGTTTCTTCCAAACCGCGAAAAACTGCGTCCCCGCAAAAAAACTCAGGATCCCGAGGGTCATGACGACCGTGGGCTTGATGAGCATTCCCGTCAGGCTGATGGCAGCGATGGCAAACCAGGATCCCAGGAGGTGCTTCTTTGATCGTCGCAGGAAAATCCATACCGCCAGGGTGGGAAAGAGAATGCTGTAAGTATCGGAGTAGGGGATCGTGATCCAGTGAGATACGCCGAACAGGATCACAAACAGGACATAGGAAAGCACCACCGGAACCCAGTGACCGGTAAGCATCCGCACGGAATCTGCCATGAACCAGCCCGTCAGATTCACCAGAAGGCACCCCGCCACGATCAGCGGAAAACAGTCCTCCACAGGACCGAACAGGGCAGCGATCTTCCAGATGCCGGCAAAAAGACCCGTGATAAACACGTTGTTGGGATACATGGAAAAATAATGGGCATCCCCGATCCTGCCCCCCTCAAAGGCCAGAGAATGGGCCATGGTCAGGACCTCATGCACATCCCACCCGGTCTCAAACCAGACGATATCCGCATACCAGATCTGAACCACAAAAAGAAAAATGCCCACATGGATCAGGACCTTCCGCAGCTGCATCAGCCCCTCCGGTCTGGAATACATAAACTCCGTGCCGGGAAGGGCGTCTGCCGGAGCCGTCTTCAAACGGTTCCTTTTTTCCAGAAAATATCCAAGAATGATGCAAAACACAGCTGCCACCAGAAAGCAGCCCACATAGACTCTGTTGGGGACCGCACATCCGTTGGAGTAGAGATAGTAGTGCCTCTGGCCGTATTTTACATTCACATACAGGATAAACAGAACCGCCAATCCCGCCAGCCATTCCGAGATGCGGCAAAGCCATTTCATAAGCATCGATTTTCCTCCGGTCAAACATATGTAAGCGCTTTCTATCATATCATATCGGTCCCGAATGCAAAAGAGGGTCCCGTTGGCAGATCCCTGCCGGGTATACTATAATATCCTCGGTAACGAAAAACCTGTCGCCGGGAAAATGTTTGGCGTAGCTGCGTGCAGGCCAACGCCCGAAAGCCGGCACCATCAAGGAGAAATCATGAACATCGAAACTGTCCTGCCGGAAGAAGTCGGCATCCCGGCCTCTGCCATCCGCAATATGCTGATCCGCTTTGATCGGAAGGCCCTTCCCATTCACAGTCTGCTGCTCTGGAGAAAAGGAAGACTCGCCTTTGAGACGACCTATGCTCCCTTAGAGCGGGGGCATCTGCACCGGCTTTTTTCCATCACCAAGACCCTGACCTGCGTAGGGATCGGGCTCCTGGCGGACGAAGGACGCCTGTGCCTCGATGACCCCATCGTAAAATATTTCCCGGACAAATGCCCGGAGCAGACGGATCCTCTCATCAGCGCCATGACCATCCGGGATATGCTGATGATGAAGACCTGTCATGCAAGCACCACCTACAAGCTGGATATGAAAAGCGACTGGGTGGAGAGCTTTTTCACCACGAAACCCACCCATCCCGCAGGGACGGTGTTCCATTACGACACCTCCGCGGCCCATGTGATGGCGGCTCTGGTGGAGCGCCTTTCCGGAAAGGAACTCCTGACCTATGTCCGGGAAAAACTGGCGCCTCTGGGACTGGATCCCAGGGGTTATGTGTTGCGGGATCCTTTCGACTCTCCCATCGGCGGAAGCGGCTGGGTAGGAACCACTGAGGATCTGCTGCGATTCGGGATCTTCCTGCTGCAGAAAGGAGAGATCGACGGTCAGCAGCTCTTAAGCAGGGACTTTCTGGGGGAAATGCTGACCCTGCACTCCTCCTCTGTCATGACCGCTCCCATCCCGGGAGAAGCCTGCGGATACGGCTACCAGCTGTGGTTTACGGAGCAGCATACTCCTATGTGTTACGGCCTGGGCGGACAGTTCATCCTGCTCTATCCCGAGCAGGAGCTCATTGTGGTCACCACCGCAGATACCATCGGATATGCGGGAGGCAACCAGATCATCTTTGATGCGGTGCAGGAAGACCTGCTGCCGGCACTGGATAAGGTCGGCTCGGAGTCCTCCATTTCAGCTGCGTCTTCCCCGGCGTCCGGGCATCCCGAAATCGGATCGAAGGAACCGGCTCCTGATAAGCTTGCGCGGTCCCTACAGGAAAACGATCTGGCCATGCCCATCGGGGATCTGGGAAGCGCACTGGTCTCCCCTCTGCAGCTTTATGTGCAGGGCCGAGTCTATGCGCTGGAGGAAAACCCGCTCGGCTTTACGGACCTGCAACTTTCCTGGGAGCGGGACGCAGGAACTCTGCGGTACCATCTGAAAGGGGAAGAATGCATTTTGCATTTCGGCATGGGACGGCACATCACGGGACGTTTCCCCGGATATGACCAGTTCTACTCCGGCAACGGCCTCTGGCTGGGGGACGGTACCCTGTATCTCTACTTCCACATCATCGACGCGTATGTGGGAAATGTACGGATGCAATTTGCGTTTTCCGACAATAGTGTCACAGTGTTCCTGAAGAAGAATGAAGAATCTCTCTTTGGAGAATACAACGGACACCTGACCGGCGTCTGCAAATAAATGACAGAAGTAACAAAACGCCCCGGCTCCCGGGGCGTTTCTTTTTCATTTGCTTCATACAGTGATGAATGAACGATTATGAAGGTATTTCACCGGCCTATCCGATGGATTTCCTCCTGCAATTGCTCCAGGCAGATGATAATATCCTCAAAGGAAGGATATTTTCCGTATATCATATTCTTCATGGCAGCATAATCAGCTTGAACAGCGTCCATGATATGATCTGCAGGAACCAGGGAAATCTGCTCCAACGTTGCACTTTCATAGTGTGCACTTTGAGAATAATAGAATTTCTTTTTAAACTCAACGTCTTTCGCAAGCAAATCTTTTCTGACAAAAGCCGCATCCTTTATCGGACTATTGACCATGCAATACACATCGTACAGATGTCTGGCATACCTTCTGGGAAGGTTTTTCCCCTTAGGATAATTGGCCATTTTATGAAGAATCGTTAGTTTCTCCCAAAACGTTCTTTCTGCATCAATGGTAAGCACCTTCGTTGATTTCTTTTCGAAGACTTCCGGGTACTGTTCTGCTGCAAACGATTCCACCTCAGTAATATGGGAAGGCATCCACTCTGCCAAAGGTCCAATTTCCAGGCGAACCATAGGAATAATGTATTCCGTATCCAGATTTCTTTCGTATAAGAAATTTACTACCATGGGATCATTACGATCAATTTCCACCCAGTCTCCTTCACCCAGTTTTTTCGATAACTCTCTGTTAAGGGTCGGCATCAGTTCCCTGGCATAAAAATCGGCTGCAGCAATGTTAATTTCCTTGTTATATACATCCTGCTTCGTTTTGCTTCTATGCCCCCATGGATCAGAATCTCCGATAACTTTTCTCCAATCCAGAATCAAGTCAATATCTTCTGAAAAACGATCAATGATGCGATATGACTTAGAAAGGCTGGTGCCTCCCTTGAACACGAACGCATTTTTGTACATATCGTCGTGGAATAAGTGATCCAGCATGAAGCAAACCCAGAAATCTTTTTCTACGATAGCCGGATGCATATTGAGTTTTTCACCGGTTCTAGTAAAAAGAACTATTCTGTCGTCCTTACTGAGTCTTGCTATCTCGTTCAATCCGAACAAGCCTCCTTAATTACTCTGTAAATCCATGAAGTCGTAGTCATCGACTCCTTCAAAATTTTATCTTTTTCTTCAACCGGGATTGCCCGTGACAATCTTTCAATGTCTTCCGGCCGAGCATTGTCTTTACCAATATATTTGATTGCCTGGATAACTATAACAGTGAGTTGACTCTTTCCTGAGATTTCCCTGTTGGCGCAGTGTTTGAACTCAATTCGATACGGAGAAATCTCATAATCTCTGTAAGGTCCATCGCTTATATAACACCATGTATTAGGTACCTGCGTAGACATATGCAGCAGATTTAAAGCAGTCTCTCCGGCAGGGGCGATTGTCCAGTTGTACCTTCTAGCCAGTGCCTTCGCAACATTATCCATAACCGGAGAACTGAATTCTTTTAACACACTGCTATAAATAGGTTTGTCATATAGGCCTTTCATCACCCGCCTGATTTTTCCGGCTTCACATAGTCTTGAGAGTGCCTTATTGGCGGGGTCCGTATCAGCCAGATCCGCAAAATCCGTTGCGGAAAAAACATGACCCATTTCAAATTCAGCTATTCGGTTTTCAATTTCACTTTGATATTTTTCTCTCATGGCAGCACCCTTTCGTCAGATATATTATATAGTTTATCTGACAAAAAGGCAATTTAGTTTCGGCAAACCACAGTCACGCAAGAATACACAGTCCACTATACCAGTTCATTCATCAATCCGCCTTCATAGATATTTCTGTACACCTTGTCCGGGTACAGCGATAGATACTGCTTCACCGTCTTGAAGTCCAATCTCACTGTCTTTATATATTTTCTGAGCTTCGCAGTCAGTTCTGTTCCGGATATTTCGCTATACTTGTCTATCGTTGTCATCAGATCCAAAAACTGAAGAGCGGATTTGTTCTTATCGGTCACTACCGTAACAGGTTTATACACTACGATGGTATTTCCATCAATCTCCTGCTTTCGTTGCTTCGTCGTCGCCTCATTGCTGCAAACCTCATAACATGCAGGACTTTGTGTAGTGAACCCATAAGTATTTGCAAGCTGCAGGCCCGTAATATATCCTGCAGTCTTACCGTCCACAGTGAGATATTTCTTTTCTATGTACTTATCCATGGAGACTTTTCCCTTGGTGCCAAGGATTGTCAGATAAGGGAGAAAGTACACTCCGTTATATAGGCGTTCCATCTTCCCATCATCCACAAGTTTCTTCATTTCCTGTCGGAGATAATCCTTTGATTCTCCGGGGAGTTCACTGATAAAAATCGGTTCTCCGTTCACAAAATTATCAACGATATAATCATAAATCACGTCTTGTTCCTCACAGTTTTGAAATTCTAAATTTCAATTTTATGATACAACGTTTTTCCATTACTTACAAGTAACAAATGCACAGCATAGAAAAATGGGCAGCGAGAATCGCTGCCCAATCTCAACAAGCTTATTTATTCACGATCCCATCTGTAAATGGTATCTATGGTCTCCTCATCCTTCATCTTGACTACATAGTCCCCACGGATGACCTTTTTCTCTCCTTCTTCCAAGTACATCACAAAGAATCTGGAGGTGAGGTATCCTTCATAGAATCTCGCGTCGCCGATGTTCACACTGCCAAGCGAAACCGGGCCACGAAGTACCACATTGTTCTTAGCGACAACAGACTCTACAATCCTCTTCGTTTCTGACAGATAGGAATCCACCGCTTCTGACATCATTGTCACATCTTCTTCCATCCCCGGATCCATACTGTCCACAGAAGGAAGTTTCTTCAGGAGTCTGTCGATCACAGGACGGTCCTTCGCCCCGTAGGAGTACTCTCCTGCCTGCACCATCGCATGGATCATCAATGCGCCGGTATAGTACCCGGTGATCCGGATAGGGAAAAAGAATTCGGAGCTGACCATAAAGTCTCGCATATCCGCAACCAGCTCGTCAGCCTTCTTCTCGTCCAGCTGTTTTAACACCTGCCACTCCACATAGTTTGCGGAGCCCTCGATTTCTTCATTCCCACACTCATATTGGAATTCGTAAGGGAATCTTTCACTACGATATTTCCTGCAACGGAGGAGTTCCTCATAACGCTGCGGATCAAAGCGATCCAACAGCCCCTGCAGTAACCTGTTTTCTCGGAGTTTGAGGGTCAGATTCTCCTTGCTGTACACGTACCGGAACGGTGCTTCCTTCTCATTGGGGAAGCAGTCCCATCCCTCTTTTTCCTGGAACGCATGGAACATCTCATGGATGATCTTTGATGCAAAAACAGAAGTCTCCAACCGGTTTTCCACGCGCCATATGGCGATCACATCACCGTCGTATTTGATCGCTGTATTGGCACAGAAATCCGCCGTCTTTTCCACATATCTGCCGTCAAAGAAACATTCCTCATCGTTATACAGAGCAAACTTCAGCGGCCGGAACCCTTCCCAGAGCATGCTGAAATCCACCTTCGCTACGGCAGTCGCAATTTCTCCGTACAGCTCTTCCAGATCGATCTTTCCCATCTCAAACTCCCCCACTTCTCAGTATGAATCCAACCATCTCATTATGAACCGAACCGGAAGGATTCGTCTATATATATTCTTCTTGCTTTTTCATTCAGGAATGGTATACTGCGGATTGTAAGGTGAGCATCGTTTCGGACGTAAGCTGGGGGCAGCAATGCATCTATCAGCACTTGCCGTATATCATCTCAGGCTCCTTCGAGCCGCATAGATTCCCAACCAGGAACAAAAAAATGAAAGGAGAAAGCACCTTCTATCAGTTTATTTATTTGACTATGGTATATACCATGATATATATTGAAATTAAGAAAGGAGGTGCGAATTATGATGACAGCAAAATTATTTGAAAACGGAAGAAGCCAGGCAGTCCGCCTGCCAAAGGAGTTTCGCTTCTCCTCGGACGAAGTCCTGATCAACCGCATCGGCGATGTCGTCCTGCTGATGCCAAAAACAAGCAAGTGGGATTCCTTCATGAAAGCAGTCGACATGTTTTCCGATGACTTCATGGAAGACGGCAGAAATAGGCAGCCCGGTCAGGAGAGAGAATCCTTATGAAATATATGCTTGATACCAATATCTGCATCTACGCCATCAAGCAGAAGCCGGAAAAAGTATTTCGGAAATTGCAGAAGATCAACCCGGAGGATGTCTGCATCTCTTCCGTCACCTATGCAGAGCTTATGTACGGCGTCGAGAAAAGCGCAGCCGTAGAGAAAAATCGTGTTGCCTTGTCCCTGCTCCTGGCCAATATCGAGATCAAAAGTTTTGATGTGAACGCCGCCGATGAATACGGCAAGATCCGCGCTGACCTGGAGAAAAAAGGGACTCCCATCGGTCCGCTGGACATGATGATCGCCGCGCATGCCAAATCCTTGGGCGTGAAGATCGTCACGAATAATGTGAGTGAGTTTGCCAGAGTGAAAGGCTTGAAGGTAGATAACTGGGCAGAATGAATTTTCCTCAAATCAAAGAGCAGCGGATCTTTCGATCCGCTGCTCTCTTATTCTCTGTATCAATTCTCTGTAGAAATCCTGCTCTCAGAATTACTTCAGGGAGTTACCCTTCTTCGCTTCTGCAGCCTTGCCGCTGGGCTTGACCAGGAGCAGGCACAGGACGAGGGCTATGATGTAAAGGACGATGGTGAAGTACAAAACGTTCTGATACCCGATGGGGTTCATCTTGACGCCGTCATGGTCGATCCACTCGCCGGAATGGTTCACGATATAAGTCGCAACCTGGTTACCGGTCAGTCCCGCAAATGCCCATGCGGAAAGGGTAATGCCATGAATGGCGGAGATGGAACCCATGCCGTAGTGATCGGAAAGCAAAGTGGGAACGTTGGAGAATCCGCCGCCGTAACCTGCGTTCACAAGGAAGATCAGTGCAAGCACGAGGAATACCAGTAATCCGTTTCCTTCACCGTTCTTGATACCGCCGGTGATCATGACAAGTGCGGTAAATGCGATGGAAAGAACAAAGATCATCTTGTAGATGGTATTTCTGTCCTTCATGGTATCCGCCCATGCGGAGAAGCCGAGACGGCCGCCCGCATTGAAGATCGCGGAGACAGTAGAAATAATACCTACGGAAGCTGCAAGACCAATACACTTAACGATCATCTTCTCCTGGGAGATCAGTGCCAGACCGCAGGTGATGTTGATGTAGAACATCAGCCAGATACCGATGTAGTTGGTGATCGGCTTGGTCTTTAATACATCCATGATCTTGGGCTTCTCGGCATCG
>JAEEGL012085695.1_pt1 | contig 10271 bp, 14 predicted proteins | sample 9134231 | NCBI WGS metagenome assembly JAEEGL01 (sample SAMN16246548, study PRJNA631951) | gut metagenome | biome: gut microbiome; feature: rumen; material: fiber-attached | host: Bos | place: Iran: Karaj | collected 2018-10 | reverse complement strand
TGAATACCTGCGGGATGATGTCTTCCTTGTATGCCCAGAGGATCACGGCGGCCCGTGATGATGCCGTCAGCCAGTTCTCTCCCGTCATGCCGAAGAGCGACGAGAAGAAATGCCCGTCACGGCTGATGCAGACGACCTCCCTGCCTTTCTGCGGCGGCACCTGCACGCTGTTCCAGATGTCGTTCTGCTGCCATCCTGTGCCGGCAAGGAAATACTTCATTACCAGCGGCACGCAGTCCTCACCGGGGGTGAACTCCTCACCGGTCTGCTCCTGCAGCTCCTCGCAGGCTTCTGCGATGACGCTCTCCGCATAGCTCCTGGCAGCTGCCAGTGCTTTCGGACTGTACTCTTTCATTTCGTTCATAGTGTTATGTCTTTAAAGTTAAACAAATTCGTTCCTCATCCTCAATGCCCTGTAGGCATCGGCGATGCTTACCACCGACTGCTGGCTGTTGAACGTCCCTGCGGCGCCGCTCCTCATCAGCAGATAATCCTCCGGGGTGGTATCCTGCTCACCGTCCTTATATGATGGTGTGTTCAGCACGACATACTTTCCCTCTATGCCGCACCGGCGCAGTCGGCGGTCGCTCTCTGCACCCCATGCCACGAGGCACGACCCCATGAAGGGGTGGGAGCGTTTTCCGTCAGGGCTGATGAACCTGATGCGGTGACGCATGAAGATCATCGATGTCGCCGTCGGGAAAATCACCTCCTGCCAGAGGGTGTTGTCCTGGCGGTTCACCAGCAGGGCGATGCCCTGACCGTGGTGTGCCATCTTCTCGCAGAACCGACGCAGAGGGGCTGCGCTGTATGGCGGGTTCATCCATACGATACCCTGCCAGTCCTTCTGCAGGCCGTCATCCTCCTTCGTCCAGCACAGCGGAGCCGTGGCGAACGGCCTCGCGGCCTGCGGTGCCGCGCACGGGTCGCAGTCGAAAGGCCCCAGCATGTCGATGACCCACTGCGGCGTGTACCACTCGTCGCTCACCGCTGTCCTGCGTCTCTGTGTCCTCGTATCCATTAGCAATACCTTAGTCTGTTTACCAACTCGTTACGTTTGACTACAATTTCCTGACATTCTTTTATTAGTCTTTTGACAAGGGGATTTATTTCTGATCCGAACTCCTTTAGACGTAACTGTAAGTCGTTAATGTAGGCATTGTATGCCTCTAACTGCATCTCGTCAATAATCCTGGCAGCTTCCGTGACGGCTTCTTCAGTCTGAAGATTCTCTATGCGGTCTTCCTTGAACAGGAATTTGACACACTGACACTGTGTGCTGCTCCAGTACTTACCTAAGACCTTCTTGACGATATTCCTGATTTTTAAAGGTGCGTTGATCAATAACTCCTCAAGGGAGTTGCCGCAATGGTAGCCTGAAATGACGATAAAATCCAGCAGAACATGATAGGCATCGTTCTTAAAAGACAGTCCTCTCTCATCCATCGCATCCCTGACTTTCAGAGCTACGGTCGTGCCTTTCTCCACGTCGGTGGCTTCCAGTCCATGATAGACCAAGATAGCCATTAACGTGTCAGAGAGGAATCCCCATGTCTTACCCTCAAAGGATGGTGTATGAGTTTCTTTTGGTTCTTCTCCCTCTTCCCTATACTCCGCCATGCAGCGCTCAAACATGTCGTCCTCGCTCATGGCGGCCTTGAATGCCAGGGCATACGCCTCTTCAATGGCGGCAGGCTGTATGGAACGGCTGTCCAATGCCTTCTGGTAGATGCTGGTCAGCAACGAGCGGAATATCACGCCCACTTTCTCTTTCATTTCGTTCATAGTGCTTGATGTTTTTAGTGAATAAAATTCTTCTTACCAGAGCTCGATGTTCCTGTAGACCTCTTTCTTCTGCTCGTCCGTCAGCGTGTCGAGGTTAAGGATGCGCACGTCACCGAACTTGCAGTACTGCTCCGCCTCGGCCTCGGTGACCTGCCTGTAGATCTTCTTATGGCTGTCCCATCCGTAGTTGATACCGTCGAAATAGCTGGTGACGCACCAGACGGCGGCGGCACAGATGTAGGCGATGAAAATGACGGTGAAGTACGACTCGCGCAGGCGCCTGACGGTCATCAGGCAGCACAATGCCAGCAGCACCACGCCGTTGACGCCTATGGTGAACCAGAAGTCCTCCCTTGTCGTCGGGCCTGCGGTCTGCTCCATGACGTAGACGGCAGCTAATAGATTCATGCTCATAACTCGATATTTTTAGTTTGACAAAATTGTTTTTGGTGATTAATCACTTTAGTGATTCAGTGATTTCTCGATCTCCTCGATGCGTCCGCATGCCTCGCGGTAGAACGCCCCGTCCTTCTCCATCAGCAGGTAGTGCCTGCCCTCCAGCAGGGCGGCGACGCCCGTCGTGCCGCTGCCTGCGCAGCAGTCGAGCACCGTGTCGCCGGGATTGGAATAGGTGCGAATCAGGTAGCGCAGCAAATCCTCCGGCTTCTGGGTGGGGTGCAGCGACGACCGCTGCACATCCTTTGAGAACGGCAGGATACTTACGGGAAAGCGCTCCGTGCTGTCATAGTCCACCAGTCCGTGGCGACCGTAGTTCGCGGTGGCCTTGCAGCCCCTCTTCGACGCGGCACTGCTGACCTTGCGCGGCCCGGTGGTCTTCTGGGGGTTATACACCGGCTGGCGGCGGTAGAACACGCAGATATCCTCATGCACCCTGAGCGGCTGGCGGCGGGCATTGAGGAACCCGGCGGGCTGCCGCTTGTACCAGACGAGGTTGTAGCGCCACAGCTTCCTGTTGCTCTGCATCAGGTCGGAAGTGAAGATCCCCTGTGAGAAGAAGATCATCGGTGCCGCAGGCTTGCAGACATCCAGCAGCAGGGGCCACAGCGTATCCATCGGTATCACGCTGTCCCACGGATTTTTCGTCACCCCGTAGGGAGGGTCGATCACGGCGAGGTCCACACTGCCTGACGGCACGCCTTTCAGCAGCTCCAGACAGTCGCCCTGTAGAAAGATGTTTTCCTTATCCTTTGCCATAGACGCTAAAATATTGAACGGTTCGACAAGTTGTATATTCTCTGCTTCAGCCACGTCCGCCTGTCGGTGAACTGGCGGCGGTTCTTGAGGAACATGTTCGTGACGGCGGCAAACAGTGCCTGGCGGTCTCCGATGATGATGCAGCGCTCCTTGGCACGGGTGACGGCGGTGTATACGAGGTTGCGCTGGAGCATCATATAGGCGGAGTTCAGCAGGGGGATGACGACGGTGTCGTATTCCGAACCCTGCGACTTGTGGATGGTCGTCGCATACGACAGGTCGAGCTCGTCCAGGTCCTCTTCGTTGTATGTCACGGCCTTCGTCACGTCGGGATAGCTGACGGTGAGGATTCCCAGCTTCTCATTGACGGCGGTGACGGTGCCCACGTCGCCGTTGAACACGCCCTTCTCGTAGTTGTTCTTCATCTGCATGACGCGGTCGCCCTGGCGGAAGAGCACGCTGCCGTACTGCAGGGCGGGACCTTCGGGGTTGACGGCGGCCTGCAGGATGCCGTTCAGGTAGTTGCAGCCGGTCTTGATGGCCGGGGCGGTGCCGTCGGCCTGCTTGCGCGTCTTGCGCATGGGGCAGAGCACCTGTATATCCTCGCCGGTGATGCCGTAGGCTTTCGGCAGGCGGGCGGTGACCAGCGACAGTATCTCGTCGCACGCGGCCTGCTCGCTGTCCTTGGGGATGAAGAAGAAGTCCTTGCTGCCCCTGTTGTCGAGGGACGGCATGCGGCCCTCCTTGATGGCCTTGGCGATGAACGGTATGCGGCTCGACGGATCCTGGCGGTGGATGGTCTCCAGACGCACCACGGGAACCCTGCCGCTGTCGATGAGGTCTTTCAGGACGTTGCCCGGCCCTACGCTCGGCAGCTGGTCGACGTCGCCGACGATGACCAGGCGCTTCCACGGCGTCATGGCCTTCAACAGGCTCTGGAACAGAAGGATGTCCACCATCGAGAACTCGTCGACGACGACGGCATCCTCTTCGAGGCGGTTGTCCTCGTTGTACTTGAAACCTTCTATCTCGTAGCTGAAGCACAGCAGGCGGTGGATGGTCGACGCGTCGTACCCCGTGGACTCCTTGGCACGCTTCGCGGCACGTCCCGTAGGGGCACAGACGGCAATGCTCAGATCCATGGCCTTCAATGCCTGGAGGATGCCCTTCAATACCGTTGTCTTCCCCGTGCCCGGCCCGCCGGTAAGGATCATCATGCGGCTCTCCGTAGCCGTCCTGATGGCCGACACCTGTACGGGGTCGTAGGTGATGCCGTCCTTCTTCGCCGCAGCGACGACGTTCCTGACAATGGCTTCCCTGCCGGTATTGAAGGGAATGAAGGTGTTGTCACACATCCTTTTGACGAAGTCGGCGCAGTAGCACTCCGCATCGTAGTGGTCGGCGAGATAGACGCGCTCGCCGTCATTGATGAGCTTCCCTGTGTTGAAGTTCCGGCGGACGGCCTGCTCCACATTATCCTCTTTGCCGTTCAGCACCTCGCAGGCAGCCTTGACGAGGTCGGGGCGGAGAATGTAGCAGTCGCCGTTCTGGACGACCTGCTGCATGACGTACAGCACGCCGGCCTGGAGGCGGCGGGGGTCGTCATCGGCATAGCCCAGCGCCTTGGCGATCCTGTCGGCAATGCGGAAGCTGATGCCGTCGACATGCTCTATCAGGCAGTAGGGATTGTCGCGTACGGCGGTGACGGCTGCGCCGCCGAACGCCTTGATGATCCTCTTGACGTATGCCGGCGATATGCCGAAGCTCGCGAGGAACACCGTCACGTCACGCTCCATGGACTGCTGCCTCATGAATGTGGACACCCTCGCGGCACGCTCCCTGCCGAAGCGGGGGATTTCCGTCAGGCGCTCGGGGAAGTTCTCGATGATCTCGAACGTGCTGTGGCCGAAGCGCTCGACGATGGCATGGGCGAACACCTTGCCGATGCCCCTCACCTTGCCGCTGGCCAGGTATTTCTCGATGCCCTCCAGCGTCTCCGGGCGCACCTCGAACCATGCCACGGCATTGAAGGTCTTCCCGCGGCGGCCTTCCTTCTCCCAGCTGCCCTCGACATCCAGATGGGTGCCCTCACTGACCTCGTAGGAGTGTCCCTTGACGGTGAACTCCCGTACGCCGCCGTCCTGGATGGCCGTGAAGATGCAGAAGCCGTCCTTGCCGTCGAAGAACACCTTCCTCCTGACGGTGCAGCGGATATGTATGTTGCTCGTTACATTCTCCATAGCCGTCATCATGCAAATACGTTGTTCACCGTAGCGGCAGCCGGCTGTCCGGCGGTGCGCCTGTAGCTCTCCAGAGCCTTGCAGCGCGAGCCGAGGCAGTTATGGCATGCCAGCAGGTTCTTCGTAAAGTTATGCCGCCAGCAGCGGTCGAAAGAGGTGTACCGCTGGCAGGTCACGCTACCCGTCGCGGCGGGGAAGAAGGCCGCCCGCATCCGCATCGGCTCGTCGGCCCATGAGTGGCTGCGCAGGTAGTGCGGCAGGTCGTCGGTGGCGACGGCGAGGATGAACAGGCCGTCGTCGGCCATCCATGTGTCCGTCTGCTCGCCGGTCTCCTCGTCTGTCATCACGTCGCGGTACGGTGCCCTGTCCGACGCGGTGAACGCGATATAGTGGCTGCCGTCAGGCTGTGTCACCAGCCAGAGGGTGGGGGAGGTATAGTCATTGTTCGTCATAGTCGAAAATCTTTGGATGTTAAACGTTGCACTTATGGGCTTTCAGGTATGCTTCCGGCAGCATACCGTAGCGTTGTCTGAAGCTGTTACAGGCCTCCTTTAGGGCGTTGTCGTCTAAGCCTATCGTGTTGTCGATGATGGCTTTTGCCGAACGGCATACCTTCGCCGGGTCATCCTTTCCCGGCCGTACATCCTTTTCCTTGGAGGCATCCTGTGGATTGACAATCTTGTAGAAGATGCCGATGCCAGGCAGGTATTTCCTGCATAGGGCGACAAACGTCACGGAATGTTTCTCCTCCAAGAGGGCGTGTTGCTCTTTAGTGACCAGAAGCAGTACGCTGCTGCTGTCTGTGTAGGGACGTATGTCGATAGCGTTGATGGCCTGCATATCGTCATCGGTGAGCATCTTGGTGAAGTCGCGCTTCAAGACATCCCAACGGGAGTACACGTCGAGAATCCGCTGTGTGGAAGGTGTCGGCTTGTCGCGGTTGGCATCCTCGATCTTGCGGTATTCCTCGGCGAGGTCACTCTTGAAGCTCTGCAGTGAGCGGGTGATAGCCAGGATATAGCTCGTTTCGCCGAAGAATTTCTCGTACCTGCCCCCCAGGAAGTAGCTCTCGAACAGCATGAACTCCTTCAGCTTCATCGTCGGGTGGTTGTTGATGATCGTCTCCGCAAGGAAGTCTATCTGCTCGTCAGAGATCTTCTCATCGTCAACGAGGAACATCAGCAGCAGGTTCTTCAGGTGGACGTACAGCCACGTCATGCTGGCCTTCGGGCCGAATGTCTCGTTAAGGCGCACGAATGACGGCACATCCTCGGTAAGAGCCGCCGTCTTGCCGGCAGCAACCATGCCGATGCCTTCGAAGGGCATTGCCTTGCAGACGTTTTGCAGGCTGCCGTACTTAGTCCTGTACGCTGTCACGTAGGCAGGCATCGTTTTTGGCGAGGAGTTCTGCGACATGCTGTGCTCCGCGAATCTTTCCCTCGTTAATACGTTGTTGAGCTGTTCCATGATTTCCGTTGTTAGATTTTCCTTCCTGAATAGTCATCCAGCTCCCGAAATGCTTCTTGGCGTCGCCAAGGCACTGGTGCCGCTTGCCAGAGATCTTCACTTCCTGTGCCCAACGGTCGATGTACTCGTCAAGGAGACGGCCGTTGCGGTTGAGGAACTTGTAACGCATAAAGACCTGCTCGCGCCAGAGCTCGGCGGCCTTCAACTCGCTCACCTCACTGTCCACGTCGTCGTACACGACCATGTCATCACCCGACCAGCCACCGGCGGAGTCCTCGCGCGTGCGCGTTTCCGCGAACGAAGTGAGCTTCTTTACTTTACTTTTCTTTTCTTTTCTTTGTGTACTAAACTCGGAGTTTACTGCCGTTTCCTCGGAGTTAATATCACTATTGTCATCATTAAATAATGTTTGCTCAGAGTTAATTCGTGTTTCCTCGGAGTTAATTCGTGTTTCCTCAGAGGAAACCGCCGTTTTCTCGGAGTTAATTTTCTTTTTATCATCTGACAGCAGATAATAGGGCAGAAAATCCGATTTGCTGCGCTTCGTCAGCGAACAGATCGAGAAATAACGCTCCTGGATAGACCTCGATGTCAGCACATGGTAAGCGTCGAAGACAGCCTTGTCGAAAAGACCGATCTCGAAGCTGTAACGAACAGCCTCCTTTATCGTATCTTCCTCAATATTAGTCACTTCGTGGATGATGAACGGCAGGTCGTCATCCCATGGAAGGTAGTAGCCGGAGGTGTAGATCTGGCATAGCAGACAGTGGTAGACCATCACCGCAAGGGGACCCTTGTAGCGTATCAGCTTCCGTATTCTGATGTCCTGGTAGAACGTCACATCGTTCGTAAAATACTCAAGACCCTGTTTCCTTGGACGTGCCATAATCGTCTTATTTTTCGGGTTAAAAATTACTGTTTTCAACACGCTCGGAGGAAACTCCACGATTATCGGAGGAAACCGTCGTTTTGTTGGAGGAAACTAATGTTTTCTCGGAGTTATTCGTTATTTCCTCGGAGGAAACGTTCATTTTCTCTGAGTTAATTCGGGTTTTATCGGAGGAAACTAATGTTTTCTCTGCGGTAACGGCTGTTTTCTCTGATTTACGCTGCAATAACTCCTGTTTCTGTATCCAATCATTATAAAACATCCCGATAGCGACAAAATAGGGTGCCGACTGGTCTTCATGACCGCCGTAGACGTCTTCTTCATTGGCAACGAGATATTTCCCGGGAACGGAAAGGATGTTGTCTTCTATATACTCTGGCTTGTAGAGGAATCCTGCGTCCGTCATGCGGCGCACCACCATCTTAACAAGGTTACGGCTGATCTCCGGAAACTTGTCGGTGACCGACTTGAAGAAGGCATTGTTGAGCCTTGCCTTTCCGTCGTTGCGGGCAATCTCCATCAGTATGGCAAGAGCCAGTACTGATCCCTTGTAGCCAAATTCCTTCTGTAACGAGCGTACCGTCGGGTCTTCATAGAACCTGGTACTCAGCATCAATCGATGCTCGGCATTGAAAGTCTTGTTATTCATAAAACTATACTTTAAAAATTAATAAACAAATATCTATTCCGCATCGATATCCTCGATGGTGTACGGCATGGGGTTGCCGTCCTCGTCGAAGAGTCCTTCGATGTACATCTTGTCCATATGTATGGTATCCCAGTCTTCTGTGCTGTCACGCCTGCCGTCATGCACACCGATGACAAGGGCACTCTCCGGTGTCTCACTCTTTGCGGTGTCCGCGGTAGTCTCCCGGGCCGCCTTGCCGCCGGCCAGCGGGATGGCCAGGAATACCAGGCATACCAGCAGGACGATGGCTCCGCCGACGGGCAGGACGAGCAGGCCGCCGTTATCCTCCTTACGCATGATATAGGCTGCCAGCCCGGAGAGGATGGTGAACAGCAGCGCGGCCTTGGTGAGGTAGATAAGGATCTCAGTATTCATAGTAGTATTCTTTTATAATCGGTGTATTCAGATGTACGCAAGTGCTGTCGGCAGCGGTGCCGGCAGGCTTCCTGGGTTCGGGACACGGCCCGATATACTGGTCCTTGTAGAACAGGTAGCGGTGTCCCTTGTACTCCTTCTCGTTAAACCCTCCGCTGTTCTCCGTACTGCGGTCGTACGGCTGCAACAATGCCAGATAGACGATGAAGAGGGTTATCATCACCGTGCCACACAGGGCAAGGCTTCTCTTCCTCCTGCCATCGTTCCATAGGGCGACGACCATGGCGAAGCCGATGAGCGCCAGTGTGACGGCGTAGATGATGATATGTCCGTAGGTTATATAATCCATAATATAAAGGGTTATTTCTTCGTCTTGACCTTCTGATGCACGGCGGGGGAGACGCTGGCGATGCCTGCCCTGGCGACGGTCTCCTTCTCACCGGCGGACTTGAACACCTGCAGGCCGGTCATATACTGGTAGTCGGCCTGGCTGGCGGCAAGGACCTGCATCAGCGGCACGGGGAACTCACGGCAGGTCTTCTGCAGTATCAGCAGCAGGCGCCACCCCAGCTCGCCGCCCTGCATGATCAGACGCGACAAGAAGCGGGCCACCACCTCGGCATCCTCGATGTTCATGCCGATGCTGGCGGTGTCCGCATCGGAGGATACCACACCGTCTATCGGCGGGAAGATGGCGAAGAGGTATTCACAGCCTGCCTGCTCGATCATGTTCGCCACGTCGTCGGTGAGCTTGTTGAGCTCGTCGGCGGTCATCGTACGTGCTGCCATAGGCTATCCCTCCTCTTTCTTGAATATCCCTTCCACCAGCGCATCCCACGCCCCTTCGAGGGCGGAGTAGGGGTCATGCCCCTCAAGGCGCATCTTCTCATAGGCCGCACTGGCCTTCTCTACGCGGGCATCGATGAACTCGCCGTCGTTCAGGCGGGCGTCGCCGGCCTCGCGCAACATGGCTCTCAGAGCCGTCTTGTAGTAGCTGATCTCCTTCATACTCTTCTTTATATTAGTTCTTTCTCTTGTACAGATGTGAATACCATTGGCAATTATATATAGGGAGCTGTTTTCTCTCTGCACCCCTCACGAAGATGTCAGAGGCACGGGTGATATACACGTCCGCACGGGCATCCAGCTCCCGCTTGAACTTATCGTGAATATCCGCGTATTTCCATCCGTAGCGGTCGTGGAGATCCTTGAAAGGCTGATTAAGGGCCACACCACCGGCAATTGTCTTGTTATAGTAGTTTTTAAGGCAAAAATCCACGATGTTGAAACCCTCTATTTCCTGCCGCTTCTGGAAATCATTCACCCTGGCACGGTATTCCACCATCTGGCCGGGTTTAATTTCTGGAAACAGGTCTTCTTCGGGTGCGACACGGCACACCATTGTCTGCCCGCCGTCGCGGAAAACACCGTCACCCTGAAGACTCGGCTTCCTGAAGTGAACGAAAGCTATACCATCCTTATCCCTTGCTATCCAGATTGACCTCATACTAATACCTTTTCAAATTATTCCGTTATCTCCACTTCGTCACAGAAATGACGCTGGCCGTCTTTCAGTACCACCGTCAGGATATCCAGGTCAGAAGGTTTACCC
>JAEEGL011847640.1_pt1 | contig 10271 bp, 13 predicted proteins | sample 9134231 | NCBI WGS metagenome assembly JAEEGL01 (sample SAMN16246548, study PRJNA631951) | gut metagenome | biome: gut microbiome; feature: rumen; material: fiber-attached | host: Bos | place: Iran: Karaj | collected 2018-10 | reverse complement strand
TTCTTGGCCCAAGCGATGACCTCCTCGTCGGTCATTGCCTCTACTTCCTTGCGAACCTTCTCGTTCCACTCGTTCTGCTTCTTAATCCATTCCGAGTTTTTCTCGTCGTCGTCAACGATTTTCGTTCCCTCCGGAATCTCGGTGGTGCGGGCCTTCAGAATCTCCGCTCGAACCGCCGCAATATCCTCCTCGGAAACAGGCTTGTAGTTTTCCTGCTCCTCGATGCCCTTCGCCATTTCATCATCCGAAACGGTTGCTCCGTCTCTCGTCACGTCAATTCGCGACTTAAAGTCCGTCAGCGAAGTGCCGGAAGCAACTTCCGCGATGATTTGATTTGCGTTGTCTGCGGTTATGTCCATTTATATCTCCTTTGTGGTCTCGACTACGATTTCCTGCGACTTCAGCGTACCCTCGTCCTTTTCGAGTTGCGCGGCCTTGTATGCCGTGAACTCCTCGCTCGTCTTCATCAGAGCGATGGCCTTGGTCTTCACCATGCGGCTGAACTGGCCCTTCGTAAGCCCTCCCTTGTTGTCGGGAGAGAAGACGACCTCCTCCGGAAGGTTGTCGTACTGCACCTCCGTAATGGCGGTCTTCTCGTTCATTTCCTCCACGGAAACGTCTCGGGCTTGGTCGAAGATGTCCTTCGCCACGTCCTTTGTCTCCTTCTTCATCCAGTATGGGGAAGTCTCTTCGAGGGTCGGGGCGTCGATTCGCATTCCTCGAACCGCAAGGGCTTGGTCGAAATCGGTCACGCCGAGATAGCGGAGCATCTGTACCACCAGCGAAATCTTCTGGGCGAGGGTTTCCATCGGACGCGCCATCGGATTGGTTGGGTAGAGGAACGCCTTGAGGGCCTTGTATTCGGCCTTCGTGTTCTTCATCCACTCCTTGAGTTCCTCCTTCTCCTCGGGAGTCCTGTCCTTGCGCTTCTTCATCATAATCGTTGCGATGTGGGTAGACGAATTCATCTTCATCTGGATGTACTCCGTCATCACGCCCTTGTTCTTCTCGGCGATGGTGGTGTCAAGGCGGACGCGATGGGGCGCGGCGTCCTCGACGACCTTGATGATTTCGTTGGTAAAGTCCTGCTGTTCTTCTTCGTTCGTGTTCATGGCTCTAGTATGCTATTTTGATATTTGATTGTCAATGCGAATGTCGTTCTTGGATTCGAACTTGCCGCACGCGCGGTCGTCGAGGAACGTATAGCGCCCCCCGTCCCTAGAACTGCATCCGAGTTCGCAGATTCCGTCATTCTCGTAGTAGTCCTCGTCCGTGCAGTGCTTGCAGTTGCCGCAGTTCCGGAGAACCTCCTCGATGTACTTCCGTCTGGCCGTCTCGATTTGGAACGCCTCCGAGGGCGAGAGGCTCTTTTCGAACTTCTCCGGGTCTGCTATCGTGTCGTATGCGTTGCTCATATGAACCAAGCGGAAAGGGCGAGGAGCCTGTCGCTCCTCTTCTTGAACTCCGCCTCCTCCTTCTTCGTCTTCTTGTGCTTGTGGATGCTCCAGTCCTTCGTATCGACGTACAGTTTGCGGTCGAAGTTCGCGTCCTCGCAACGACCGACATAACCGCGAGGGTTCATCACGACAAGGCAGTCGCCGACCTTGAACGAATCCTGATGGTGGACGTGGCCGCAACACCAGAGTTTGATGTTCTTGTGCTTCAGGATGAAGTCCTCCAAGTCCGTCACATACGAAGAGTTGTTGTCGTCGTCCAGATAGCAGTCGTCGATGCACTTCGGGGACGGGCAGTAGTGGGTCGCCACGATGATGTCCTTGTCCTTGTGGTTCTTCTCCACCTCCATCTTGAGTTGGCACATGAAGTTCTCGAATCCGAGCGTCAGGTCGTCCGGATGCAGGGAGCGCAACGTTCCCGGCTTGTCGTCCCGCTCGACCAGACCCCATCTGTAGTCGTTCATGCAACCGAGGGACAGCCTCTTGTTGCGCAGAATCGTCAAATCCTGCGGCTGTGAGCCGCCATTGAGATTGAGGGAGAAGTCGGTGTACATCGTCGAGCCGACAATTACCGTCCTCTCGTCGAGTTCCTTCACAACCGGACATCCGTCAACCATGCAGTCGAGGTAGGTGCAGTCCCCGGTATCGCCGGAGGCCATGGACTTCCTCAACTCTCCGATGGACCTTCCGCTATGATTGTAGACAAGGTGGTTCCCGGCGACGAACGCTCCGTGCCGGACGTTGTTGCGAATCCACTCCTTCGTGAGTTCCGGGTCTCCCGACGTGTCTCCGCACAGAATCGTGAACGTCTCCTTGTCCGCCAGTTTGAACGGATAGTCTCTGTTTACGTCCAGATGCAGGTCGGAAAGGATTCTAATCTTCATCGTTTTCGAGTTTCTCTGCCATCTTCTTGGCGATTTCCATCAAAACGGACGCGCCCTTCTCGACATCGAAGTCCAAATGTTCGACCCTGACCGTGTGGCAGAGTTCGCGCGGGTCGTCGGAGTAGCACTTGGATACGTCGTATTCCACGAAACCGCCGACAATCTGGGCGATGGAGGCAAATCCCACCTTGTTCAAGTCGCGTTCGATTTCCTTGTAGAGTCTGGTACGCTTCGTTTCGCGCTTCATCCACTTGTCGAACGACTTCTTTGAATCCCACGGGCAGTACGAAAGTTTTTTGCGGTATTCCTCGTAGGAAAGTCCGACGATTTCGTCGTCAAGCGGGTCCATCCAGTCTCTGATGAGGTGGATGGCGTCCTTGATGGACGTGACATAGTTGGTCTGGCGCTGGATGACGGCCTTGCGAACGTCTCCGAGTTCCGGAGGCACCGGCTTCTCGACCCAAGTGAACTCGACACAAAAGACCGAGACCCTTTTAGTTTCCTTTTTTGCTGTCTTTGACATTTTTCTTTCCCTTCTTCGCTTGATTCTTCGGCTTTGCGGACTTGGCCTTCTCGTCGCTGTTCTTCTCGGCCTCTGCATCCGCTCTCTTCCACTCCTCTTCGCGCTTCCTGCGCTCCTCCATCCACCGCTCGGTGATGTCCTCGCCCTTCTGGTAGACTCTGCCGTCGCGCTTGAGGAGTTTCTTGTCCATTCCGGCACCGCGAGCCGCGTAGAACGACTTCTCCTGCGGCGTCATAACGATGGTGTACGGGCCGTTGCGCTTCTCGCTGGCGCACTTCTCGCAGATGTAGGTAATCCATCCGGTCGTTTCGCACCTCGGAGACCAGTTCTCCCCGATGCACGTTCCGCAATCCTCGCAAGTGTCGAAGCACTTCTTCTCTGTCTCGTTAATCAGATAGGAGACGATGCGGTCAACGAATGACAGAATCGCCGTGGTGTCCTTGCTCCCCCCGAGGAAGAAGGAGGAAATCGCAAAGAACCCCCTGTAGAGCCAGTATGTGAGTTTCGGTGCCCACGAAATCCTCTTTGCCTCGTCGAATCCGACCGGCCTGATAGACCTAATAGACGTTCCGGCCAGCCAGTTCCACGGTGCCGCGAGAATCCGACGCCAGAGAGGATAGACGGGAACGATTTGGTAGTAGAACCGGAGCGTTCCATACTTTTCCTTGACCTGTTCCGCCTTGATGGCGAAATGATACTGCTTGCCAAAGGTCTGGTTGATTCCTTCCAGAATGTCGGAAAGGTCGGCAAGGGGGAAATACCACCCCTCTCCGCACTCGATTCCCCAGCACATGCACGTCTGGGTCATCGGAAGTTTGCGATTGTCGTAGAGAATCGGATGATTCTCCATCATCTGGTCGTACTTGCTCTTCGCGCTCTCGACCGTCTTGTCGTTTTTCTGGGGTTCGTCGCTCATGCCATTAGTTTACTCCTTTTCCGACTCGTTGTCAACCAGAAATTTCTTCAAATCATCAAGACGCGGAGGAGTATTCTTCATGTTTTCGATTTCCTTTGCGATTGCAAGGGCCTCTTTGGCCCTCCATTCGTCCCTTTCCTTCCTCTCCTCCTCGGAGAGGGGCGGAGGCGGGCGTCTCATCTGCGGAGGTACGCGGCCCATGGCGTCGCTCCATGCGTACTCGCAGTAGTCTCCGCCCCACACTCGGCTCATAATGTCGCCCCATCCCCTCATCGAAACCATAAACAGCGAGCCGTCGCTCATTACCGGGCATCCGGTCTTTCCGTATTGGTGGTAATTGCCGCCGAACTTGTATTTTCTGCGGCGGATTTCGTCCACGATGGCCTGTTCCGCGTCAGCCCATTCCTCTTCTGTTCGGATTATGTCCCTCCAATCGCGGTGGCAAGCGTCGTATTTCGTCCATCCGATTACCCTTTCCTTCGTCCTGCGGCGAATCCGGACGCACGGGTCGGAAAGTTGCACCCAGAATGCGTACAGCGCCATCAGAAACCACGGAAACGAGAACCCTAGGAGTTCGTCCTTGAGCGGAGACTCGACGAGATTCGCCACAAGGACGGAAGCCCATCCTAGTACAAGCATTATGTATGCTGTAACGACCTTCATTCCGCCGATTCCATCGTCAATCGTCTGTCTCGAAAGATACTTCTTCCCAAGTTCTTCCGTTGTATGCGAATTCTTTTCCATTTTCCGTTTTCCTCCATTCCGGAAGGAGAAGTTTTGCGAACTCGCGCATGCGTTGGCTCCTTCTGGCACGCTCTATGTTCGTCTTGCACTGGGTGCATATGGGAAGTCCGGCGATTATGCTCGTATGGGAAGCCGCCCCTCCGCATTCCGCGCAGATTCTCTCCGACATATATACGAACTCGTCGAAGATTTCCGAAAGTCCGTCGATTTCCTCGTTCCCTCCGATTACCAGACGGCCACCAGCGCCGCCAAGATGCGTCAGAAGGAACGTATCGAGCCTTCCCGCCCTCTCAACTACGCTTCTGATGCTCTCAAGCAACTGGTGCCCGAAGTTTCTCTGCCACCCCGGAGGAATCTTCTCCACCGAGGTGTGCGAGAACTGGAAAACCTGAAGAGGAATGCGGTTTCCGTCGTCGTCGGTGGGCCACAGGAACGGAAATCTGTCGAGAATCTCCTTGTTGGCCGCGATTATCTCTCCTACGTCATGTATTTGCATGACTTGAAAAACTCCTGACGCTCCATGTGTTGCTTGAGGGCCGTATCCGCGTCGATTAAGGACGACTTGCTCATAAGGGGCAACTGCCACGCGGCATCGAGTTCAATGCATCTATGCTGGTTGCACATCGCATACACGGAATCTCCGAGATACGGGAACTGCGTGGCGAATTTGTGAGAGTCCGCATCGCCATACCGTAGCCACTCGTATTCTCCATCGGCCCCCTTGAACCCCGGAATGAAGTTTTCGGCGTCCATAATCATAACTCCGCCGTCGAAGAACCAAGAAATGTCCTTCTCCTGCTCCTTTTCCTCCGTGACTTCGTTATCGATGCAAAAAACGCGCTTCGCCGAATGGAACCCGTCTATGGAAAGGGCCCTTCCGGGGCCGTACATCTCGTAGTTGGACACGGTAAGAAGTCCGGTCTGGTTCATGCCGAGCGACTTTAGTTGGCACCAGCGCTTCATCGCGTCGCGAATCATGCTCTTCGCGTCGAAGGCGCGGACGTTTCCGAGCAAAAGCACGAAGGCGTCCACGTATTTCGTCTCCGGATTGGCCTTCAGATGGCTCACTGCATAGACTACGCGGGTCGCGAGTTTGCACTTTCCGACATCGATGGCGTAACGCGGGATTTTCTTTCCGAATTCGGTGTCGGGAATGATGTCGTCGCCGTAGTCGGTGCAGATGTAGTTGCCGACGATTCGCATTTCGGCGTCCTTCTCGTCGTCGAGAGCCGCCTTTACTCCCCTAGCGGCCACCGCGTTGTACATCCACAGCGGCATCGCATCGAGAACGATGAGATTCTTGTGCGGAATCGACACAGAATGCGAGTCGATGAACTGGATTGTCGCAAAGGTGGTCGTCATCATTGCCTTTCCCCCCTTGCGCTCTTCGTGTTTTCCGGATTATTCATGGTGCGGAGGATGTCCACAATCTTCTGCAACCGGTCTGCGTCCTTGTAGGAAAGGATGATTTCGTCGAAATCCCCGTAAATGGACGGCTTTTTTCCGAAAAGATAGCGGAATGCGACGCAAATCCTCTTCCAGAACGGAAGATTTCTGTTCAGTTTGACCTCGACGCACGCCATCCTCCAATCCGGGTCGGTGTCGATTGTGACCACCATCTGGTGATGGATGTCGCCGCAGTCGCAGACGAACAATTCCTGCACAATTTTGTCTCTCTGTTCGTTTTTCATGCGTGAAGTATGCCAGTTCCCTATGATTTTGTCAATCAAATGTTCTGACAGTTGAGAAACTTGTCGTTCACCTGACGGTTGACCTTGTAGAAGGTGGCCTGACGCGAGACGTGCTTGAGTTTGCGCGCCCCGATGTAGGTCATCATGGAGCGGATTCCTCCGTTGATGTCCTCGATGGTGCCCTTCAGCGGGCCCGTGCATGGAATCCATTTCTCTCGGCCCTCGGACGCCCTGTAGTTGGACATTCCCCCGAAGTGCTTCTCCTGCGCAAGGCGGGAAGACATTCCGTAATAGGACTTGTACTTCTTTCCATTGATTTCCTTGGTCTCCCCTTCCGCCTCGTCGCATCCGGCGAGAAGGGAGCCGGTCATCACGAAATCCGCACCGGCGCAGAACGCCTTGCACACGTCTCCGGGGGTCTTGACGCCTCCATCGCACATGCAATAGGCGTTCATCTGGTGACAGGCGTTTGCTACCTCGATGATGGTAGAGAGTTGGGGGCGTCCGACCCCGCTTTTCACACGAGTCGAGCAAACGGAACCGCACCCGATTCCGCAACGAACGCAGTTGGCACCGGCCAGAATCAAGTCCTGCGCGGCATCCGCCGTAACGACCGTACCGGCCACGATGAACGACTTCGGAAGAAGGGCTCGAATCGTTTCGACGCGCTCCTTCAACTTCGGAATGTACCCGTTCGGAACGTCGATATTCACCGCAAAATCGGTTAGTCCGTTTCGAATGAGGAACTCAATTCCGTCGAGGCTTTCCTTGACTCCGATGGAAACCAGAACGCGCTTGCGCTGGCCCTCATCAAGACCGTGGAAGAGGGCAACGATGTCCTCCGCAGGAATGTGCTTTTCGAGCGCGCACATGTATCCCTCGATTGACAGTTTGCGCGCCATGTTCACGGTTCCGACCGTGCCCATGTTCGCCGCCACGATTGGGATGCAGAACATCCGCGCACCGTGTCCCTCCTCGGAGAAATCGCGCCACGGATTCACGTCCGCCCGCGAGTTGAGAGTGGACCTCTGCGGCGCGATAAGCACGTCGTCGAAGTCCAACTGAATCTCATCAATGATTCTCATTTTCTTTGGTTTCCTTGACTTTGAGTTCCTCCTTCGCCCAGTTACGGAGCGAACGAGCAATTACGATGAAACAAGTGACGAATCCCGCGATAAAGCCCGCGAGAAGGCATGCTATTCCTAACCAGTTCATGCCGATAGTATATCAAAAGCGCCAAGCGATGTCAACAACTAATTACGGGTTTCAAGAGAGTCCACAAAAACCAGATGAGGGACCCAAGTACGGCTATGGACGAAATCACCAGAAGGACGGTCCACAGCGGAGCGAAATCCGGCTGTCCGTACTCCTCGTTAGAAATCTTGAGGTCAAGTCTGGCTTTTTCCTTGTCGTTCATTTTTCTTACTCGTCGGCGTATTTCCAAACATATCCGTATGCTGATTTTTTTCTCCCTTTACAGCACCTACAGATATTACCAGTTAAACCACGACAATAGACCGTTGCCGCCTCGGTTAGAGAATTCCATCGCCGGATAAATCGTCCGTTCTTCGTATATTGCAATACAGCCTTCGGTTTCCCGCTGACAGCCACGAACCATGTATAGTCCTTTATCCAATTATTTCTACAAGCGGCATCGTATGCACTTTCGGATTTCTTTCTCATTTCATTGGAACTAGAACACAACAATGCCAACTCATAGCATTTTTTTCTGGTCCATTTTTTCGGAGCGCTTCCCAGAGACCCAGAAAACTCCCCGGTTTTTCCCTTATTCAGAGTATTATATCCCAAAGAAATGTAATAGAGTTTCCAATAATGCTCCTGTTTGCGAACTTCGTTTATTCTATCCAGATTGTCTTCCAATATGATTGGTTCCGGAATTTCGATACTGTTTCTTTTTGCAAATTCAAAAACCGGTCCACGAATTCTATGCTGATAGTCCCTAGTGCTTCCGTGAAATGTCTCCCCGACATAAACGGTTTTCTGCGGTTCGAACTTATACACATAAATGTAGTTTATTCTGTCCTTGACCATGTTTTTCTTCGGTTCAAGCCAATACATTTCGTCCAGCCAGCCCCTCTTTAGCGCGATTTGATAATCGCGACTATCCTTGACGGCGAATTCCCCCCTCGAATGAAATTTACGGGAATTGTTGAAAACTTCCTTTTTCAATTGTTCTTCCGTATAGCCAAAACGACTTAATCTGTTAGACCATACGATAGTCTTGTCCCATCCCCTCCTGCGACCATAGGAAAACAATGCGGGATTGAACTTTTTCATTGTGGATTGGTTTCCACACCGTTGCGCCTCTTCGCAAAATTCTTCAAATGAGTATGAACGATAGCGCGTTGGATTTGGCCAATTGGTGTCTTTTAACAATTTATGTCTAGCCCCATACTGATACAATGCGGAATTTTTCTTTTTCATGGTAGATGCATTGCCATATAATCGGACTGCATTATTCCAATCTTCTATCGTATATCTTTCATATTTCCTACTCATGTCGCAGATTCCTCCATCATTCCCGTTCTTCCTCGTATTCCAGCCACCCGATTGCGTCAACCGGTGATTCCACTTCAGTAGTTTCCAAATCCCCAGACCAAGTGTCGATACAATAGTATTTGCATTGTGGGGTTTCACAGTAAACCTTCACTCTGGGCAGTTTCTCCGGCTTCGTGCCGTTCTTGTCGCAGTCCTTCTTGTAGTCCGCATAGGAAGCGAACGGAATCCTGTCTCTCAATGCCAGATACTCTTCTTCAATCAAAAGCGCGCGTCGATAAGGAACTCTCGTTACGTTGTGAATTTCATCCCATTCCGTTTTAGTCATCGTGATTACTTCTTCCAAATAGGCTTCCCCTCCGCCGCCTTGATGTTCATCTTCGGGTAGAGGAAATACTTGATGGTGGCCGTCGGCTCGATGAGGCGAACGATGTCGTCCTTGTTCTTGTAAGCCTCCGGGGCCTCGTCCAGCGTGTCTCGGTTCGCCGTGGTCGTGTAGATTCCGGCGTCCTTCATTTCGGCACGGAACGTCTCGACATCGAGATTCCTGAACGCGGCGGCGCGGGACATCAGTCGTCCGGCACCGTGCGGAGCCGTCCAGTTCCAGTCCTCGTTGCTCTTTCCTTCGCAGATGGCGATTCCGTCCCTCATGTTGAACGGGATAATCATCCTCTCTCCCGCGTAGGCGCGGATTGCGCCCTTGCGAATCATCATGTGGGGCGTCCCATCCAGCGCTTCGAAGTCGTAGTCGATGTAATTGTGCGTGGAGGTGATTCTGTCCACCTCCTTTGCCTTGCACAACTTGCGGTAGATGGACGAAATCTTCTCATGGATGAGGCGATGGTTGAACGCGGCGTAGGTCTGCGTAATGAGAACGTCGATGACATAAACCTTTAGCGCGTCGCCCTTCAAGTATCCCGGAATCCGAGTGGCGGCGTATTCGTTCTTGGCCTTGTCAATCTCGTCCCTAATCTTTCTCGGGTCGGTGTTCGCCGCCTTGACCTTCGCTACAATAGCGTCATGCTCCGTTCGGGAAATCTTCTCCAACTTCGCGATGGTCTCGTGGTAGCGGAAGACCTTCTGCCCGAGGTTTCGCGAACCGCAATGCACCAAGACGGCGTACTTTCCCAACTCCGGATTCTCATCGTACTCGACGAAATGGTTGCCTCCGCCGACGGACGGGAGAGAATCGAAGAACATCTTCTCGCTGATGCCGATTCTCTGGCACCACGAAATCATGTCCTTGTCGCTCTTGATGGAAGGAACAAAGTCTGCGAAGAACGGATAGTTCGCCACGAGTCGATTGAGATTGCGGTTGATTTCCTTGTAGAGTTCCTTGCGGTCGTAAACGGACTTGTCGTTGATGGAAAATCCGAACGGAATCTCCTTCCTGATGCGATGCTCGAACAGCGCCATCTTGTCCTCGAACATAGGCGCGTCGAAGAAAAGGGCGCTGACGGTGCAACCGATGTCACAGCCGACCGTTCCCGGCGCAATTGCCTCGTTCGGGTCGTTCAAGTTGATAGGGATGGAGGTGCCGAT
>JAEEGL011295879.1_pt1 | contig 10271 bp, 8 predicted proteins | sample 9134231 | NCBI WGS metagenome assembly JAEEGL01 (sample SAMN16246548, study PRJNA631951) | gut metagenome | biome: gut microbiome; feature: rumen; material: fiber-attached | host: Bos | place: Iran: Karaj | collected 2018-10 | reverse complement strand
GTGACGTGGGCATATTTCTCGGTCTCGGCAATGTGCAGCTGCTTCTTGCCCTTGCTCGAGAGATACTCGGCCAGCGTGTTGGTCACATTCTCCTTGGGGAAGAGGATGTTCACGCCTGTGAACGAAGCGTCGTAGGGAGTCATACAGAAGTACTGCAGACCAGGGATAGTGGTCATGCCCTGTTCAGGCATATCCTGCTGAGTGAGTGCTATGGTGATTTCCTTAGCGCGGTCGTTGCGATAGTTGAAGAATATCACCACATCGCCTTCCTTGATGCGACCATCGACGGTGCTGTTCACAATGGGTTTGATGAACTCGTCGGTCACGCCTTCGTCGTACGATTCCTGAATGGCCTGCGTCATGTTGTCGCTCTGCTTGCCCTCGCCGTGCACAAGCTGGTCGTAGGCAATCTTGATGCGCTCCCAGCGTTTGTCGCGGTCCATGGCATAGTAGCGGCCTGTGATTGTTGACACAACGCCAGCACTCTCGGCGCAATGACGCTCCACATCGGCCACAAAGCCCTTGCCGCTCTCAGGGTCGGTATCACGACCGTCCATAAAGCAGTGGATGAAGACCTTTTCCAGTCCATATTCCTTGGCAATGTCGCACAATGCGAACAAGTGGTCGAGCGAACTGTGCACGCCGCCAGTCGAAGTCAAACCCATGATGTGCAGACCCTTGCCAGTTTCTTTGGCATAGGTGTAGGCCTTCACGATTTCGGGATTCTTGCGAATCGAGCCATCGGCAATCGCCTTGTTGATTTTCACGAGGTCTTGATACACCACACGACCACCGCCTATGTTCAAGTGGCCCACCTCGCTGTTGCCCATCTGGCCGTCGGGCAAACCTACATCTTCGCCACAAGCCATGAGCTGGCTGTGAGGATATTTTTCAAGCAAACCATCCCAGTAAGGAGTCGGTGTGCTATAAATTACATTGCTCTTCTCGGCAGGACCAATGCCCCACCCGTCTAAAATCATTAATAGCGCTTTATTTCCCATAATAGCATTAATTTAACAATATCTTTCTTTTAAGGGTGCAAAGTTACAAATATTCTCTGACATTTCATCTGCAACCCGAATAAGTTTTCCAATTTCCATCACAAATCACTTGTTTCCTGTATAACAATAATGCCGAAATCGTGTGAAAACGATTCCGGCAATTGCCTCATTTTATCTACAACTAGCACTAACTTACTGGGGAGACGGATTTTATAGCATTGAATAATAAGAACAAATATTATAATTTAAGTGTTATTATTGAGACAGCAATTGACACCAATGTGATTGTTTTCATTTTTTAGAATGCTTATAATGATTTGCTAAAGCCATTTGGATTGATAATACCATTTTCAATATTCAGCAACATAAATCACTCAAACTAAATGTAATATAAAACAATTTTAATATTATCGGTAGTCGCGAAGCTCGTCACAGCGAGTGCGGAGTATTTCGGCCGTGACCGTTTCAGAGTATCGTTTCATCACCGTCTTGTAGCCACACATTTCCACCCAGCACCGGGCAGCAATTTCGCGGTCGGTAAAGGTGTCAAAGGCCCGTTTCTTGAGTCGACGGCCCAAGGCTATCTGCCGTTTCAAGGCACGCCTGTCGGCTTCGCTCAACCCATGGAGCCAGCCAGTGCCATACCGCAACAATTGCCAGTCGCGACCTGTAACCTCCTCATCGGCATATAAATCAGGATTAGCTTCCATTAAATCTTCAAAATACAAATACTGCGCAAGCCGCTTATGCCCATCGGCCGCATTTTCAAGACCGATTGCCATGCGCAACATGGCCAAAGCGCGCTCATTGGGGTCACGGGCAGTGTCCATGGCATTTTGTGCCTCGAGCATAGAGCGTGCATAGTTTAATTTGTAGTTCAGCACACTATCTACCCTCATTTCCTGGTGACGCATGGGGTCGTACTTGAAATAAGGCACGATGTTCATTTTCAATTGATATTCTGGACTCACCTTCTCCAAATAGGATATTGCTTCACGGTAGTTCATGTCGCGCAAACAGCGAGTCCCGAGCAATTCATTCCAGTAGTCGGCATTCTTGTAGCAGTTCGAAGCCAACCACTTCTCAAACTCGGTTGAAGGATTCTCAACAGTGAGCATGTAACGCTTTAACTGAGCCAACGACAGCGAGTCGGCCAACATAAAGGTGCTGTTATCATACACTCGCATCAATGCATCGGCACCCGCCATTTTGGCAAGATAGCCTTCGGCCACATTGGTCGCCATGAGCGCCAGCGTGGTTTTGTCAGCAGCAACCAGTCGGGGCACCGCCTCACCCACCACTATGCGGTAGAGCATATTATGCCAGTAATTCCCAGGATTATCACAGTCACGCATCTCGTAAGAATATATATAGTTCAGGTCGGCTTCATAGCCATCCTCTTCTTTGCTACGCCTCAATTCTTTATTTATTTCCTTTTTCAGGCGTTTTGCCTGTCTGGCAGTATTGTTTGCGAGCAGTTTCATGCCGTCGTAGAGCATCGCATCGTAGGCTGGCCCCATAGGCATGCAGCAGGCCTGCACATGAAACTTGAGCACGGCAATGCGATCGTCCATGCGCTCATGACCTGGCGCACGCATCGACTGGTCGCACAGCGCTATTGCCTGCGAGTATTCGCCAAGTGCGTCACTCATGGCTGCTGCCGCATAAAGCCACAGCGCAGCATTGCGTGGATTCTTTTCACGCACAACTTTCACACACCTGTCACGATATTGTCGGCACTTGTCTAATATTTCATTTTTCTCCCGCGAGGTCATCTCATTTGCGTAAATGCTATAGCCATTCAGGATGTTATCAAGCCATACCAAATAGTCTTGAATATAGCTTTCATAAATCCAGATTTCAGGGTTCACTTCGGCCAAATCCATCCAGTTCATCTTCATTTGGCTACAGCAGAATTCAACCGAACGCACATCACCCAGCCGCACAAAGTCGCGCAGGGCATTTACACTGTCGCCCAGATGAAATCGGCAACCCACAATATTAGGTTCAACCAAGTCGCGCACAGCCTGACACTTCACATCTTTCTCCACACGGTTCCAGTAGTCAAGACACTGCTGCCACTTGCGCTGAGTTACCATGGCACGGATAGCCAGCAGCACATAACGGCCCTGCACCTCCTTGGCGCTGTGGCGCAAGGCGCGTTCCTCGATATCTTCAATGAATACATGCTCATCGTCTTCGGTCTCGGGGTACCACCAAGGGTCACGCATCATGTCGCGCGTCTCTTCACATTGTTTCGCCAGCAACACATAGTCGCGTGCTGCGGCATTACGGGCAAGCCACCGCTCAAAAGTGTTTGTGCTCAATAGGCTGAAGTGACCCATCGCCTTTGACGAGCGCGACATCACACTCGCCACATCGGCAGGTTTCACTCCGTTGCCGGCAAATTCACACCATGCCATGTGGCTGGGCTGCACTTGCTGAGAAGTCTTAGACACATTCTTTGGGTTTGGCTTATACACCACAAAGTCTTTTGGTACAATCACAAATGGACCACAAGCAATTCCAGTCAACGCGGCCAGTGCCAGACTAATGGTCGCCGTAAATCTTTTCAATCTGTTCATCGGTAAATTTGTCTAAGAATTGTTCGTCTAAATGATAAATGATGGCCGATGAGAATCCGTCTTCCCACAACTTGTTTTCGGCCAAGCCCTTCACTTTGAGAATAGTTGCATAATCGGCTTGTTCGTTGCGCACCCTCACTCCTTCATCCTCTACTTTTTCCTTAGGCGACGCCAAGCGCACGAACTTTCCGTCTTTATACACCACCTGCCAGCCGAAGTCGGGATAAGCAAAGTCAAGCGGCAAAATATAGGGCCAAGCCGCATTCAGATACGGGCGGGCATCTTTCACATCAAGTATGGAGTTGTGTGTGTGCTCGCTCATCAGGTTGCCAGTGTTATAAAGCATGAGCACACCCATGTCGGCTGGTGGCGCAACATCGTTCAACTGATGCAACCTGATGGTCACACTCAACTGCAAACCATCGTCGTGCAATATCGACCGCACAGCAGCAAGCAGGCCGAAGTAGTCGTCACGCAAGCGGCTGGTCCAGTCGCAGTCAAGCTGCACTTCGTGCACATTGGTCACTGCATTGTGCTTGTTCATGGCCTTCACTCTTCTCACAATTTTCTCGGCATATTCGTTATAAACATACTCATTACCTTCAAATCTGCGCTCAATCTCGTTGTGCATAGCACGCAGAGCCTCGATGGTGATGTACACCGTGGGGACCACCTCCAGATTGACACTCGGTTTTTCCTTGAAACGCACGGTTCCCTCGGGCTGTATAACCCCATCTCTAAAGGCCACATCAAAGTAGTGGATGTATATCCTGCCCACCTTATGATCGGTTAAAAAGCGCTTTTCCTTTTCAGTCGGCGCATAGGTCGTTTTCCAGTGGTACACCGCCCGTTTAGGAGTGTGTCGCCACTGCTCTCCATCATTCTGCTGACCGCAACTCAGCGTCAGCTTCAGCATGCTGCATGCAAGGACTATCAAGAGCAGCACGGTGTTAGTGTGTCGTTGTTTTGTCATCATGATTGTATTGTCATCGTGATACAAATTTACACCTACATTTTCCCCTTTCAAAATAAAAAACGGGACATTGTATGAAATGCCCCGCCCAGTGTATCAAATGATTTCTACGATACTATTTCGACCACAAAATATAGTTCACATTGGCAGGCAGCGGTCCATACTTCTCTTCGGGCACAATGGTGGTATCACCCAAATTTATCCAGCCAGTGCGCATCTTGCTGCCCACAAGATTCACAGCCGACTCGGCCCCAATATCGACAAGCGACTGAGCAAAATCGTGCAGCGATTCCCTGGTGCCGGTTGTCACTACCACCACTTTGCCGCCAATTTGAGCAAGAGCGCGACGCTGGGCCTTGTTCTTGACCTTGTTCTCAACAATGCGCCCGTTTGAAACAAGCGGATATTGCCTGAAAAAGTCGCCTTCGCGCTCAATGGCGCGTTCATAGAGCGGAGTCTCGGCGTCAACGCCAAGAGTGATTTTCCCATCGATAATGGCACAGTAACCTTGCTTGGCCACACCACGCGACACAGGTTCGCCATGCAGCACAAAAGCGCTCACAATCTTCCCGTTATCGGCCCTAATGTCGGCCGCCACAAGTGCCATCACTATAGTGGTATCGACTTCCGGGTCTTGCAATTCTCCAATGTGCAGGCTCGCCCGCAGTCCATGAGGCTGATAGATGGTGAGCGGTATGTCGTTCACCAGCGTGTCCATTTGGGTCACACCTTTCATGCCGTCGCTATCGTCAAGTTGTGAACTAATGATACTCGCATTTGCCGTAGTATCAAGTTCCACGGTGTCAAAATAGGTGGGTGCTTCCTTTTCGTCATCGCCACACTTGGTTACGAGCAACACGAGGAATGCAATGAGCACAATCATTGCGACTAGCGCAAGCAATGCCCACAGTCTGTTGGGTTTCTTCGGCTCTTTGAAAGGACTGTCGCCAATCACCCTTATTTCATCATCACCTAGTTCCTTCATTCTCTTGTTCAATTAGTTGTTTCAACTGACGCAGAGCCTCTTTCGATGCCTGCACTGTATAACGCTCATTACGACTGTCACACAACACCAGTTGCTGACGCGACGGGTGAATGTAAAAAATGTAACTCCGATTCACAATTAAGCTTTTTCCAATCCTGATGAACTGCCGACTATAGTTCCCGAACTGGTCTTCTATGAGCCGTTCCATCTGGCCAAGCTGCATGGTGAGCACACGCATATCGCCCCCTACCAGCAGCATTTGCGAGTAGTTGCCATCGCTACTGATGTACACGATGTTATCGTGACGCACACGAAGCAGATCGTTGACTGTCGATATGATCAAATGGTCACCCATTGGTTCGTTTCTTGCCGCAAATTTATACATTTTCGGCCATTTTTGTCATTATTCTTCATTTTTTTATCCTCTCTTTCGTCACAACTCTTGATTTTCAGCACGATTTTTGTATTTTTGCAATAGAATATGACTCATGAAACAATTCTAACTCAATAGTATTAATGTATATGAAAAAAACGATTCTTATAGTTGCGCTGCTCTTTGCCAGTTTAACCGCTTTGGCACAAGACTTCATCAGGGTGAAATATCAAGGCGCAAAGCCCACCATCACCGACTTGGCCTGGGCGTATGCCAACTATATGGCCAATCTTGAGGAAACCGGCGACAAACCCTCCAACGCCATCATGCATGCAATGATTCAGCAACGCAAAGGTCTTCCACAAGAAGAAGGTGTGACCTTTATTATCGACGAGAAAAACGGCTACTTGCTCTATGAGCGTGTGGATGATTCCTATGTAAACAGAATGGAGATGTGCTACTGGAACGAAGCCGACGGCAAACACAAATTGTTTGCATTCAATAATATGGCAACCTTCATCGACGGCCGACCCGCCTACACTGAAACCAGTGATCTCCAGTTTTTGCGCTACAACAATGCCACCAAGAAGATGGTATATTGTGACCCGCCAGGCTTTGAAGTAGATTATAATGAAACCTCCTACGCTCTGCCACGCACAGGCAAGCACATCGTAGTCACAAAATGGGATAAGAGCGGAAACAAGATTCAAGAGACTATGCTCAAGTGGAACGGGCGCCGATTCAGTAAATAAACATTATTCTCATCAAAAATTAGCTCACCTATCGGTGGGCTTTTTTGATTATCACACATTTTATTATTATATTTGCAAAAGAATTAATAATCGTGGGCTTTGCGCCCTTAAAACCATTGCATAATTATGAACCTACGCAAATCATTTGTCCTTGCTTTAACACTCGTGGCCTCAGCATCCTTGAGCGCTCAAAACCGCTCGCAAGGCGGCATCGACGCACAGATGCTACAGCAAATCCAGAAATCGGCTGCAGCCACCATCCACCCCGCCGTGCGTAATGCCATGGCTGCCAACTCTATCGACGACCTCGCACAAAACTACCGAAACCTTCAGGTCAACGACACACACTTCAGCGTGGAAACACCTGTACAAAGCATACACAACCAACGCCAAAGCGGACGCTGCTGGATGTACTCCAGTTTCAATGTGTTCCGTGCTAACTTCGCTCGACAGCATGGCGACTCTGTCAGAGTTGAATACTCACACGACTATCTCTTCTTCTACGACCAGCTCGAGAAAGCCAACCTCATGCTGCAAGGTGTGATTGACTGTGCCAACAAGCCCATCGACGACCTGCGCGTGCAATTCTTCTTCAAGAACCCCATTAACGATGGAGGCACCTTCTGTGGCGCTGCCGACCTTGCCGAGAAATATGGTCTGGTGCCCGTTGAAGCGCAACCTGAGACTTACTCGGCCGAACGCACCTCCAAGATGCGTCAGATTATAGGTTCCAAACTGCGTGAATTCGGTCTTGAACTGCGCTCGATGGTAGCTAACAAAAAGTCGGCCAGTGCCATCAAGCAACGCAAGACCGAGATGCTTGGCACCATCTACAGCATGCTCTCGCTCATCTTGGGCGAACCCGTCAAGCAGTTCACCTACACCTTCCGCAACAAGAACGGCAAACCCGTGGGACCTGCCAAGACCTATACCCCACTCGAATTCTTCCGCGAGACACAAGGCGGCCCCATCAACGGCACCTTCATCATGGCGATGAACGACCCGCGTCGCCCCTACTACAAAACCTATGAGGTGGAACTCGACCGACACACCTATGACGGCCACAACTGGCGTTATGTGAACCTGCCTATGGAAGACATTGCCGCCATGGCAATCGCCTCGCTCAAAGACTCCACCAAGCTCTACTCAAGCTACGATGTGGGCAAACAGCTGAACCGCAATGTGGGCTACCTCTCGCTCGACAACTACGACTATGCCACCCTGTTCTCTACCACTTTCCCCATGAACAAGGCCGACCGCATAGCCACCTTCGACAGCGGTTCGACCCACGCTATGACACTGTGCGCTGTGGATCTCGACGACAACGGCAAACCCGTGAAATGGAAAGTAGAGAACTCTTGGGGTGCCGACAGCGGACAGAAGGGCTACATCATCATGACCAACGAATGGTTTAATGAGTACTCTTTCCGTCTTGTGGTCGACAACAAATATGTGCCCGAACGCATCATGAAGGCCTACCAGACCGCTCCAGTCATGGTCATGCCCGAAGATCCCCTCTTTGGCACCGACGATTAAATCTATAAGAATATTAAAACCAAATAATTATTCATCATCATGGAAACCGTTTCCAATGTAAAACTCTATTCGCTCTCACTGCGAGATGCCCGCACCTATGTGTTTGCACTGCTCTTTATCGTGGGCAACATTGTGCTTCCACAGCTATGCCACCTCTTCCCCAAGGGTGGCCTCATCATGCTCCCCATATATTTCTTCACCTTGATTGGTGCCTATAAATATGGGTTAAAAGTGGGCTTGCTAACGGCTTTGCTGTCGCCACTCGTCAACTCCCTGTTGTTTGGCATGCCACCCATGGCTAGCGTTCCCGTCATCATCATCAAGGGCGTACTGCTCGCCTCGGCTGCAGCCTTTGTGGCACACAAGACACAGAAAGTGACCCTGTTCACGCTCATTGCAGTTGTGCTGCTCTATCAGGTGGTTGGATGCGCCATTGAGTGGGCCATCAAGGCCGACTTCATGGCTGCCGTGCAAGACTTCCGCATTGGCATCCCGGGCATGCTGCTCCAGATTGTGGGTGGATATTTGCTCCTGAAGTATGTCCTGAAAAAATAAGACATCGCCATGAAGAAACTGGGTTTTGGGCTCATGCGTCTGCCTTTGCTCGATAACGACGACAAAGGTTCAATCGACATTGACCAGGTAATTCCCATGGTCGACCTATTCATGCAGCGAGGTTTCACCTATTTCGATACCGCCTATCCCTATCACAACGGCCATAGCGAAACCACCTTCCGCGATGCTGTTGTCAAGCGATATCCGCGTGAAAGTTTCACTGTTACCGACAAAATGCCCATCTGGGACATCAACTCGGTCGACGACATGGAACGCATATTCAATGAGCAGCTTGAGCGGTGTGGAGTGGACTACTTCGACTACTACTGGCTGCATGCGCTTAACAAGAACTATTATGAAAAGGTGCAGCAGTTCGATGCCTTCGGTTTCATCTTGAAAAAGAAGGTCGAAGGCAAGGTTCGCCACATCGGTTTCTCATTCCACGACGAGAGCAGCCTGCTCGAGAAAATCCTCACCGAGCATCCCGAGGCCGAGTATGTGCAGTTGCAAATCAATTATATCGATATGGACAACCCCACTGTTGAGGCTGCTACTTGCTACGACATCTGCACGCGCCATGGCAAACCTGTCATTGTCATGGAACCCGTCAAGGGCGGCTCGCTTGCCAAGGTGCCCGACAAGGTCGAGGAACTCTTCAAGAACATCAATCCCGACATGAGCATCGCCTCGTGGGCAGTGCGGTTTGCCGCTTCATTGCCTAATGTGATGATGGTGCTTAGCGGCATGAGCAATCTGGAGCAAGTCGACGACAACACCTCTTTCATGCAAGATTTCGTCCCGCTCAACGACGAGGAAATGGCCGCTATAGGCTCGGCAGCAGCCACCATCAAGGAGTCAATCGCCATTCCTTGCACAGCCTGTCACTATTGTACCGACGGCTGCCCTATGGGCATCTGCATACCCGAGTATTTTGCTATTTACAACTCAATCAAGCAGTTTGGCAAGGACCAGCAGTGGATGAACGCCATCACCTATTACCGTAATCTGAGCAACACCCACGGCAAGGCCAGCGAATGCTTGCAATGCGGCCAGTGCGAAGGCCACTGCCCCCAGCAGATTCCCATCATCGAGAATCTCGAACTGGTGGCACAAGAGTTTGAGAAATAACCATTTTTAATGAAGACATAACTGTCATGAAACAGTCTGTATTGGCAATCATGTGGGCTTTGGCCATCAGCATCGCATTGCCCGCAATAGCGCGTCAGCATGTGCCAGAACGCAGTGATTTCACATTCCGCACCCAAGTGCTACAATCCTGTGATGAAGATGACGACCATTGGTGTCAAGCCGATAGCATTCTCTTGTTCATCACCGATGCTATGGGGCAAACCGAGGTACGCTCGGTGTGGGCAGAGCCGCTTGACACCGCCCAATGGTATGGATTTGGCGAGATATTGGAAAAAGACATCAATTTTGATGGTTATCCCGACTTGCAGGTGTGCAACGGACCAGTGAACATGTTCGGCAACTTTACCTACACGGCTTTCCTG
>JAEEGL011123261.1_pt1 | contig 10271 bp, 10 predicted proteins | sample 9134231 | NCBI WGS metagenome assembly JAEEGL01 (sample SAMN16246548, study PRJNA631951) | gut metagenome | biome: gut microbiome; feature: rumen; material: fiber-attached | host: Bos | place: Iran: Karaj | collected 2018-10 | reverse complement strand
CTGAATATGACCGCTTGTCTCATCGATAAAGATATCCAAATATTGACTTACATCCATCCTACTAACCTCCAAGTTTCTTCACAATTGAATTAGCAACTGATTTAAGTGGAACAACTTCGTTAGATAATCCCCCCTGTTCCACCGCTTTAGGCATTCCATACACAACACATGTGGAAGCTTCTTGCGAAATTACGTAAGTCCTTTTAAATTGATTCAAATATTTAATTCCTTCTGAACCGTCAGCACCCATACCTGTAAGCACAACACAAATAATTTCATCAAAGCTTGATTTAGAAAGTGATTTGTACATTACATCAGCGCAAGGTTTCAAGCTGTTTACAGGTGGACTGTCATCAAGGTGACAGTAAGCTGCATGACTTCCGTCCTCGCAGATTTCCATGTGCTTACCGCCCGGAGTAACATAAACCCATCCAGGCTTAAAGAATTCTCCATCTTCAGCCTCCTTTACATTGATTGCAGAGATTTGGTCAAGTCTCTGCGCCAAAGAAGCTGTAAATCCTTCCGGCATATGCTGAACCAGAACAAGTGGCACAGAAAGTGTTGCTGGCAGCATCGGAACAAAGGTGTGTAAAGCCTGAGGACCACCGGTTGAACAAGCAAGAGCAATTATCTTTTTCGTTCTAACTCCAGTTCCCTTCGGTGTTGTAGTAGAAACCGTTCTCTCCGGCTTTGGAGTTGATGGTGCTGAAGCCGCAGAAGTTGAAGCTGTTGAAGGAGTTGTTGTCCTATTAAGCGTAGGTGTAGGTGAAGCTGTAGAGGCAGTAGTTCTGGTCTGCGCAGTACCAGAGCCGCCTGTAGCCGTCCTAACATCCTGAAGCTTATTGCGAACACTCTCCATTCGTGCAGCTGTATTCCTTCGGGTCTCCTCAAGATTCCTAGTAGTAGCACTAGTAGCACCTCTAACCGGCCCAATTCGCTTAAAGTTAGATTGCTTTGTAACATTATGCAATACTGTTTTAAGCATGTTGGCAAAGGCATCTCTTGTATCATTGCCTGATCTAATAGGCTTTACTACAAAATCAAGAGCACCGTATCCCATTGCCCGCATGGTGACGTCTGCGTCCTCTTTCAAAGAAGAACTCATAAGAACCACATTGAATGGTATCTTCTCATTGGAAAGTCTAGCCAACAAATCCACGCCGGCCAGCTTAGGAAGAACCATATCAAGCACCACGATATCGTATGGATTATTCTTTATTTTGTTGTAAGCATCTTCGCCGTCTGCACTAACGTCGACTACACGAAAATCGTTATCTGCGTTAATAATATCACAGATAATCCTTCTCATAAGTGCAGAGTCATCAACAACTAAAATCTTATACATTCTTTACCCTTGATCCTTCTTTCTTAACCGTCGCTCCTCGTCAAAAATGTACTTAATTATCGTCTCTCTATCCTCAGGTTCTTTGAAAAGGAATTCAATTCTGTGCTCATACATATTACTACCTGTTTTGAGCTCACATCGAACCTTTTTTGCAATAACATTAATGGTTTGGTTTATAGCATGTGAAACCAAACGAAAGCTCACATACATATATCGGTCAGTAATAACCTCTCTATTAGAGGTAAACTTCGCGCCACCTCCACTTAGGTCTAATATATTCCCAGAAACAGGTGATCCATATGAATTTCCAAATTTTTCCAAATCATCTTCCACAAGTTGCATATTAGGAAGTAAAGCAACATCCTCTGGAACCGGAAGCGCCTTCATTGGAATCAAACACTGGAACCTATAATAATCTCTTCTCTGAACCTTTTCTAACTCCGTATGTGGTTCAAAAACATAAACAGGAAAATTCTCCAAACGTCCCCGCTTAGTAATCTCTCCGGTCAGCTGGAACATGCCTTTTTTGGTATTAAAGATAGCATTAAAAGGAACATTCATAGGTATTGTAACTATATGTCCCTTTCTGGTAGGAATATGGAATATTATTTCCGCCTTTTTAGTAATACCGAAAACGCTGGATATATAAATACTCCTGTCCACTTCTATGTTATTTTCCACATCAGAATTTGTGCTGGCAAAAGATAATTCAATAGGTGTGCCAGGTCTAAGATCAAATATTTCCATAAGCTACGCCCTGTCTCTTAATAATGCACTAAAAATATGGGATATTCCCCATTTAAAATGGGTACTATCATCCGTCTGTAGAAGCTTTGAAGCAATCTGTTCAAAACTCTTTGTAGCCTTACTCATTGGATATTCCATAGACACAACCTTTTGGTTTCTAACAGCCTTCTCCAAATAGCTGTCATAAGGAATGTATCCTAAATAATCTAAATCTCCACCCAAAAATTTATTAACCACTGACTGCATCTTAAGGAAAACAGCTTTTCCTTCTGCCTCACTGGTAACCTTATTTGCAACCAAGTGTACATTAGTCCCATCTTTAATATATTTAGGGTTCTTGCACATCGCCTTCATTAAGGAGTATGAATCGGTGAGGGAGCTAGGCTCTGGAGTTGAAACAATAAGCACCTCAGGAGATGCTAAAACAAACTCCAAGACCTGATCCGACACACCCGCACCAGTATCTATTATAAGAATATCACATAAGTCATTTAAAAGTGATAGATTATGCACTAAAAACGTAATTTGTTCACGATTTAGATTATTTAATCCCACTACACCTGACCCACCAGAGATAAAACCAATGCCCATAGGTCCAGTAGTTATAATATCTCTAATGCTCATACCCTTAAAAATCACATCCGAAAGATTGAAATTAGGTAAAGTGCCAAACATAACCTCCACGTTGGCAAGACCGAAATCCGCGTCTAGAATTATTACTTTTTTACCCATTTTTGAAAAGTTTACAGCCAAATTAACAGCCATATTACTTTTGCCAACTCCGCCCTTGCCGGAAGTAATGGTTATGACCTTTGTATTTTCGATATTCTTAATATTTTTGGCTTTTATTACATTTCGTAAATTTTCGGCCTGATCCATTTATTTTCCTCCCAACAACTGTTTTACCAGCTTCTGGGCATTAACGATTTCAATATCATCTGGCACATTTTGTCCCGTTGTAATATATGAAAGTGAAGCACCAGTATGAAGCTTCATGTTAAAAATATTCCCCAAGCACTTTGTTTCATCAAGCTTTGTAAAAATAAGATTGAATTTACAAAATTCCATATAAGAATTTGTAATATCAATTAGATCTTTATGCTTTGTAGTTGCAGACAATACAAGATAAACCTCACTGTCATAAAAATCAGAAAGAGCTGATATAAGCTTTTTGGTATCGGCCTTCTGCTCCTGATTTTTGTGAGAAAAACCTATTGTGTCAACTAAAATAACATCCAACTCCTGATTCTCTCTCAGTTGTCTTTTTACAGTGTCTAAAAGTTCGTCAGCAGAATATATAACATTGAGAGGTACTCCAAGAATGTTTGCATAGGTCTGAAGCTGATTAGCTGCTGCCATCCTGTAGGTATCAGCAGTAATAAGCCCTACCTTTTTTCCTTCTTCCACCTTAAACTTTGATGCAATTTTAGCGATGGTGGTGGTCTTGCCAACCCCTGTTGGACCGACAAAGAACGCAACCTTAGGACGCTTCTCCCCAGTCACGATTTTTGTAGGAGTACCAAGCTTTAACACCATTTTTTGATAAACAGAAGACAAAAGATTATCAAGAGAATGACTGGTCTGAAGAACCTTGTCCATATCCTCCAAAACCTGATTTATATACTTCTCCTGTACTTCGTTATCCAAAAGCACATTGTAAAGCATCTTTACAAAAACGTGATTGTCATTGTCTATTGAGATTTTTTCAGTATGACTGGCTTCAATAGGAGCCACCACCGGATTTCTAGCAGACAGCTTTGACTCACTTTTTTCTGTATTCCCCGGTTTTGCATAAGCCGGCTTTGAATAGGTAGGTTCAATAAGCTTAGCTCTAGGTACAGAGCCAGAAAGAGGTTCAAATTCAGTGTTTACCACCATATCTTTTTCTCCTTCCTGTGTTGGCGCTGAAATGTTCTCTATTTCTCTATTCACAGCTTCTTCCTTCTGTGTTTCCTTTTGGGAAGGAGCCTGCTTTTCAAGAACCTGATTCACAGCAGAAAAAGCATTTTTCAAAATAATCGCATCATCAGCCACGGCATCAAAAGAGCTCTGTTTTTCCTCAGGCTTGGAATCTGCAATTTCAAGAGCGTCCTTAGAAAAGCCATCATCCTCAACAGCAGCGGTTACTTCGTAGGTGCTACCTTTAAAAAGGCTTTTTAGCCCCTTGGGTTTGACAACCTTGACGTTCATAATAACGGCTGCCCCGCCAAGCTCCTCTCTAACCTTTGACATAGCCTCTTCTTCAGTTTTTCCAGTATACTTGTTAATTGTCATTTATTTCACCCTGTAACCATGCCCACTGATGATAGTTCTACATTAGAATCAATCTCATTGTAGGAAACCACGATTAAGTCCTTTATATAGTCTTGAGTCATACTCTTAAAGTACATTCTAACTATCGGTGATGTTACTACTATAGGTGTGCGTCCCATCTCCTCAAGCTTCTGTATTTCCTCTTCCAGAGAAGAAATAATAGCCTTTATTCGCTCTGGATCAAGTGTTAGGTAAGCCCCCTGCTCTGTCTGTTTAATTGAAGCCATAATATCCTGTTCGACTTTTGGATCCACAGTGATAACCTGAGTAACTTCATTAGGTGCAAAATATCTTCCAGAAATAGCTCGTTTAAGACCCTGCCTTACATACTCAGTCAACACATCTGTATCATGGGTGGTTGTGGCATGATCAGCAAGCACTTCGAAGATTGAAAGCAAATCTCGGATAGAAACACCCTCTGACAGAAGATTCTGCAAAACCTTCTGAACATCGCCAAGTCCCATAAGCTTTGGAATAAGTTCTTCCACAATAACAGGATTTGTCTCCTTGAGATTGTCCACCAGGTTTTGTACATCCTGTCTTGTAAGAAGCTCTGCAATGTGACTTCTGATTATTTCAGTCAGATGAGTGGCAATAATTGAAGGCGGATCAACAACAGTGTAGCCTAAAGACTCAGCTCTCTCTCTCTGACTTTCAGTAATCCATATAGCAGGCAGGTGGAAGGATGGTTCAAAGGTAGGAATACCGGTAATTTCCTCTTCCACATAACCCGGGTTCATAGCCATATAATGGTCAAACAGGATTTCTCCCTCAGTAACCTGAATTCCTTTAATCTTAATAATGTATTGGTTAGGATTCAGCTGAATGTTGTCTCGAAGTCTGATGATTGGAACAACGGTACCAAGCTCAAGGGCAATCTGGCGTCGAATCATAACCACTCTATCCAGCAAATCACCACCCTGATTTACATCTGCAAGCGGGATAATTCCATAGCCAAATTCCAACTCGATTGGATCCACCTGCAAAAGGGAAACAACATTTTCCGGTTTCCTGATTTCTTCCGCCTCTGATTCTTCAGCGGCAACCTCCTGCTCAATTTCCTCCTCGCCAATAGACTTAGACATTGAATGACCGGTTACAATAAAGGCTGCACCAAAGCCTAAGAAAAGCACCCAATTCAAAGGTGTAGCAATGCCAAGGAAAATCATGGCTGCACCAACAATATAAAGTACCTTTGGTATACCAAAAAGCTGCTTAACAAGAATTCCAGAGAAATCTGCAGCCTTAGATCCCTTTGTTACCAAAATACCTGTTGAAAGAGAAATCAAAAGGGATGGTATCTGTGAAACCAGACCATCACCGATGGTAAGAATACCAAACTGCTGGATAGCATCAGCAAAAGCAAGACTGTCATTAAGCATTCCCATGGCAGTACCACCAGCCAGGTTGATAACTGTAATAATGAGACCCGCTGTAGCGTCTCCCTTTACGTACTTAGTAGCACCATCCATGGCACCGAAGAAAGCTGATTCCTCCTGAATCTTATCTCTTCTTCGCTTAGCTTCAGCATCATCAATTGCACCGGTATTCAAATCGGCATCAATAGCCATCTGCTTACCAGGCATAGCATCCAAGGTGAAACGAGCAGATACTTCAGCTACACGCTCTGAACCTTTATTGATTACCATAAACTGAATGATTATAAGAATCAAAAAGATAATGGCACCAATAACAAGATTATTTCCGCCAACGAAGGATCCGAAGGTTGATACAACGTTTCCTGGATCTCCTGTTGATAGGATAAGTCTTGTGGATGATACATTTAATGAAATTCTAAAAATAGTGGTGAACAGCAAAAGTGTAGGGAAGAAGGACATGTCCAAAACTTCCTGTACAAATAGAACATTCATAAGAATAATGAGAGCCACGGAGATATTGAAGGCTATCATTATATCCAAGACAAAATTAGGGATAGGGATAACAAAGAATGTGACAGCAGCCAATAGATATAAGGCAATACCAATGTCAGCTTTTTTAACATTTGCTGCAAATTCCATTACTCACCCCCCCTTTCCCTTATATTTTTAAATTAACTAACCTTATTTCTTTCAGTATAAACCACTGCAAGGATTTCAGCGACTGCCTGATATAGCTCCGGTGGAATAGTCTCATCCACCTCTACCGTTGCGTACAAAGCTCTGGCCAATGGCTTATTCTCAATGATTGGAACATTAGCTTCCCTGGCTGTATCCTTGATTCTTTGAGCCAGGTAATCTTCACCCTTTGCAATAACGCGTGGTGCTTCATCCACGGTGTTATCATACAAGATAGCAACTGCTAAATGAGTAGGGTTAGTGATGACAACATCGGCCTGAGGAACGTTCTTCATCATTCTTCGCTGAGAACTCTCCATCATCCTCTGTCTTTGCTTGCCCTTAATCTGAGGATCACCTTCAGTATTTTTATACTCGTCCTTTACTTCCTGTTTTGTCATCTTCATATCATCTCTAAATTTCCAGCGCTGATATGCATAGTCTGCAAAACCAAGAATTATATAAACGATACTTATCTTTATTCCAGTATCTACAATTATCCTAAAAATCAGGCTTAATGCAGCATTAAGACCAATATCATAAAGAATAAACAAATTATTTGCCTGATCCTTCACGCTTGTATAAGCTATGTAAACCACAAGAGAAATCTTAGCTATAGCAAGCACCAGATTCACCAGTGATTGCTTTGAGAACATTCTTTTAAAACCACTGATAGGATTAAATTTATCAAGCTTTGGTTGTAAAGGCTTCATGGTAGGTTTCCAGCCCACCTGAATCAAATTTGTAACAAACCCAGTAAAAAATCCAATCACCAAAAACGGAAGTAAAATTATAAGAGTCTTACCTAAAGTCAATCTAAAAATCTGAGTAATGGTTGCAATTTTAAGCCCACTGCCACTCATCTTTACAACATCAGGAATGATTGCATAAATCCAAGCAAAGATTTCCTCAAACCTAAAACCAGCAAACCCAACAAATACCCGCAACCCAAAGAAGAATCCTAAAAGTGCGACCCCATTAACAATTTCTTTTCCCTTCGCAACCTTGCCTTCTTTTCGGGCATCAGAAAGTTTTTTACTGGTTGGTTCTTCGGTTTTTTCTCCGCCTTCACCATCTTTTGCGAAGAATTGAAGATTATATTGAATTAACAGTCTCTTGCTCTCCAAGCCTTTTTCCATCAACACAACCCCTTAATACAATCCCTGCACATATAGCGTCAGCATCTTTTTCATCTCTTTGAAAATAAATGCTGCAATATCTGGCAAAAGGAAAACCGTCAAAAATAATACGCCAAAACCCACAATAATTTTCAGCTGAGCTCCTACAGAAAACATATGTATCTGAGGTGCTACCTTAACCATGATTCCAAGAATAGCATTTAACACCATAATTACTGCAAAAACAGGAAGAATGATTCTGAATGAAATGACAAATACATCTCCCATAAACTCAATGGTACTGTCCACAAGATAATTCCATTTAAAAATGGCACCCCCTAGAGGGATCAGTTCAAAGCAATCACAAAATGTTCTAAATATATATCTATGCATCCCTGAAAGGACCAAAAGCATCATAATGAAATTGTTGTATAGACTTCCCGTAACACTGGTTTCAGTTCTTAGCATTGGGTCATATTCCTGAGCCATTGATAAACCAATATTCATATCAATCTGATGCCCCGCAAGTAAAATGATGAAATTGCAACAGTAAGTGGAAAAACCTATTATTAAACCTGTCAACGCTTCTCTTACAACTAAAAAAGCATATCCAATAGCGGTAGAATAGTCTAATGCACTAAAATCAACCACAAAATACAGCAAAAGGGATACAAGGGCAGAAAAGCCCACCTTCACCCTTGCAGGTGTATTTGACATATTGAAAAAAGGTGCCACTACTACAAACATGGATATGCGAGTAAGTATCAACAAGAAATATTCAAAATTTTCTAAAGTAAAATGTAAACTAAACATCTAATTTCTAGCCCAGGTAAATACTGAAATTTGCCCATAAAGTTGTAATGTATTCTGTTAACACTGTAAGCATCCATGGACCAAAAAACATAAGGGCAGCAAATACACCTACAATTTTAGGAATAAAGGTAAGTGTCTGCTCCTGAATAGATGTGACTGTTTGAAAAATGCTGACTATAAGACCAATAGCCAAAGATACAAGCAAAAGTGGTAAAGCTGTAATAAGAAGAATATAAATTGCATCCCTTACAATATCTAATACCTGCCCCTCAGTCATAACCTATCTCCCTTACTTTTTTAGCATCAAGCTGTGGTGATCATCAATAAAAAGTCTTCACAAGACCACCGATGCATAAATCCCAACCATCTACCAACACAAACAACAAAATCTTAAAAGGTAAAGAAATTGTCGTAGGCGGTAGCATCATCATACCCATTGACATAAGCACGGATGCCACGACCATATCAATAACAATAAATGGAATGTAAATCAAAAAGCCTATAATAAAGGCTGTTCGAAGCTCCGATAAAATAAACGCAGGAACCACTACCGTAAACGGAACTTCATCATAATCCTGGTAGGTGATATCTGCTATTTCACAGAAAAGGTTTAAATCCTTTGTCTGTGTCTGACCATACATAAATTCCCTAACAGGAGCTATTGCTGCATCAATCGCCTCCTGCTGTGTAATCTCACCAGCATCAAAGGGCTCTATTGCATCTGTTTTGATTGTGGTGATAACAGGTGACATAATGAATAATGTTAAAAACAACGCCAAACCAATCAGTACCTGATTTGGAGGCGCTGTGTTTGTTCCAATAGCAGCGCGTATAAAGTGAAGCACTATTACGCATCTGGTAAAGGAAGTTAACATTATAAGAATTGAAGGCGATAGAGTCAGGATTGTGAGAATCACAAGCATCCTAAGGGTGGAAGAAAAATTTCCATCCTCGCCATTAAAAGTAAGCGTAAAACCCCCGTCGCCAACTACTTCATCTGAAGCATTTGGTGCATTTTCTGTTGCACCATAAGTCTCATTTTCTGCCCCATACTGTGTGTCATTTTCAGTCGCGTATACTGTAATTGTCGAATTACAAAGAATATAACAAGTAACTACAGTCGCAAAAATCAAACTGAAGACTAAATACGCCTTTTTAAGTTTATTCATAACATAATCTGCCCCAACGATGTTATTTCTTCTTCGAAAACTTGTCCAAAACACTCTTGAAATCAATCGGCTGTCCACCTGTTATAGCAGACTCCTCATCTTGAATTTCTAAAAGCTGATCTGAGGATAGTTCTCCAAGAGGAACAACCTCATCCTTGCCAATGGCAATTAGGAAATATCTATCCTCACCAGCTCTGATTATTTGAACATATTTATTGCTAGAGATTTTAATGGCTTCAATAATTTCAAGGTTTTTATTGAAACCAGCAGCTTTTTGATAGTTGGCAATCCATTTTGTAACATAGTAGGTCAAAGCAAGAACCCCAACAAAAACAACTAATATAAATATCAGCTGAAAAAAGCTTTCACCAGCAGAAGAAAGGAAAAGCATAATTATCCAATTACCTTCTTTACGGCCTCAAGTACTCTCTCAGCCTGGAAAGGTTTAACGATGAAATCTTTAGCTCCAGACTGGATAGCTTCAATAACCATGGCCTGCTGACCCATAGCAGAGCACATGATTACACATGCATTAGGATCCTTTTCCTTGATTGCCTTTAATGCACCAATACCATCCATCTCTGGCATTGTAATATCAAGAAGTACAAGGTCAGGGCTAAGCTCTGAGTATCTGTCAACAGCAATCTTGCCGTTCTCAGCTTCGCCTACAACATTGTAGCCATTCTTGGTGAGAATGTCCTTGATCATCATT
>JAEEGL010833735.1_pt1 | contig 10271 bp, 8 predicted proteins | sample 9134231 | NCBI WGS metagenome assembly JAEEGL01 (sample SAMN16246548, study PRJNA631951) | gut metagenome | biome: gut microbiome; feature: rumen; material: fiber-attached | host: Bos | place: Iran: Karaj | collected 2018-10 | reverse complement strand
TTATTTTATAAATATCTCTATGGTATTGGGATTATTACCAACCGTTGGTGTACCATTACCATTAATGTCATTTGGTGGTAGCAGTCTGTTATCCTTGATGTTTGGATTCGGGCTTTGCCAGAATGCCTATATAAACAAAGATCAACAATTATCTGCAAAAGGAAGTTAAATTATGAATTTATTGATTGTGGAATCTCCGTCAAAAGCAAAAACAATTGAAAAATATTTGGGGGCCGGTTGGCGCGTTATTGCATCTGTTGGTCATGTGCGCGATTTGGTTCCAGAAAACGGCAGTGTTGATACCCAACATGATTTCAAAATGCGTTGGCAAATTATGCCAGGTAAAGAAAAACAAATTAAACTGATTGTTGATTTGGTAAAAAAGGCTGATGCAATATATCTGGCATCGGATCCGGACCGCGAAGGAGAAGCAATTGCTTGGCATATTCTGGATATTTTAAAATCTAAAAAAGTTTTAGAAGGCCGGCCTGTATATCGTGTGGCTTTTCATGAAATTACAAAAAACGCTGTGATGGCTGCTATAAAAGAACCACGTGAAATAGATGATAATTTAGTTGATGCATATATTGTGCGTAGAGCGCTGGATTATTTGATTGGTTTTAGTGTATCACCATTATTATGGCGCAGAAATCTTGGTAAATCTGCGGGACGTGTGCAATCAGTTGCAGTAAAATTAGTTGTTGATCGTGAACGCGAGATTGAGGCGTTCAAACCACAAGAATATTGGTCATTAGGGGCTGATGTTTCTGATAAAAACGGGTTTAGTTTTAAATCCAATCTTTCAAAATATAAAAGTGAAAAAATAGAAAAACAATCTATTAAAAATAAAGCTAAAATTGATGAAATTTTGGAAACTTTGGGAACACCAACAATAAAAGCAACAGTTTGTAATATTGATAAGAAAAAAACAACACGTCATGCATTTGCACCATTTACAACCAGTACATTACAACAGGAAGCTGCACGTAAATTATATTTTTCATCAAAGCGCACTATGTCTGTTGCACAAAAATTATATGAACAAGGTTTTATTACATATATGCGTACAGATGCAACAAATTTATCAAATGATGCTGTTTCCGAAATTCGTGAATATATCGATAAAATATACGGTAATAAATTTTTACCTGGATCACCTAATATTTATGTCACAAAATCTAAAAATGCACAAGAAGCACACGAGGCAATTCGTCCAACACATTTTGATAAACCAGCACAAGATTTATCTGGGGATGAAGAAAAATTATATAATTTGATTTGGAAAAGAACTATTGCGTGTCAAATGACAAATGCTGAATTTGATTCGGTTGCTGTTGATATTAAACCTGACAATTTGGATGCAATATTCCATAGTGTTGGAACAACATGTACATTTGATGGTTTTATGAAAATATATAATGAAACCAAAGATGATGATTCGGATGATGATTCAACAAAATTACCACCATTACAAATTGGTGATGTAATTAATATTGATAAACTTTTACCAGAACAACACTTTACACAACCACCTGCAAGATTTACCGAAGCAAGCTTGGTTAAAAAATTAGAAGAACTGGGAATAGGGCGTCCATCAACATATGCAACGATTATGTCAACGATTGTTGATAGAAATTATGTTGAACAAGATAAACAACATCGTTTTCATCCAACATCGGCTGGATGGATTATTTCTGCATATTTAAGTAAATATTTCACAGAATTGGTTGATGTTAATTTTACAGCAAAAACCGAAGACACATTGGACGATGTTTCAAATGGTAAAAATGATAAACTTTCTGCATTGAACGAGTTTTGGACACCAACTAATGAAATTATCGAGGCTGCACGTGGTATAAAAACATCTGAAATTATTGATGTTATAAATGATTTTATGAGTGCACATTTATTCCCAGATGGTAATACAAAATGTCCAAAATGTGGTGGGGAATTAGGTATAAAATTATCTAAATACGGTGCGTTTATTGGTTGTAATAAATATCCAGAATGTGATTATACTGTTAAAATTGGTGAAAATAATGCACCAGATGTGGCTGATGAAACACAAATAAAAAAATCTGCGGAACCTGTGGATTTAGACGAAGGTATAATATTTTATCCAAATGGTAAATTTGGTCCTTATGTTTCAAATGGTAAACAAAATGCATCAGCAAAAGGATACACCGCGGATACAATCACATTAGAAATTGCCAAAGATTTATTAGATAAAAAAACAAAAGGCAGTGTTGCCGAAGATTTGGGTGAAAATCCTGTGACAAAACAAAAAATACTGTTTTATGCGACAGGTAGATATGGTCCATATATTTCATCAGCCAAGGTTAATGTTTCTGTTTCAGAAAAACCAGATTTAGAAACTGCAATAGAATTAATAAATAATAAAAAGCCAGCACAAAAAACTTTTAGACGAGGAAAAAAATAATTGGCAAAGTATGATAATAATTTTGTAGATGAATTACGTGCCAGGTTATCTTTGGTTGATGTGATTGGTCGTCGTGTGCCGTTGGTAAAAAAAGGTCAAAATTATTGGGGATGTTGTCCTTTTCATAACGAAAAAACACCGTCTTTTTCTGTGGCCGAGGATAAAGGTTTTTATCATTGTTTTGGTTGCGGCGCACATGGTGATATTATTTCATTTATAATGAATACGGAACATGTTGAATATCCAACCGCTATTCAAGAGTTAGCAGATATGGCTGGATTAAAAGTTCCAGAATATAAACCAAAATCACCTGAACGTGTGGCCGCAGAAGATTCTTATTTTGATATATGTGAAAAGGCAGCCACAGAATATCAAAAGTTATTATTTACCCCCGATGGTGCTGTAGCGTTAGAATACATAAAAAAACGCGGTTTCACCGATGATATGATAAAAAAATATCGTATTGGATATGCACCAAAGAATAACTTAATTGCATCAAAGTTTGTTGATGTAAAACAAAATAATTTGTTAGCCACAGGTCTTGTTCGTCGTGGTGAATATGGATTATATGATTTTTTCCGGTATAAATTAATGTTTCCTATATTTAATCCCAAAGGTAGAGTTATTGCTTTTTCCGGGCGTAGTTTAGATGGATCTGAACCAAAATATATTAATACGACCGATACAGAATTATTTCATAAACGTATGACTATATTTGGATTTAACTTTGCTAGGGACGAAATTTATAAAAAAAATCGCAGTATAGTTGTAGAAGGTCAGATTGATGCAATTCAAATGCAATGTAATGGTTTTGGTGAAACCGTTGCACCATTAGGGACAGCATTAACAGAAGATCATATTGCAATTTTATGTAAATCAAATCGAAATATTATATTCTGTTTTGATGGTGATGCGGCTGGTCAAAAAGCGGCTACACGTGCATGTTCAATTGTATTACCATTTATTCGTGATAATTCTGATGTACGGTTTGCGTTTGTAACTGGTGGTAAAGATCCTGATGAAGTTTTAAAATCTGGTGGTCGGGATGCTATGAATAAAATTATAAATGATGCTGTACCACTTATTGATTTTTTATGGAAAATAGCAAATACAAATTATTTAGTATCAACACCAGGAGGACGTGTTCAGGCTGAAAAATTTTTGGATACAGAACTTAAAAAAATTACTGATAAAAAATTACAATATGAAATTGAACAAGAATATAGAAAACGCGAATTTAATGAATGGCGTTCATGGAAAAAGGTTGATACACCAAATATAAAATTACCTGATATAGATCAAGTCACAAAAAACTCTCTTGTATATATCGTGAATAAATTTCCAAATTTATCCTCTCAATATGCCGAATTTTTATCATCATTAGATATTTCTTTTGATTCGGATGCACCAGAATTAGGTTTAGATGAAACAGCAGCTGAAAAATTTATTGTTTCATTAAAACTTAAAAAATATTTAGAAAAACTGGAAAACGAACGGAAAGAAAAAATGGTTGGTATGATGAATGGTGAAAATTATACAAATGAAGAAATTGCTGATATAAATACCAAAATTACAGAGGTAAATGAAAAATTAGAAAAATTGTTATATATAGAATAAAATACCGGCTTTTTTAAACAAATTGATTAAAAACACCGGAAAAAATCAATAAAAACTAAAAACCGGTCTTTTTTATAAAAATATATAAAAAGACCGGTTTTTTTAACAAATTTATTTTTAACATTTACACATTAAACAAGAAATGACAAATGTCACCAGGTTGCATTATATAATCACGACCAACTGTTCGCATCTTACCAGCTTCTTTAACTGCAACCTCGCCACCATATTGTAAATAATCAGCTGGTGATATAACTTCGGCACGAATAAATCCACGTTCAAAATCAGTATGAATTTTCCCAGCAGCCTGTGGTGCGGTCATACCTGCTGTTATCGTCCAAGCATGTGCTTCTTTTGGTCCAACTGTATAAAAAGTTTGTAAACCAAGTGTTTTATAACCTGTTTTTATAACTTGTTCTAAACCACTTTGTTTTAATCCAAGATCGTCCAAGAACATTTTACGTTCATCAGGATCAGTAATTTGTGCAATTTCCATTTCTATTTTTGATGAAATAATTAAAACAGGTGCTTTTGCTCCAAATTTTTCTGTAACCGCATCAGAAAATTTATTACCAGTTGCCGCGGATGCTTCATCCACATTACACACAAATATAACAGGTTTTGAAGTCAATAAATTAAAAGGTTTACTATCTATATCTAAATCACGTGCTGGCACGCCGTTTGTTAAATTTGTACGAATTATTTCAGCATCGGCTAATAATTTTATAGCTTCTTTATCCTGGCCATGTGCCTTTTTTGACAGGTTTTTAATCTGTTTTTCCAGACTTTCTAAATCCGCCAACATCAATTCTGTTTCGATAGTATCTATATCTGATAATGGATCAATTTTACCGTTTACATGGACAATATCATCATTTTCAAAACAACGAACAACATGGATTATAGCATCTGTTTCTAAAATATTACCCAAAAATTTATTTCCCAGGCCCTCGCCAGTGGATGCTCCTTTGACTAATCCTGCTATATCAACAATTTCAAGTTGGGTTGGTATAATTTTTTCAGAATTATCAACAGCCGCCAATTTCAGCAAAGTTTCATCCGGCACAACAACACGGCCGGTATTTGGTTCTATGGTGCAAAACGGATAATTTTGCGCATCAGCCGCCGCACTTTGTGTCAACGCATTAAACAAGGTAGATTTTCCAACATTTGGTAAACCCACAATTCCACAATTGAAACCCATAATAAAATCCTTTATAATGCAAGTAATATGTCATACATTTGGCAAGATTTCAACATAAAAACCTTTCCAGCGGAAACTGTCGTTTTTCGCAATGGTGTGTTTTGTCCTGAACTTTCAACACTGGAAAATCCAATTATAGACAAAAATTATGATTTACCTGTGCATTTTATATATGTTGGTGAATTATCTGGTAAGAATAACTTAAATATTACAATTAATGAAAATGTCAAAAATCAAAAAATATATATTTCTGGAAAAATCAAAGTTAATAAAGATTCTGTATTAAATATATCTATTAAAAATAATGGGTTAAATTCAAAAATTCGTGGATTTTTTATAATTGAGAATCATAATAGCTTAATTTTTAATTTAGATGCATATCATTTATGTAAAAATACAGGTATTTCTATACAAACTAAATTATTAGCTTATAAAGATAGTTTATCAAAATTAACAGGTACTGCACATATTTACAAATATTGTGAAAATGCTGAATCTGATATTAATTTTTCAGCTATAGCGGATAAAGGTGCAAAAATAACTTTTTGTCCTGTTCAGAAAATTTCTGCTATTCCAGAAAATGCATCACATAGTGCATCTATTGCGCATTACAACCAATCACAGATAGAATATTTACATCAATCAGGGTTAACTGATTTAGAAATAAAAAAAGTGTTAAAAGAAGCTTTTATAAACGATATAAACATGTTTTAAAAATAAAAAAAAATACTCGTAAAAACGAGCATTAAAAAATAGTTATATATAACTTTATTTTTTCTTGAAACCCTGTTTAGCCTTTAATTTAGGATTTTTTGGGTCAATTAATATAACTTGTTTACCACGACGAATTTGTTTAATATCGCCACGTTTTTTCCAAGCCTTTAATGAACTTAAAAATTTCATATCAAATCCTTTTTGCAGATAGATTATAAACACATTTTATGAAAAATCAAATAATAAATGATATTTTTTGTTGTTTTTGTTTTATATGTTTAAATTGTTAAAAAACGGTTTTTTATTAATTTTTAACTAGTTTTTAACAATTTTTTATTGAAATTTAAGGATTTTTTATAAAATTGTTAATAAAATAACACTATAATTACATGTTAAAAAATTAGTCTATTTTCAATAATTTTAACAAATTTTTCTGTTTAATTTTTATGCTTGTTAAAAATGGTTAAAAAATGGTATAATTATTTATAAGTAGGAAGAGATGAAACAACAAGTATTGAAAGCTTTAGCTAATCCGCCGCGTATTTTTTACGTGCCATATTTTTTGGCTGTGTTGAATTTTGTCGTACAATTTATTGTTTTTGTTATAATTTATGTGGCTAGCCTGCTTTTATTTGATTTTGATATTCCACCATTAGTATTTTTGTTATCTGTAATAGGTGTTCATATGTTATTGGCGGTTTATTCACGTGTTGATCCTCAGATTGGGCAAATTTTACTATCAAGATTACAATTATTTAAACGAAAAATACCGCGGAGATTGGCTGCATAATGAATAATAGTTATGGATTTTTTAGTTATTTTGCTAATAGTGGTGATTTTCCGATTACGCTGACTGTACTTGTTATAGCGGTTGTTTTTATATTTATAATTTTAATGCTATATATACCTGTTTTAACAAAAAAGATATTTCCGAAATTTGGTTACTTAAAGTATTCTGAATATTTGCCTTTTAAGAACGTTAAAAAAGATGATACTTTACAGTTAACAGATGGAACGCTTGTTCGTGTTTATCATGTTGATGGTATTCAAACAAGTATGCAAAATGATGATACACGGGCAAAATTTTTAGATTTAAGAGCCAGTTTGTTTAATCAAATCCATGATTCAAGTGTTATATTACGGTTTTTTACAACACGTGATGCGGTTGAAGATAATATGAATTACGAGTTTCATCAACCGACTTTGCAAGCAATTTACAATAAGTGGAAAAATCAGGGTTTAAAGATATTTTCTAATAATTATTATATCGTTATATCTGTAAGTGGTAATGACGCAAATGATAAATTAAATCAATATTGTAGTTATATTGAATCTATGTTTGCGGCGTATAATCCAAAATTATTAAAAAATAACGATAAAACAAACATGGCTACATTTTTTGGACGTATTTTATCACCAATTACAAAGCCAGAATCAAGGAATTGTGATAAAAATTTAGCTGATTTAGTTACTGTTGATAATATAGATTTTTTAAATGATGGTTTTATAAAATACGAAACAGGTGGTGTTAAAAAGTATTCTGCTGCAATTTCTTTTAAAATGGCGCCAGATTATTTGGATGAAGAATTTTTTATAAATATATCCACAATTCAGTGTGAAATGATTTGTATGAATGGTTTTCATATAATGGGTGTTGCAGATGTTGCTACGACTTTACGTCAAACACAATCCACAATGAGTGATAAAACAGAAGATTCTACGTTAGAGCAATTAGGTCAGGCCGAAAGTGTAATGGACGAAAATGTTTCCGGAAATCAAACAATGGTGAATTATTATCCTTTGTTTATGTTGTTTGGTAATACCCCAGAAGAATTAGAAAAATATATTAATGATTTTAAGAAAATAGCTGCTTCATTTGGTGTTTCGCCTATTGTTGAAACATTTGCATCCCGTGTTTCGTGGTTTTCAATGATACCTGGATTTGATGTTTTCCCACGTAGTTTTAAATTATTATCTAAGACCGCGGCGATATCTATTCCTATGGATTCTGTGCCGGCTGGACATGCAAATTGCGATTGGGGTCCTGGACCATTGGTTATATTCCCAACAGCACAAGGTACACCGTATCAATTTCAATTTCATGTATCAGATGCCCCTGTGGCTGTAGGTCATAGTTTAACTATTGGTCCAACAGGTGGTGGTAAAACAACACTGTATTCTTTCTTGATTGCACAATCTTTGCGTCATAGAAAGTTAAAAGCATTCTTTTTCGATAGAAATAAGGGTGCAGAGATATTTACATTATCTGTTGGTGGTAATTATGTCACTATGCAAGGTAAAGAAAAAAATACAGATGAAAACGAAAAATCTTTTGAAACACATTTAAATCCTTTAAAAATGCCGGATACTGTTTCAAACAGGGCATTTTTACGTCGTTGGTTAGCGATGATTTCTGGTCAGACAGACCCAGCGTCTGCTGATGAAATTGCACGTGCTGTATCGGTTAATTTTGATTATCTGGCTGATAAAGATAGAAAATTATCAAATTTGTGGGAAAGTTGTTTTTCATCTAGTGGTAATATGAGACCAGCATTAAAGAAATGGGTTGATGAATTACAATATGGTGAGATGTTTAATGAAGATACAGATACATTGGATTTACAATCACGTCTTACCACGTTCGATTTTACAGATATTTTACAAGATCCTGTTTTAGCCCCAGCTGTAATTTCTTATATTTTGCACAGAATAAATAATACAACTGTGTCTGGTGGAAATCCTTCTTTGATCATGATTGACGAAACAGCTCCTATGTTAGAAAATAAGATGTTTCGTGATAACTTTATTACAGGATTACAAGAAGGTCGTAAGAATCGTCAGGCATATATGGTGGCGTTTCAACGTGCAAATGTTTTGGATAAATTAGGAATAGGTGATGTGGTTCGTGGTCAGGCACAAACGATTTTGTTCTTCCGTAATCCAGCGGCGGATGCGGCGGATTATGAACATTGGAAATTAAATCCATTAGAAATGGCGTTTATTCAGGGTAAAGCATATCCAAATTTAAAAAGGGCGGTATTATTGTCTAGACCAGTGAACAATGAATCTGTTATTCTGAATACAGAATTAGGTGGATTGGGCAATCTGTTAAGGTTGTTTGAATCTGGGCGTTCTTCGGTATTATTGGCCGAGGAATTATATAAATCGTATGGGAGCGCGTTTGTAGAGGAGTATTTAAAGAAAAATGTATAAGAAAATTTTATTTTTAATGTCTTTGTTTTTTATTACCTCTGCATTTGGAGGAGATAGGTGTGTTGCTTATAAAACAAAGCCATTTGTTAGGATCGACAAACCCGATTGGGTTAAAAAAGTTGGTCAACCGTTGAAGATGATGGATTTATATCATGGTAATGTTGTTGCAACATTGGTTGATGAATACGACATTGTTGTGAATATAGACGAATTACCTAATAACGAAGGTTTTTGTGTCGGTATCAAGGACATAAATGCTGTTATTGGGTATAGTGATTTCTTGGTAAAAGTTGATATGCGTCATAAGCTGAATTCTTGTTCATACAAGACAGTATTAGAGCATGAAGGAGAGCATATAAATGCATATTTGTCAGTAATAGATGATTTCCAAGATGATTTGAAAAATTCAGTTTATTCAGCTGCAAATTCCATTATGCCGGTGCATGTACAGAAGGAAGCAGATATTGGTGCAGCGATAGACGATCTGAATTCTAAGTTACAGATGCATCCAGATTTGATATTGGTAAAACAAAAGATATCTGCGGCTGAAGAATTAAGAAATTCAAAGGTTGATGAAGAAAATAAACAGTATGAAGAATTAAAAAAATGTAATGGTTAAGAGAATATTAATAATCTTATCTTGTTTATGTTTTATTGATTCTGCTATTGCTGATGTGTGTGATGAATATAAAAAAGACCCAGAAATTACTTTAAAAAAAGCAGATTGGGATGTTGTTATAAAGCCTTCTGATAAAGATTTATGGCCAAGAGGTGGTTTTATAAGTATTCAACCTTTTAGCTCTTTTACCCCGAAAATAGGTTATGTTTTTAATGGTAAATATTATTGTGTGTTCCTGGATTCTATGGATGCAGAGGTTGGTTTTCGTGATTTTGAAATAACCATAGATAAAAAATATGTAAAAGATTCTTGTGAATATAATGCAGTTTTAGAGCATGAAAAGCACCATATGTCAGATTCCGAGAATGCTTTTAACAAGGTTTTTCCAAAAATAAAAAACGCTTTGCGGAATGCTGTAAATGCGGTAAAACCAATATATGTAGAAAAAGCTGATGATGTACCAT
>JAEEGL017418657.1_pt1 | contig 10272 bp, 9 predicted proteins | sample 9134231 | NCBI WGS metagenome assembly JAEEGL01 (sample SAMN16246548, study PRJNA631951) | gut metagenome | biome: gut microbiome; feature: rumen; material: fiber-attached | host: Bos | place: Iran: Karaj | collected 2018-10 | reverse complement strand
GTATTTTTAGTAACAAGTGGCAAAAACTGTTTAGGATGATCCCCCCAGCTCAAAGGCCACAAACGTGTTCCGGCTCCACCGGAAAGAATTATTGGAATAATCATATCATTATTATAGTAAATAATTATGCAAAGCGCAAACAAAGGAAATGATCTTTTTTATTTCACATTGATCTGACACAGTTTCATTGCAGACAGTGCAGTTTCATGACTCTGAGGAGTTACACAGGCACAGCATGAAGAATCGACTGAAATCTTAACTTCAGGAAGTTTTGCTTTAAGAATAAAGGCATTGCTGATAACGCAGATTCCTGTGCAGAGACCTACAAGTTCAATTTCCTCAAGCCCATCAAGAGTTGCGACATAATCAGCAAGCGCCATAGAACCAAAAGAAGGCTTATCAAAAATACGGCTATCACCTACATTTAGAGCGCTTGAAATCTGCCAGCCGTCCGAACCTTCAACACAGTGAACTACAGGAAGATTCTTTCCCTCCTGAGTTTCAAGATAGTTCTGCTGATGTGTATCGCGAGTGAACACAACCATTTCGCCAGCAGCTCTGGCCTGCTCTATTTTCTTAGCAACTTCAGGAACAATTGCTACGGCTTCTTTTGTTCCAAGTGCTCCGTCTATAAAATCATTCTGCATGTCTATTACAATTAAAAGTTTCATGATTCCTATTGTATCATTTTTTTGATATAATAAAAATATACTCGGGACTGTAGCTCACCTGGGTAGAGCGTTTGAATCTATAAATAGATAATTCATAAAAAAACAGTCCACTGGACTATTTTTTTATGAATTTACAATTGTATTAGGTTCAAGTCCGATCAGCTCCAAAATGAACCACCCAAAACTTCACGAATCCATTATCAATAATTCTCAAATGACTTTCGCTCGCAGCGGTGGTAATGGTGGTCAGAATGTAAATAAGGTGAATACAAAAGTTCACCTGGTGATTCCTGTTTCTTCACTTGGCGGCCTTACAGACACAGAACTTGTACGCCTGCGATCAAAGCTTACTGCTATGATCAATAAGGAAGACTGTCTTTTCCTTGATGTAGATGACGAGCGTTATCAGGAACGAAATCGTGAAATTGCTATTTCACGTCTTGAAAATAAAATTGTGCAGGCGTTGGTTATTCCTAAAAATAGAATCAAAACAAAACCTACGCGAGCAAGTAAAGAACGAAAATTAAAACTGAAAAAGATCCGCAGCGAAATCAAAAAGAACCGCGGGAAGATCTGGTAGTCCCTAAAATTATCTGTTTTAGAAACTATTTATATTCCGGCGCAATTGACTCCAGCAGCTTCTGCATCTTAGCGAATTTTTGTTTATGCGAAAGCTTTTCTTTCTTGCCTTCAGACTTCTTGATTTTATCCCACTGAACATTAAGCTGATCCAGCGTCATTTCTTTCTTTTCAAAAACATGCGGATGCCGACGGATAAGTTTTTCAGCGGCTCCATCTAAAACCTCATCAACAGAAAACTTCCCCTGCTTTTCATAAAGAGCCGCAATCTCAACCGCATTCATAATCACATCGCCCAACTCTTCCTTTGCGTGCTCCGCGTCCCCCTCTTCTATCGCTTCCAGAGCTTCAAAAGTTTCTTCCACAAGATACTTCTTCATACTCTCCGGCGTCTGCACAGAATCCCACGGACATCCATCAGGAGCAATGAGAGTTTTTATTATTTTGTATAATCGGTTGAATGAATCAGACATTTTGAAACCTCATTAATTAATATGTAGGAGGGGAAAGCCTCCCCCTTGCTCCAACCCGCTCCGCGGTTTTCCGCTACCCCTTCTGCGGGACACATCACCGACATCACTGCCCCGCAACGCTCCGGAAATTAATATTCTCATTTTGAAAACTACTATTATTTATCAATAATACTTAAATAAGCATTTAATTTTTTATTTTCTGATAAGGAAGATTTCCTTATTTCCAGGTATTTTTTCAATAGCTAGATATTATCATTTATTGCATGTGCTGTTATATATCCAGTAATAGCAGCCTGCATTAATCCCTGTGCAATTGCCACGGCATCACCAATAACATATAACCCCGGAATCGTTGTAACCTCAAAATTATTGTTTGTATTTATTTCATACCAATTGTTTTCAACTTCTAAACCAAATACTTCTGTTTCATTTATAGAATACTTTTCATTTTCATTAAAAGCATTAAACAATTCATTATAAACTGTAAGGATATTGTTCTTAATTTTATCAGGTAAAATTTTCGATAATTGTGAATTAATTGAATTAAAATCAGAATAGTTTTCTGAAATCATTCTTCCATTATTTTCTTCTTTATATTTCACAATTATGTTTTCCACTTCCTCTTCTGTAACAGTATGCAGTAAAGCAAAATTTCCTTTCTGACTTTTATTTACAGTATTTATATGTCCATCAAGAAGTTGAATACCATCATAAAATAAAGGTTTTATGATTCCTCCTGATTCGCCCCCACAAAAGCAAAAAGTTTTTACTTTATCGTTATTACTAAAAGTTCTTGTGTATTTGAAATCTGGATGTATTTTACTAGGATTAATCAAAAGTTCATATGGTAATTGGAATCTTACTCCTATTAAACATTTTGACTTATTATATGAAATATTATTTTTTTTTATAAAGTTCTTAAGCCAGTTTTTCCCATATCTTCCAGTGGCTAAAATAACACGAGGAGCAATGTATTTCCCTTTATTAGTTTTTATAGTAAATATATCAGATATATTTATTTCAATAACTTTTTCTTGTTTTTTAATTATAATATTTTTTTTATGTATTATCTTATCTTCAAGGTTATTAAGAATTATCCTTGTTGAATTTGAATCAATAATTGAAATAGGATATTTTTTTAGATTAAATTTTTTAAATGATTCTAATGTACTTTGAGGGTTACTATTATTAAAATATTTTGTATTTATTAATTCAGCAATTTTATCGCATTCATTATTCTTACTAAACAAACGTTTTCCACTAGGAGGAAAAGAGATTTTTGCTGAATCGCCAGGTTTTATACATCCCCCTATACCAGTTATCAAATTACATGGAGTACATTGCTTACATTTATTATTTTTTTCCCATGAACATTTTCGTTTATTTGTTAATTTTCCTGCATCAATAAGAAGAACTTTTTCTTTTTCATTTAATTCCAATGCACAAATGCATCCGGAAATACCTGCACCAATTATAATTATATCATATTTATTCTGGATCATTTTGTGTTTCTTCTTTTTTAGCTTCACTAAAATAAAAATTATTATTGGTTGATTGACTTTGGGAAGACTCGCTTTTTACAGTAACATTAGTATCAATATAATTTTTCAATGAGTCAACTTCTTTTTTTGCTCCCTTACATTGGAAATAAGAGAAAATACAAGAAACCAAGGCTATTATTATTGGTACTGCAACATCTTTTAATATAAATTTCCAAGTTTCTTCTCTAGCAATTTTAGAAAGTTTATTACTGGACTGTGTAATAGCCTCTGGTGATAATTGTTCGTTTAGTGTTTTGTCTTTTCTTTTTCCTTTATATCCTTTTGTATTTATTGTAGTTGTATAAAATTCTATTGTCAAAAATTCATCATTCACCTTTAACGTAATTTTTGAATCTGATGGATTATATAATAAGCAAGTAATTACACCCTTAAAACCTGGATCTACTTGTGTAGAAGCAGATAGTATTACTCCTTTTTGAAATACACCTACAGTTAGATCAAATTTGGCAGTAACAAATGTTGGTAAATTTATTTTTTCTATAGGCTGGACTATAATATAACTATATGGCTCTATTTCTAGAAGGTCGTCATTATTTGAAGCATCTATCATCCTATTCTTGGGATTTTTATCACTATTTTTATATTGATTCCCAAGATGCATATTATAACTTGCACACTCTATCTTTTGTTCATCAAAAATACACTTATCAATTAATATATGATTATTTAATAAAGTTGATAAATGTATACCAGAGATAACACCTCCATGAATAAATAAATTTCCTATTGTGCAAATTTGGTCAACAAGAGATTTTTCATCACCTTTGATTGTTATAGAACAGTCATTTCTAATTATTTCAAGATATTTATCAAAATCTTCAGGAGTATCAAATCTACTCTCATCATTACCTACCCTTATTTTTTGTTCTTCAATTTTGTCTATTGTATCTATTCCAATAGTAACAAACTGAATATTTGGATTATTTTTTTGATCTTCTTCAATTTGTTCAAAAGAAGAAGGACTATATAAAGTAATTCCTATCTGTGAATTCTGTATTTTGTCAACTTCTGATTTACGTAATCCATATTTTTTATCACCGATTGAAATATGATACAAATAGTCATCATCATTCCATTTTTTTTTATCTTCATGTAAAATAAAATCATCATTCTCCCTTAGAGGTCTTGTTGTACTAGAACTCATAATATAAAAACTATTATCTTTTATTTTTTTTAAATTACTTAATAGAGTAGTTTTTCCAGCTCCTCTAACTCCAATTAACAAAAAAATTGTTTTCATTGTATTACTCCTTATTTTTAAATATTAGAATTTTTTCTTTTTTTATTGATGTCCAAGACTGTGTAGTCCGCTGTTGATTTATGGATCTATCTATCTCAAAAACTAATTCTTTATTAATGGATAATAAAAAATTAGATAAATACATATTCCCTATAACTCTTTTTTCATCTTCTGAAGGTAAAATAAATGTGTATAGAGCATTATTTTTACCCAAATGTATTTGTTTTTGTAGCGAAGTCACTAAGGCTTCAGCCCATTTTTCAGTTGAATTCGGAAATCGTCTTCGTGTTCTTGCACCAATTTCATTTTCACAAGAGTTTAAAATATCAATATCTGAAAAACCGAACAAATACAAAGATAACTTTTGAGATTTTATATAATCTATTGCATTTGCATAAGGTGGTGAAGTAATTAATAAATCAAAAGGAAAATTTTGAAACAAAGGATTTACTTCTTCTAGCCAATTTTGTTTTATAATCACTGCTCTTGCTTCTTGAAATGTTCTATCTGGTATAAATTTTAATAATTTTTGAGCTTTATTATTGACCCATCTTTTACAAGATAAAAGCAAATCATTATGTCTATCTTCCATTATTTTAGGGTAAACATTATCTGCTATATGTCCCCAACTTTTTCTTTGAGAAGATGAAGAAAACAAAACATTTGAAAGCATTTCTAAAAGAATAATTTTCTTTATATACTGGGACTCTTTAGTTATCATAGCATAGATTTTTTTAACTTGTTCCAAAGTATTTGCATCTATCCATTTACTAAGCAAATCATATTTAGGAGCATCTATTATAATCTGATTAAAAAAATCATTAGGATTTGGTTGAATAATATTTGAATAGTAATCGTCAAAATTATAAAATTCTGTAATATCACCAAGGTTTAATAATTCTTCTTTAGAATTCGATATGTTATTAATAACAAAAGATAAATATTCTTTTAATAATAAATTATTTTCATTATTTGTTAATAAAAATATTGCAGAAACATAAGATGATAAAAGTGCAACTGGATTTATATCTGATATAATACATCTTCGTTTTAATCTTAAAGCTTCAGCTAAAGTTGTTCCAATACCACCGAAAGGATCAAATATCATATCATTTTCTTTCGACAAAGCTTGAATTAAAGTTGAAGGTATTTCTTGCGGAAACGTACCTGGATACCAGTGTAGCTTATTTGTGAGCTTTTTATTTTTTTCAAAAAAATTCCAATTTATAGATTTTAATTGAATTAGTACGTTTTTATTAATCATTAAAATAAGCCCTGTTCTAAATCGTCTTTATCATTATCAAATGAAGAATATATTATATTAAAATCTTTAATTTGATATTCTTCTAATGTAGTATTTATTTTTCCTTGTATTTTTAACATTTCTGTTTTTGACAATTCAATCGGTGAAAATAAGCCAATTAATAATTGATCTTTTTTTTCACCTATAATTTTCTTTTCACCATTTGTTAATGAAATATTTAATACTCGATTTGTTTTGTTTTTATCAAGGATGGGATGAAAAATAAATTTGTATCCAGTATTTTCTTTTAATTGTTTTTCAATTAATCGTTTATTCTCAATTGTGTTAACAGTTGAATAAATATCTACATTTACAATAGATATAATAAAATATGGGTAATATAAATCTCCAACAATTAATCTTTGAGCTATACGAGCTGCCTCTTGTTCATCTCCAGATAACTCAGATAAGGCGTGTAGTAAATCTGAATCTGTTGAATTCCATTGCGAAGTAGTAAATAATTTATTGAAATAACATATTTCTAATGCAGAAGTTAGCATAGCTTTTTCAGCGAAATCAGACCATTTTGTTAGTAGAAGTTCGTATAACTTTTTTCTTATTTCATACCAACGAATAATTAATGGAATACTATTTTCAGTAAATTCTATTTCTGAATTATTAAATTTCATTGAATGAATTAATTTAATAGGAAGCGAGATATCTGATGATTCTAATATACCAATATGAAAAGATAAACGAATAACGTTATCTATATTATCCAAATCAATTTCAGATGAAATTAATTTTCCAAATTCTCCTTTACCATTTATAAAATCCTCAATATCATTTAATTCATCTTGTTCAAGTATTTCTGGTATTTTGTATTCACGTCCATAAAAGTATTTTCTTGCATCAATATTTTGTAAGAAGTTATTGCTTCTTATTTTTTTTATATTTTGATGTTCAAAAGAATTTCCATCATTATTATCTTCCAAAATATATTGAAAAGAATGTCCAAAAGGTGCAGAACATATATCATGAAACAAAGCAGCTTTAATAATACATCGTTTTTTATATCCTTCGATATGATTATAATTACACCACTCTCTTGCAAGTAAGAAAGTTCCAATTGAATGTTCATAACGGGAAATATTAGAACCACCAGTGAGGTTAATTGAATCAATATTAGATAATCGTATATATCTTAATCTTTGTAATTCAGGAACTAATAATAATTTATATTCATCTTCATTTAAGAGTTGTCTACCATATAGACAATCATATATTTCATATTCTTTCATATTTTTATATATCTAATAATATCATAGGAAAATAAATATTTCAAATATAACTAAAATCATCTTATAAAGTAGTTTTTGAAGTTTATTCTAATATTTTTCTCATAGGAATGTTTCTAACCAGAGATTCACTGACATAAATATTGAAAGGATAGATATTTACAAGATTGCTTCAATCTTATCCAAAATCAGCTGATCAGCAGGCAGCCAATTGACAGAATGCAACATTTCTTTTGAAAGCCATTTAGCAGCTTCATGTTCCAAAAGCCTCAAGTCTCCAGAAACAATAGAACACATAATACAATGCATAGTCAAATGAAATTCTGGATAATCATACTCCACTACTCCAAGAATCTTTTCTGCTTTTACTTCAGTTGCAAGCTCTTCTCGGATTTCACGTTCAATGCACTGTTCCGGAGTTTCACCAGCCTCTAACTTACCGCCAGGAAATTCCCACCAGCCTTTCCAGTCGCCATAACCACGCTGAGTTACAAATATTTCTTTTTTATTAGTTTCTGGATTTGTTCGTAGAATGATAGCTCCACTTACTGTTACCTGTTTCATTTTATAATTCATCAAAACCTATGCTTTTTAAATATTGATATGTTCCTTCATAATATTCAGGAAGTCGAGTTTCATCTTCCCAAAAGCCAGTTGATGTTTTATGAGAATTTCCTTCTGGCACACATATTACCATACCAAATCTGGCACGAGTAAGTAATACTCTGTAGGCATTAAGCATGTATTTTATCTGTTCCTGTTTGCTATCTGTTACCGGCTCAAGTTTATTCCATCTGTCTTTACCATTGAATCGATAGAACTGCCATCGTCCATTTTCATATCTCATATCAGCATCCCATAATAAACAGGTATAATCAAGTTCGAGTCCTTGTACCTGAATTTCTGTTGCTGCGTCTTCAAGATAATTTGAAGCTCTTGTATCTGCTTTATCTTCAAGGAACCAATGAACGGCATTTTCTTCGTCGGATTGTAAAACATGAATTCCAAGAGGTTTAAATCTTGCAGATTCTTTTGTAATGAGAACTCCTGTTCTTTCTGATCCTCTGACTTTTTGATGTAACCACCTTTTGGCTTTTTCCATATCTCTAGTTAGCATAATCGGATATTTATCTTTTAGTTCTGAATATATTGAAGAAGCATTTCCATCTAGAGCAAGCAGAGAATGAACCATCGAAGAAAGTTTCTCGGCTCTAAACGAACGTAAAGAAACACCAAGATGTAAATCTGCTGAATAGGTAACATTTTTATTATGTTGTAATAATTCGTCCACTTTACCTTCTGCATACTCAGGCTCTGTCAATTTTGGAGAAATATATACTTTCCAATGTGTAAATATTTCGTTAATCGATTTTATCCATTCTGTAATTCCAGCTTCACCAGTATTAATCTCTTGACCACCACCAACAAGACAAATTATAGTTGCCCAATCTTCTCGCTGATCTAAAGACCAAATTAGGAAAGAAGCTTCAGACATTGGAAAATTAGGCACTTTAAGTTTATTGCCATAAGTACCACCACGCTTTAGATAATCTGCAAGTCTTTTATGAGTCCAGGAACGTTGCGCTTCATCAAATATCGCGACATGTTCAACTTCACCATAGCCAGAACCTTTTGAGCTAACAGCCTTCTCTGGATCAATTTCAAGAATACCATTTTCTACAGGATTCCTTATTTTTGCGAGCATGTTGTCTCGGTAACGATGAATGATCTGAATAAACTTTCCAACTTCACGACGTGAATCTGTAAGCTTTTTGGATTCACCTCTACTTCGACATTTTTCATAATTGTCTTTTGCTAATGCTTCAGTAAGCACAGCTACGAGAGGTCCATTTCCAGATAAATAAACAGCTTGCTCATCTTTAATAGGATCATTGCCACCTTGATAAGTTTGTTTTACAGCAACATCCAAACCAACTAAAGTTTTACCGGCCCCAGGTACACCTGTTACAAAGCAGATACTTTTTTCACTATTCTGTTTACTTCTGTTTATAACATCCAGAATATATGCAATAGTTTTATCTGTATTAACATTATCCGCCTCATGTCTTGTTATGTCTTCAACAGAATGTCCTTCATACAAAGCTTTTGCCGCTTCTATTATTGTTGGAGTTGGAGCATATGGACTGATTAACCAATTTTTGTCTACAGGTTGTTCATCCGGAAATTGTTTTATTACTTCTGAAATTATTTTGGCTAGTCCTGATTCTCCAGTAATAAGAGGATTGATGACTTTATCATCATAAATTGAAGATTGTATTAACGAAGTTGTCTTTGAATAAAGTGTAGGAATAAGAATTGGTACTATTAATTTATCATGACTAAACTTGTGGAAGTTTTTTAAATCAAGAGCATAATCAAGAACTTGATCAACATCCTTTTCATTTAATTTTGTTTCACCTACTTTAAATTCAAGACAGAAAATGATTCCATTTAAGAGAAGAACTGTATCAAGACGTTTTCCTAAACGCGGAATATCATATTCAAAAATAATTTGGGCATTAGATTTTTTCCAAGAAGCTAACTGATTTTTTAATATTTGAATCTCACTAATCCATGCTTCTCTTGTAGTTGTTGGAGCATCTCCATGAAATTTTTCGCATAAAATTCCAAATATGAATTCTTTATCTTTATCAAGGAATGTTTCAAAATCGCTTTTATATAAGCATCGTACGCTCTCTTTCATATTTGCAGCTTACCAGGAATTTAAAAAAAGAACCAGATCTCTGCGTTAGGCTATGGAGCACCGCCGTAAGGCGTCCACCGCAGCGAGCCGAATGGCGAGTGAGGAGGATGAGCGGTAGCGAAGTGCGGAACAGCCGACCGGACGCCTGAAGGCGGCCGGGAACGCCCTATTTATTCTTCACCCTCTCCGCCATCTTCTTCACTTCATCTGCATACATCTTCTTCAATTCCGGCGGATTCACAACAGTTACTGAAGCTCCAAATCTCAAGAGCCAGTACAGTGTTTCCTGAATCTGGTTTGTTTCAAAACTCAAATAGACGGTGCCGTCTTCATTCTGGCTGCACTGCTGATTTTTATGCCAGGTGCGTTCCAGGACGTAGGTGTTTATTGATTTATCAAAAAGCAGCTCTATTTTCTGCGGTTTTGTTTCGTTATTCCAGATTCCAAAGTTCGGATCTATATGGACTTTCTGCTGATAATTTTTGTCATACTTAAATTCATC
>JAEEGL016709221.1_pt1 | contig 10272 bp, 7 predicted proteins | sample 9134231 | NCBI WGS metagenome assembly JAEEGL01 (sample SAMN16246548, study PRJNA631951) | gut metagenome | biome: gut microbiome; feature: rumen; material: fiber-attached | host: Bos | place: Iran: Karaj | collected 2018-10 | reverse complement strand
CTGTGTCACCAACTCGATCCCACGCGCCCTGTCACGCAAGGCATGGACCGTGCTGAAGATGCCTTGAAGAGCGGCTTCGCACAGGTGATGGATGTGCCGGGTTTCAACTATCGCGTTCACAAGTATGCCGACAATATACGTCAGCTGCCACAGGGATTTCTTTTGGGCAGCGAGACGGCTTCGACGGTGAGCAGCCGGGGCGTGTATAAGTTTCCCGTGGTGGTTGACGATAATTCGCGTTTTGCCTCATATTCGCCCAACTACGACCCCAAGGCCCTGCTGACGGCTGACGGCCAGTGCTCGAGTTACGATGTGGAGTACTGTCCGTGGAGCAATCTGCCCGACGACGACTGGCGTTGGCAGGACGACTACCCGTGGGTTATCGGCGAGTTTGTTTGGACAGGCTTCGACTATCTGGGCGAGCCCACGCCCTACGATGAGTATTGGCCTTCGCGCAGCAGCTATTTTGGCATTTGCGACCTGGCCGGACTGCCCAAGGACCGCTACTATCTGTACCGCAGCCACTGGAACAAGCGCGAACACACTATTCATTTGCTGCCCCACTGGACTTGGCCCGAACGCATTGGCCAGGTGACACCCGTTTACTGTTACACCGACTATCCTGAGGCCGAGCTGTTTGTGAACGGCAAGAGCCAGGGAAGAATTAGGAAAGACGAGGGAGTGAAGAAAACAGAAGAGCAAGGTACCAACCTCGACCGATATCGACTGCGGTGGAATGACGTGAAATATGAACCCGGCGAGTTGCGCGTGGTGGTCTATGACGCTCAGGGACAGGTGGCTGGCGAGCAAACGGTGCGCACGGCTGGTGCTGCGGCCCGGCTGAAACTGGAGGCCGAAACCTACGACAACCTGGTGTTCGTCACCGTGAGCATGGTGGACGGTAACGGTACGCTTTGCCCTGATGCTGCTGACGCGATCGACTTCAGTGTCGAGGGCGCAGGACGTTTTAAGGCCGTCTGCAATGGCGATGCCACCTCGCTCGAGTCGTTCGTTGAGCCACACATGAGCCTGTTCCACGGCCAGCTGGTGGTGATTGTCGAGCGACAAGGCGCGGGCGACATCCGCCTTACTGCAAAGAGCAAGAACTTGTCGGCGACGGCCAGTCTTTAGCTTCGGTCACAGCTTAGAGGGCGGGCAGGATGGCTTTCCAAACCCAGTTGAGCTCGCCTTGCAGGTCTTGCACGTTCGAGGTGATGGCGATGACAGCGTCTTTGTCGGGAATCACGATGATGTACTGTCCGTTGGCACCGTCGGCACGGAAACAGCCTGGGCGGCATCGCCACATCTGGTAGCCGTAGCCTTGCATCCAGTCGCTGGTTTCGGGTGTCATTCCGCGGCTGGCGGCCTGTTCCATGCGTGTGCCGGGATTCACACTTTCCACTTGTTTTTTCGACATTTCGGCCACCCACTCAGCGGGAATAATCTGTTGGCCGTTCCACTCGCCGTTTTGCAGCAGCAGCTGTCCCATCTTAGCCAGGTCTTCGGTCTTCAGATAGAGTCCCCATCCGCCGGTGTTGATGCCCTGCGGACTTTCTTCCCAGCGCGGTTTGTCGATGTGCAGGGGCTCGAAGAGTCGTGTGGTGAGATAGTCGAGCACTTTCTCTCCAGTCACCTGCTGCACGATGGCCGAGAGCACATAGGTGCCCAGGCTGTTGTAGCAGCTGAATGTGCCCGGCTTGTGCTTCCCGGGGTAGGCAAGGAAAGCCTTTCCCCAGTCGTCGCCAGCATTGCGGATGATGCCAGTGGGGTCGTCGTCGTGTCCGCAGGTCATGGTGAGCAGGTCGCGCACGGTCATGGCCTTGAGGTTTTCGCTGGCATTGGCCGGCACCTTGTCGGGGAAGAATTTGACGATGGAGTCGGTGAGTTGCATTTTACCCTCGTTGATGGCCAGCCCCACGGCTGTGGCGGTGAAGGTCTTGCTTACTGAGTGGAGCACATGGGGCAGTGTGTCTTTTCCCTCGCTCTGCCAGTGGCTGAAAATCACTTTGCCGTGCTGCACCACCATGACGCTGTGAACGTCGAGCGAGTCGGCGAGTGTGCCTTTCAGGAAATTGTCCATGGCCTTGGCCACGCTGTCGGGAGTTTCTGCGCGGGGCAGGTCGATGATTTCGGCTGTCTCACTTTGGGCATTGTTCTTGCAGGCTGCCAAAGCCATGAGCAGCATGCATGCAAATAAAACTTTCTTCATTTTTTTGTTTGGTTAAGTTTAAGGTGTATGAATTGTGTCAGAAAGGATGCAAGAAAAATGTCAATGCGATGCAAAAATAACAAAATAACCTGATAAACAGTCACGGCTATTCATAAAAATGTTTAACTTTGCAGCATTAATGTCTGAAGGGTGATAGCAGGCATGCGCTTAGCCGCCAGCACAGCACCAGGTTTCAGTAAACAAAGAGTAGGATTAACTAACTTAAACTAGTTTCATAAGATGAAGAAAATGATGTTTTTAGTTCTGTTGCTCGTCGCTACAGCGGTGCAGGCACAGACAGCCAGAAAATTTACGCTCGACCTCACCGACGACGCCAAGGCGCAGATGGTTTGTTTCCTCCCAGCGAACCCCTCAGGCAGAGCCATTGTGGGAGTGCCGGGCGGCGGTTACTCCATGCTTTCGAACACGCACGAAGGCTATCTTGCCTCTGAGTGGCTCAACCAACAGGGCATTGCCTACTTTGTGGTGAACTACCGGTTGCCCAACGGCGACCGCACAAAGCCTATGGGCGATGTAGAGAAGGGCATCCGCATTGTGCGCGACTCGGCAGCGGTGTGGGGCATCAACCCGCACGACGTGGGCATCATGGGCTTTTCGGCTGGCGGACACCTGTCGTCGGTCATTTCTACCCATGCCGATTTCGATGTGCGCCCCGATTTTTCCATTCTGTTCTATCCTGTCATTTCGATGGACGAGCGTGTGACTCATAAATGGTCGTGCCGCAACTTCCTGGGCGAAGAGGGACAGAAAAATCCCGACCTGGTAAACGATTTCTCTACCGACAAGGCCGTGCGCCGTCATCTCACGCCGCCCGCCCTCATCATTATGGCCAGCGACGACCGTCTGGTGCCACCGGTCACCAACGGTGTGGCCTACTATTCGGCCATGCGCAATGCCGGCAACGAGTGCGCCATGTATATCTATCCCACGGGCGACCACGGTTTCGGCTTCGGAACATGGTTTAAGTATCACGACCAAATGCTCACCGACATTGGCAATTGGCTGAATGCTCACAAGGCTCCCAAGCCTGATGCCGTAAAAGTGGCGTGCATCGGCAATAGCATTACCGACGGCCACGGCATCGACATGGCCACGCAGCACGGCTACCCGGCTCTGTTGCAACAGATGTTGGGCGACGGTTACTGGGTGAAAAATTTTGGTGTGAGTGCGCGTACTCTGCTCAACAAAGGCGACTTCCCATATATGAACGAAATGGCTTGGAAAGACGCTGTGGCTTTCCAGCCCGACGTTGTGATTATCAAGCTGGGCACTAACGACTCGAAACCCCAGAACTGGCAGTATGGAGCTGAGTTTAAGGCAGACCTGAAGCAGATGATTACCACCTTGCGCCCCGATTTAGCACAGCCTCAGAAGAAAAAGGGAAAGAAAGCCAAGGCCGCCGCGCCGAAGAAACCCGAAATCATTCTTTGTACGCCCATTCCTGCTTTCAAATCATCGTGGGACATCAATGAAGAAATCATCGCCAACAACATCATCCCCATCCAGCAAGAAGTGGCCCGCGAATACGGTCTGCAGGTCATCGACTTGCACACGCTCTTTGCTAACGGAGCCGACATGGTGCAGCCCGACGGCATTCATCCCAACGAGAAAGGTGTGAAACGCATGGCCGAAATCATTGCCGAAGCTCTGAAGAAGTAACACTAGGCGGAATAAAAGCCAATGGTAGAGACACTGAAGGAGAAAACGGCGCGAGGACTGCTTTGGGGCGGTCTGAACAGTGGTTTGCAACAGCTGCTGGGACTGCTGTTTGGCATAGTCCTGGGACGACTGCTGTCGCCCGACGACTATGGCATGATAGCCATGATAGCCATTTTCTCGCTTGTGGCCAACGAACTGCAAAATAGCGGGTTCAAGGTGGCATTGGCCAACCTCCGCGAGCCGCGGGCAGAGGACTACAACTCGGTGTTCTGGACCAACATCGCCATCGGAGCGGTGCTCTATGTGGTGCTCTTTGCAGCAGCGCCCCTCATTGCCGCTTACTACCATGAGCCAAGGCTCACGCCGCTGGCGCGCTATGCCTTTCTGGGCTTTGTGTTTGCCAGTTTCGGCACGGCACAGTCAGCCTATCTCTTCAAGAACCTGCGCGCCAAACAGCAGGCCAAGGCAGCCATGACGGCCACGGTGCTCTCGAGTTCGGTGGGCGTGGCGATGGCTGCCTTGGGCTACAGCTACTGGTCGCTGGCTACGCAGACCAATCTCTATATTCTCCTCTGCACTTTGTTGTATTGGCACTACTCCGACTGGCGCCCCACGTTGAAAATCGATTTCGGTCCGGCCCGTCGCATGTTCCGCTTCAGTTGCAAACTGCTGGCGTCGAGCATCGTCACCGATGTGAACAACAACATCCTGAACATTCTGTTGGGGCGCTTCTATACGGCCCACGATGCGGGCAACTACAATCAGGCATGGCAGTGGAACTACAAGGCTTCCTATCTTGTGCAAGGCATGATGGCACAGGTGGCGCAGCCGGTGCTGGTAGATGTGCAGGACGAGCGCGAGCGCCAGTTGCGCGTGCTGCGCAAGATGATGCGCTTTGCGGCATTTGTGGCCTTTCCGTTGCTTTTCGGTTTTGCCTTGGTGGCCCAGGAGTTCATTGTGGTGGCCATCGGCATCAAGTGGCTCGAAAGTGCGCGGCTGTTGCAGGTGCTGTGCGTGGGCGGAGCGTTTGCGCCGCTGTCGGTGGTGCTCTATAATATGTTGCTCAGCCGTGGAAAGAGCAGCACCTATATGTGGGCCAACATCGTGCTGTGTGTCTGCCAGCTGGTGCTGATGACGCTGTTGCGCCCCTACGGCATCCGTGTCATGGTTGTTGCCTTTACGGCAGTGGGCGTGGCGTGGTTTTTCGTATGGTGGGCGTGTGTGCGTCCGCTCGTAGGCTACCGTCTGTCCATGTTGCTGGCCGATGTGCTGCCCTTTGCCCTTGCCGCCGGCGGAGTGATGCTGTTTACTGGCTGGGCCACGGCCTCCATTCCGCAGTTGTGGCTGCTGTTGCTTGTCCGTGTGGCCTTGGCCGCTGTGCTCTATATTGGCATCATGTGGCTGGCACGTGTGCAGATTCTGAAAGAATGCCTTCGTTTTTTGAACAAAAAACATTGAGCAATAACCACCCATCACCTATCACCTATCAAACATTGATTAGCAAAGACGAACATCAGAAATTGCGCGAGCGGTTCAGCCCCGACGGGTCACTTTTGCGCTGTCAGCAGTTGCGCATGCTGGAACTGCTCACCGAGGTTGACCGTATCTGTAAGCGTCACCATATTCAGTATTGGTTGAGCAGCGGTACGCTCATCGGTGCGGCGCGCCACGGAGGTTTCATTCCCTGGGACGACGACCTCGATATAGAGATGCTGCTGCCCGACTACGAGCGGCTCATGCGTGTGCTTCCCGACGAGCTCCCCCCTACCATGGCCCTGCAAAGCACGCGCACGGACCGCAACTATTTCTTCTTTTATGCCAAGGTGCGCGACCGTCGCTCGTTCTTGGCTGAGGGCAACGGCTACGACCGCGTGTGGAAAGAGCGCGGCATTTATATCGACATTTTTCCTTTCTACCGTCAGCCGCTCTGGATTCACCGCTTGTCTGAACTGGCGCAGGGCCATGTGTATAAAGTTATGAGACGGGGAGGTGCTCTTTGGAAAGTCCGTTTGATTACCCGTTTCAACGAGCGACTTTTCTTCCCCTTGTTGCGCTGCGCGTGTCGTTTTTCAAAGGCCCGAGAGACTTACGGACTGGGCATTCCCTACCACGACCCGCGCTACATGGAGGACATTCTTCCGCTCACCGAAATGGAGTTCGAAGGCCGCATGTTCCCCGTGCCAAATAACACTCATCGCGTGCTCACCCTGAAATACGGCGATTACATGCGGCTGCCCGACCTCGACACACTTCATCCGCACGTTGGTGAACTGAGAATTGATAATGCATAATTGATAATGCATAATGCATAATTATCATTTCTCATTTATCATTTAGCGAAGCGTCATTCATTTCTATTTAACGTAGCGGCATTCATTCCCTCGAAGAATTTCTCCTGCAGTTGCTTGGCAAGTTGGTTGTCGGGGTTCAGTTTCAGGGCTTTCTCATAGTTTTGCATGACGTCTATGTAGTAGCGCTGGCCGTTTTGTGCGGGGTTCTGCACGATGCGTACCATGTACAGGAGGCCTCGAAGAGTGCAGATGTCTGATGGGTCAGCATTCTTCATCTGTTCCATTTTTGTAATGATCTGTTCCGTTTCAGCCAGAAGATTCTCTGTCTGCGGGGCGAGAGGGTTCATTACGCTGTAGTAGAGACTTTGCAAGGCCGTCTGATACTTTGGTTGGATGCTGTCAGGAAACATTGCGTCGATGCGCTTCATTTCAGCAATGCAGTTGAGGAAAGCCTCGGGGGTGGGTTGCTGGAGTTTGGCGAGCGACTGTCCGATGAGTGACTGCATAGAAAGGCTGCGGGCAGGTGCGTCAGCGGAAGTTGATTGCTGGGCACGGATACTTACTGATGCCATCACGAAGAGGGCAACTGCTAACACACTGTTTTTAAAAGTTTGAAATTTCATAAGCTTTATTATTTTTAAGTGAAACAAAAATTCCGACGTATAAGAAACGGTCGCGGCTAGGCACAACAGCGCTACCGTTGGCATCGTAGCGAAAAATGTTGGTGCGACCGAAAATGTTGTTCAGCGACGAATAGACAATGACTTTGGGGCTCAGCAGATAGGTGAGGTTCATGTCCACACTATTATAATGAGGTGTGGTGCCTTTGTGAAAGTGCCGCCCGCTGGCGTACGATTCAGCTAGGCCGATTATGGCTTTGCCAATGGCGTATTTGGCTGTCAGACGCAGATTATGACGCGAAGCATAGTCGGGTGTCTGCATTTCGGTGTAGTCGAGGTAAAGCCGCTTGGAGTCGTTGAACGAATAGGAAAGCGTTGTCGAAAGATGTTTGGCAAGTGAATGGTTTTCTATAAAAACATCCACGCCCTGGCTTGTACCATGGCCATGAGGCTGATAAACACCATTCTCCAACAGCGGCAAACGGCGATATTTCTTCCAATAGGGTTCAATGCGCAGCAGGGTGGCTGCTGACTGAAACTGCACGGACAGGACGGCGTGGTCGGCAGCGCTTTGACCGAGCGCGCCTCGGCTTTGTGCCAGATAATCGTCCTCAGCAGTCTGACTGTAGCGGCCTGCCACCAATGAGAATTGCAACTGTTTGTTGGGAATATAGCTCAGTGTAGCTCTCGGCATCAACAGCCACGCCGGTTTCATGGTTATCTCCGAGTTTGGTTTGCTAAAGTGCAGTCTTTCGGCCCTGGCTGACATATTGAGAAACACCCGTGGAACCATGCGCCACTGGGCATCGGTATGAGCGGCGAGAATGTTGTAGCCGAGTTGATACTGTTGAGCATCATATTTCGTCGAGCTGTTGCGGATGTAATCTTCGACACCTGCAGCCAGTTTCAGCACGTCAGAAAAACCTTTGCGGATTTCAGCCTTCAGGTGGACTTCGTTTCGGAAATTGTGATAATGGTCGCCAGCCAAGCGCGCGTCGTCGATGTCGCAGAACACCGAAGAATTGGCGATGCCCGTAAAAAGCGTGTAGCCTTGGCCTATCGCAGCCTTATGCGTAATGTTTGCGTAGATGTTGTGTTCCTTTAGCGAGAGATTGCGCCCGTCGATGCGCAGTCCCACCGATGTGAGGTCATAGCCCAAATACGACTTTAGCACACTCGAAGTGCTGAAGTCTTTTTTGTATTGTGCCTCGCCCGACAGTTTACGATAAGGGCGAGTGAAGTCTTGTCTTTGTGTGAACAGACGGTCGTAGAGCCCCGTGCTGGTAAGTGCGGCGTTGAACGACATGCTGCCGTTGCCGAAAACCTTCGTGCCGCCAACATTCCAGTCAACCAGCGATGCACTCACACCGTACTTGTCGCTTGTGGCCGTCTCTGTGGTTTCCATGGGGAGCACCGAAGAAAGAGCCTGACCGTACTCGCCGCCATAGCCCCCCAGCGAGAAGCTGATGCCTTTGAACAGGAACGGCGAGAAGCGCCCACGCACGGCAGTGTTTTCGGTGTTGGTGCTGTAGGGCACAAGAACATGCATTCCGTTGACGAATGTCTGGCACTCGCCGCTTTCGCCGCCACGGACATATAGTTTGCCGCTCTCACCAACCGTCTGTGTGCCAGGCAGCGTTTGCAGCGCCGCCACAATGTCGCCGCACGAGTTGCCGGCCATCACCACGTCGAGCGCGTCCATGGTCTTGAAGTTGTCGCTCTTGCCAAAGCTGAAGGTGCTGGCTGTTACCACCACTTCGCTGATGGTTGTTGCCCGCTCACTCATTTTGATGGTAAGATGGGCTAACTGGCCGGCATCAGTAGTCAGCAAATAGTCCTCATAGCCAATGAAGGTTGCTTTCAGTGTTGCTTCACCCGCTATAGAGGTGGTGAACGAGAACCGCCCCAACGAGTCAGTCAGGCATCCGTCGATCGTACCTACTATAAATACATTGGCCCCGGCGAGCGGCTCACGTCCGTCGGTAACTGTGCCAGAAACGGTGGTCTGTGCTGTGAGGTTGCAGACCACTGCCAACAATAAAAAGATATGTGCTACTCGATGTTTCATGCCGCAAATTTACGGCAAGAAATGATTCCCTCCAAATTTGGCTGACAGACAGCTAAAACCGCTGACCGAAAACTATGCCAGATGGCGAATGACTAAGATTTCGGACGAATGACTACGTGCAGAATGGCCTTGTCTGGGATTTTGTTTAAGCAATAAACGACTTCAACTGAGGCACATACGAGCGGGCAACAGGAATGCTGTTCGTGCAGGTTCCTAGCTTCAGCTGATACCCGTTAGAGTTGCCTTTGGCCGAAGTGATATTGTTCACATTCACCACAAACGAGCGGTGGCATCTGAAGATGTTTTCATAGTCTTTCAGTTCCTCTGTCACAGCGGTCAGGGTTGTGTGCATCTCCTTGAAGGTAGGCTTGTCGTCTTTCAGGTAGCAAACCGAGACATTGTTTTTTTGTGCCTCAATATACAGCAGATGGTTGATGGCGATGCAGAGGTCGTTTCCGCGTACATTCGTATCGTGAATGGTAATCGAGACATCCTTCTGCTCCTCGGTGGTGTTGCTAAGAAGAGCTTCCATTCTCTCTCTCAGGCTTCGGTTGTACTCAATGCCAACCGACAGCACTGTCATGATGCCGCCGATAATCAGCGTCCAATACAGAAACAAAAGGAATACTCCTGCAGTGACAGGAGAATGGAAAACCAGCGAGAACAAAATGAAGTTGCAGATGGCGATGAAGAAGATCAGGCCAAGCACAGTGCACCCTTGGTGCCAAATGCGCCAAGGCCTGATGTGCGCGTGCAGCGGGCGGATTACCATCATGCCGTAACATGCGTAGCACACCATAGTAACCAGTCCGAACAGGACAGCTACCAGAAGTTTGTTTCCCTGATACATGCTGAATCCGAACGGCTGCATGATGTATAGCATCGCCCAAATGACGACTCCATACACAATGCTGTCTTTCAGCCAGCGTTTGCTTTGCTTAAACGGATATGTCCGGGTAAGAATCTTCATAACTCTTTGTGATTTCTGTGTGTAAAGGTTCTCCTGCAGCTTACCAATACATGCGGTGAAGCATGTATCCGGCCACGAGCCAGCCGTTGTACGCCCACAGACCGGCGGTCATTGCCCACAGCAACGCGCGGAGCACTGGCTGCCTTTGTTTTTTGGTTTTCAGCAGGTAGGCCAGCGCAATGGGAATGATGAATAGCCAGTGGGCACCCATGATATAGACTTCGGTCAGTCCGAAGGCCAGCACCACGTGCAGCAGCAGGTCGAAGGCCAGCCATGAAAGGCATATTTGCATGAGACGCTCGCGCCGTCCGCACCATGCGCCCCACGCGAACAGCACCACCAGCAACGCCACGAACACATATTGCGCCGCCCAGCGGTAGGGCACAACCACGGGCCTATCTACGTTCATGTCGCGCAGCAGATAGTCCTGGTGG
>JAEEGL016622762.1_pt1 | contig 10272 bp, 12 predicted proteins | sample 9134231 | NCBI WGS metagenome assembly JAEEGL01 (sample SAMN16246548, study PRJNA631951) | gut metagenome | biome: gut microbiome; feature: rumen; material: fiber-attached | host: Bos | place: Iran: Karaj | collected 2018-10 | reverse complement strand
TCCCTGTGTTGAGTCATACTTAAGAAGATGAGCGAGCATCTCGGGAGAGGTAAGATCGTTGATAGCTACGATCTCGAATCCCTCAGCACCAAACATCTGTCTGAAAGCAAGACGACCGATACGGCCAAAACCATTGATTGCTACTTTTACTGCCATTTAACAATTCCTCCTAGAAATTTGTTTATTTTAACTGACAAAAAACTTTGTCAAATTTTTATCAGCCAACGAAATTCATTTTACAGTTTTCACCTGCATAATTCAAGCAAAAACAAGCGTTTTTTTACTGTCTCTTACCACAGCTGGGGCAGAATGAGGAATCTTCTTCAAGGTTAGCTCCGCAAGCTTTACATCTGGGACGTGAAGCGGGGCGCATTGCTTTCTCCTTCTCCTCTGTCTTTGAAGGGAATTTGTATCCGCACATATTACAGAAGCGGCTGGCAAGTACAACCTCGTTTTCGCACTCGGGGCAAGCCTTGAGGCCCTTGGCAGCGAGTTCTTCGGCAATAATGGTATCGATCTGATTTCTGATGGTGTTGATCCTCTGGATCTGATCATTGAAAAGAGATGCTCTGGGAACCTCTCTGGGGCCCTTGCCGTTCTGACCACAGCACTCTTTGTAGAATTTCTGTCCGAGCTCGGTATAGACTGACTCAAGCTCTGCTTTCAGTTCTTCTTTCTCCGCAGTTTTATCGACATGAGAGGCTGCAGCCATCTTCTTCTTGCTGTCGAAATCAACAACTACTTCTTCTGCGCTTAAAACCTTCTCTTCCATAAGTACCCTCCTAAAAAATGTTTGAAAAACTGCCCTTTAACTTTCCCCTACAAAGGGACAGCGAAAATATTATATCATTCCATATAAAATTATAAAAGGAATGCAATTGTACAATTATTAATGGTAAAATATCAGCACATTTACTCATAAAGCCCTTACATTTTTTCGTATTTTGGAGGAAACCAAATGGCAATACTTGCAGATTCTCACACTCACTCACATCACTCGGGTGATTCGCAGGCGTCCATGGAATCAATGATCGAAGCCGCCATAAACGCAGGACTTGAGACGATAACATTTACCGAGCATCAGGATTTTTGTTACCCCGAATCTCCGGAGGGCGAAGAAGAATACTGCGATGCAAACGCTTTCATGTTAAACGCCGATTCATATCTGTACGAGCTTCTCGGCATGAGGGAGAAATACAGGGATAAGATCCGTATCGAATTCGGACTTGAAGTAGGACTTCAGAAGAATTGTGTAAAAGAAAACCTCATCTTCTGCCGTGATCACGAATATGACTTCATCATTGCATCACAGCACCTGGTCGGAGGAAAAGATCCCTACTACGCTTCCTTCTTCGAAGGAAAAACAGAAAAAGATGCATTGAGGGAATACTTCGTCGAATATTATGAGAATATTAAGAAATTCCACAACTTCGATGTGCTCGGACACCTCGATTATATGGTAAGATATTTACCGAGCGGAACCCGTGAATACAACTATTCCGACTACGGCGATATCATCGATGAGATCTTCAAAGAACTTATCGAAAATGAAAAAGGAATTGAGATAAACACCAAGGCTATGACCAAGGGAATGAAGGAATTCCATCCCTGCATGCAGGCACTCAAGAGATATCGCGAGCTCGGCGGTGAGATCGTAACCATCGGTTCGGATGCTCACAAGCCCGAAAACATTGCAGACCATTTCGATAAAGTACCCGATGTTTTAAAGGAAGCCGGTTTCGAGTATTACTGCATCTACGAAAACCGCCTTCCCGAGTATCACAGATTTTAAAAGCCTATGAAAAAGAAACCGCCTGTCGTCACCATCATCCTTACACTGATCTCACTGTTACCGCCTTTATTAACTGTAGTAATGGATATGGCAGGCATTTATTCCGCCTCGGAAGGCTTCTTGTTCTACGCTCTTGCACCTGCAGTTAATCTGATAGCCGTGGCAGTTTCGATCGTATGCATCATCCTATGTCAAAGATCGGTAAAACTTAACGGTCAATACTTATCCGCATATATTATTTTGATCGTAAACTGCGCCTTAATAATCATCAACCTTGCTCTGATCCTCTTTAATCATTTCACTAGGTTCCCGCGTCATTGGGGATGATCAGAACATCTGAATATGCTTATACCAAAACAGCAGCGGCTTCACATAGCCGCTGCTTTCTTATATGGATTAATACTTTTGATTTCCGAATCCAAACTTTCCTTCATAATCCTGACATCAATATCATTCTGTATATCCAGAAAATACTTATCGGATACACCAAAGAACCTGGCTAATCTAAGTGAAGTATCTACGGTAATCTTTCTTCTATCGTGAAGAATATCCTGAATACGTGAAACAGGAACATGAATCTCCCTGGCCAACATGTATGCCGATATATTGTTAGGTTCCATAAATTCTTCTAAAAGAATTTCTCCCATACGAGGAGTTTTAATATGCATATCCATAATTATCCTCCTTACCATCATTAATGATAATCAACAATTTCGACATCATATACCTCTGCTTCGATAAATTTAAAGCATATTCTAAACTGATCATTTATCCTAATGCTATACTGTCCTCTCCTATCACCATATAACTTCTCAAGGTGATTTGATGGAGGAATTTTTAAATCATCAAGGCAATGAGCATTATTTATCATTATCAATTTTCTTAACGCAATGTGCTGAATGTCGTGTGGTAATTTCTTGGAAAAAGTCTGATTATAAATCTTTTCAGTTTCTTTATCCTTAAAACTTCTTATCATAATAAAATTATACCTGCGCGACGTATACACGTCAAGCAGGTATAATTATCTTTATTTCTTATTTCTCATTCTTCGGAGTATTCAATATATCCGTCAAAATCGGTAGCTCTGACAGAGTAGATACAGAAACGATCCGTTGACGGAGCTTTGACCTTTTCATATTCGGAAAGATCGGCTTTCAGATAATCGCTGTACTCGGATAGACCGTCCGCATCGGGATATCCGAGAAGCACATATATGATCCTGTTATTATCCTCATCTATAAGTGCATATTCATAATTGTGAGTATATCCGTCTATTGCAATATATGCGGGATAATTGTACATATCCTCATCATATATAACCTCTTTAACGGAAAATATCTCATTATGATCTATCGTACAGGTAACTTCCGAAAGTCTTTCTACTTCCGATTCGAATACATCATCCGTATACTCTGCGGTCAGGAAGAAATATCCTTCTGTATCAAAAAGATCGGTTTTATACTCATATACAAAGTCCGCATCCTCAGCAATGCTCACATCATCCGGAAACAGGAAAAAGTATGAAGTCATATCTCCCGAAAATTCCTCGATAAGATACTGCTTATCGTAATTCTCTATGCCTTCCACCTTGGTACTCGGTTTCAAACCGTCAAATACTACAAATGCCAGAATAAAGATCATTCCAAATACATATCTGAGTGCGATCAAAAACAATAGGGCAATCACAACTATCACCGTTATGGTAAATCCCTTTTTGTGTACCAGTTTGCGAAGAGCTCCGGTAACATAAAGGGTCAGCTCCATCATGGCAACAAGTGCCACAAACGTCATCATAACGGCTGTAAACGAACCAAATGCCGGCTCATAATTTACACACATAAATATAGTAGCAACGGTAAGTGCCACACTTCCTATTATTCCGACTACCTGTGCAAACTTAAGTAATCTGCCTTTTTCTGCACCGGCATAATCCGCCATTTTTTCGGCGGTCTCTCTTACTTCTTCATTCATCATCTCGCTTTTTTTCACTCCTTCGATAATCTCTCGGACGTCCACGTCATAGAAATCCGCGATATCAACGAGCAGGGAAATATCAGGCATATTTGAGCCTGTCTCCCATCTTGATACGGTTCTTCCGGAAACGCCGATCTTTTCTGCAAATTCTTCCTGGGTAATTCCTTTTTCTTTTCTTAACTGTTTCAAAAATTGTCCGACTTTAGTCTGATCCACTTGGGATTACCTCCTTTCATCTGCAGAATATGAAAATCTTCGAAAGATATACACGACATAAAGTGAGAAATGCCGTTTTTAAGCTATAGACAAGGTTGTCCGGAGCGGAATTTCCTCAAAAACCTGCCCCTGCCATCTTACCGATCACATAAAGAACCAAGAAAAAAGGACCGCATAAAACAAGTCGTATAATTGATAAGATCAAGGCAATTATATTACGTGCGTTATCCCCCGGAGTTTTGTCTTTTATGCTGAAGACAATACTTACGATAGCCAAGATTGCAGCCGGAACACCTGTTAAAAGATATATGCCGGAATTATAACCGAATAAGTAATAAAGAATCGAAGGGATATAACTAACAATTGCAAGTATCAAAGCACGGTATTTCTTCATTAGGTCAGTTCCTCATTTAGTACAGTTAATTTGTTGAATGAAATCTTAAATCTTATATTCTTTCCGGCATATGTCATACCATATATACGCTCAGGATCGTCCTGGTATGAAGGTCTCGGATCAAGCGAAAGGATTTCCCTGAGTCCGTTAATCTGCTCTTCTGTAAAAAGAGCTTCTACTTCGTCAGTAATAAACACTTCCAATCTATGATCTTTATTCCTTTCATCCTGTGCGAATCCGCCGCGAACATCGGGATATGCATCTGCGTAAGGAATATAAGGTTTAACATCGTAAATGACGGTACCGTCCGTCATGTCGGCACCGGAAATATCTATATAGCATCTGCCGTCTTCATCGGTACCTATCTTCTCTATCTTCGCATTGGTCAGACCTAAGTGATTGGGTCTGAAAGGAGAACGGGTTGCAAAGACTCCCATATATGTATTTCCCCCAAGTCTCGGAGGTCTTACTTTAGCCCTGAAAGTATCATCATCCTTCACGTCGAACTTCCAGATGATCCAGATTCTCTCAAAATCCTCCAAACCTTCAAAAGCATTCGGATCGGAGTATTCTTTCTCGAACACTATCCGTCCCTTAAGATGAGGTGCCAGACCGCTTTGTCTCGGCACCCCGAACTTCTCGGGCAGATTCGATTTGTACCTAGCAATTATTTCCATGTTTCCCTTCATACAGGCGTCGCAGTCAATGAAGTTTCATCGCCGCCTTTGTGACGCATAGGTTAAATACATAAATCTTGATATAAACAGAGCAACGTGGGCAATGATGTTTTGCAAGTGCACCCTTATTTTCCCGTCAGTACTTAATGAGAACAAGCTTTGTGCAGTTCGAATTTAGTACTGCTACGGGAAAATGCGGAGCCGAGAGGCGCGTGCACGACAAAATATCATTGACCGCGGTGCTCGTCACATAATTAAGACTTTATGATGGTTCCGCCTCCGTAAATGTAAGTGCCGGCTTCATCGTAGAAAACGAGGGCCTGCCCCGGAGCCGCTGCACGAACCGGCCTATCGAAGACAACTTTGACCAGCCCTTCGCCTGCAGATTCAAGATAGCCTGTTTCACCCGGATGATTATATCGGATCTTTGCTTTGACACGAATACGCTCACCGGGAGCAATCCCTTCAAGTCCCATCCATCTGATGTCATCCGCAGATACAACGGATGTCATGAGATCATCATTTGATCCGAGAGTAACTTTACCGGATGCAGGATCAATATCCGTTACATAAATACGCTCACCCGCGGGAACCCCGAGGCCTCTGCGCTGTCCTATGGTGTAATGTGTTATTCCTTTGTGCTTTGCAATGAAATCTCCCGAAGGGGTTACGAAATCTCCCGGACCGGGGACTGTTACACCATCTTCTTTTTCGATAAAGGAAGCATAATCTCCGTCAGGTACGAAGCAGATCTCCTGTGAATCTTTCTTGTGTGCTACGGGAAGTCCTGCTTCCTCTGCAATCTTGCGCACATCCGTCTTCTCATATTCGCCTATGGGCAAAAGAGTGTGAGCAAGCTGGTCCTGGGTAAGTGCATACAAAGCATATGTCTGATCCTTGGCTGCAGTCTTGGACGCGGAAATTGAATACCTTCCGTTTTCAAGCTGAGATATTCTCGCATAATGACCTGTTGCGAGATAATCCGCTCCTATGTCGCGGGCCTTCTTCAAAAGCGCTTCCCACTTTACATGCCTGTTACATTCAATACAGGGATTGGGTGTAAGGCCCTTTACATACTGGGCCGCAAAATGATCGATGACCCACTTCTGGAATTCACTTCTGAAATCCATTACGTAATAAGGAATACCGATGCAATCGGCAACACGTCTTGCATCGTCAACCGCAGAAAGTCCGCAGCATCCGCCGTTATCGGAAACGTCGCATGCATTCTCGGGGCGCCAGATCTGCATCGTGACACCTATTACATTGTATCCCTGTTCTTTTAAAAGATATGCACAGACGGATGAATCAACACCGCCGCTCATACCTACTACAACAGTCTTACTCATCCTCTGCTCCTAAGCTTTTCTACCACATCGGTAATTACCTCTGCAGCCTCATCTATCTCTTCTTCAGTGTTGTGGTTCGAAAGTGTAAGCCTCAGCGATCCTTTGGATTCATCATCGGCTCTTCCTATTGCCTTAAGTACATGTGAAGGTTCCCTTGCTCCCGATGCACATGCCGATCCGCTCGATGCACATATGCCTTCTCGGTCCAGCATGATGAGTGCGGATTCACCTTCAATGCCTTTTATACATACCGAAACATTTCCGGGAAGTCTCTTTGAATGATCCCCCTCTAAGCAGGGTCCATTTATAATAACATCTGTTATAGCGCCTATTTTTGCAAGTAACCTGTCACGAAGCGCTGTTTCAGCGGATATTTTTGCATCAAGTCCTGCAAAAGCAAGCTCTGAAGCCGCTCCGAAGCCTGCTATGCCGGCAACATTTTCCGTACCTGCTCTTCTTCCGCTTTCCTGCATTCCGCCTCTCATCAGGGGCGAAAGCTTAACTCCGTCTCTTACAAACAACAGTCCTACGCCTTTGGGACCTCCAAGTTTATGCGAACTTGCGGAAAGCAGATCCACATGTTTTGCAAATTCGGAAAGATTGATCTGTCCGAATGCCTGAACAGCATCGGTATGGATCAAAACATCTTTTCTAAGATTCCTGACCGCATCCGCTATTTCACAAACAGGCTCGATGGTTCCGATCTCATTGTTTGCCGTCATCACGGATACGAGAAATGTATCGGGACGAAGTGCTTCAAGAACCTGTTCGGGTTTGATAAAACCTTCCTTATCAGGCTTAAGATACGTAACCGAAACACCAAGGCTTTCCAGATACTCCGCTGTATGAAGGATTGCATGGTGCTCTATCGCCGTAGTTATTATATGTCCCTTTTCCGTTTTCTTTTTGCGGAAGGATTCGTATGCTCCGCAAAGAGCCCAGTTGTCGGACTCGGTTCCTCCGGATGTAAAGAAGATTTCGTTCGGTGCAGCACCGATAAGAGATGCACACTGTCTTCTGGCATCAAAAACCGCTTTCTTGGAACGGCGTGCAATTTCATAGACAGCAGAAGCATTGCCATACTCCTCTTTCAAAAAGGGGAGCATGGCATTAAATGCTGCGTCTTCGATTTTAGTTGTTGCTGCGTTATCTAAATAGATCATTTAAGAAGTCTGTTTTGAATTAGCCTTAAGGATAAATGCGACACCTACAAGAATCGCAATACCTACGATAAGAGGAAGAATGGGATTCTTGCAATAACCTGCGATGCAGTAGCAGATGCAGGAAACAAATGCACAGAAAAGTGCATAAGGGATCTGGGTTGATACATGATTGAGATGATTACTCTGGGCACCTGCAGAACTCATGATGGTTGTATCGGAAATAGGTGAGCAGTGGTCTCCGCAAACCGCACCTGCCATACATGCGCTCATGGAGATGATCATAAGAGTAGGATCAACATCTTCAAATACGTTAACTACGATAGGGATAAGGATTCCGAAAGTTCCCCATGAAGTTCCGGTTGCAAATGATAAGAAAACTGCGATCACGAAAATGAGTGCGGGAAGAAGGTGCATATAATCACCCGCATACTGACTTACGTAATTTGCCACAAATTCTTTTGCACCGAGTGAATCGGTCATTGCTTTAAGAGACCAAGCAAAAGTAAGGATAAGGATGGGAGCTACCATTGCCTTAAATCCTTCGGGAATGCACTCCATGCACTCCTGGAAAGTAAGTACCTTGCGTGCCATATAAAGGATCAGAGTTACAAGGATTCCGAAGAAAGATCCGAGTACAAGACCTACTGATGCATCGGAATTAGCAAATGCATTGATAAATGACTCACCCGAGAAGAATCCTCCGGTGTAGATCATTCCCACTACGCAGAAGATTACAAGTGCAACTACGGGGAATACAAGATCGATGACCCTTCCCTTTGAATTTACTTTCTTGTCGCTTGCATCGGCATAAGGTCTGTCGGGAGTTGTGAAAAGATCTCCCTTTTCTCTCGCATTCTTTTCATGAAGAGCCATGGGGCCGAAATCGTTCTGTGATGCGGCAAGTGCGATCATCATAACGATGGTAAGCAGTGCATAGAAGTTGTAAGGAATGGTTGAAACAAAAAGAGCGATTCCGTTTTCCTCGCCGGGTACAAATCCCGAAACCGCTGCAGCCCATGAAGATACGGGTGCAATGATACAGATGGGAGCTGCAGTTGAGTCGATCAGATAAGCAAGCTTTGCTCTTGAGATCTTGTGCTTATCGGTAACAGGTCTCATGACCGAGCCTACGGTAAGGCAGTTAAAATAGTCATCGATGAAGATAAGAACACCGAGAAGGATCGTTGCAAGCTGCGCCCCCATTCTGGTCTTGATGTGAGTAGATGCCCACTCTCCGAATGCTGCGCTTCCGCCCGCACGATTCATCAGTGATACCATTATTCCGAGAAGTACGAGGAATACGAGTATTCCGACATTATATGAATCCGACAGAACTGCTATGATACCGTCTACAAATACGTGATTTACGGTTCCCTCAAAATTATATCCGGAAAAAAGCAGGGCACCCGATACTATACCGATGAAAAGAGAACTGTAAACTTCCTTGGTAACAAGAGCAAGAACAATAGCGATAATGGGAGGAACAAGCGCCCAGACAGTTTCCGCAACAGGGCCGGACTTGACGGCGGAATAACCGAGCACAAGTACTATAAAAACTGCGATCAGAGCTACAATGTTTAATGCTTTTTGTATTTCTTTATTTCTGTCCATACAGCGCTCCTTTAAATCTGTCGGGGATCCCCCAATAACTAGATAAAAACCACAAATATTATAAATCACATACAAGATTTAGAAAAGAAAAAGAGAACAGGCTTTAACCTGTTCTCTTGAATATTCTTCTAAGTATTTATTTGGCGATTACGGTTCCTTCTTCTCCGGAATAAACAGGAGCCTGAGGTTCCGCAGATCTGTAGCTGTTTAAGATATCATCTCTCTTGGAAAGCGATACTGCTTTTTCAATATCGAGATTTGTGATATCACTTGTGGTTCCTATAAGATCGAAATCATCATTTTTATTGAAGGATATCGAGATATCCTCAAGTCCGATAAGCTTAGTGGGACGAGCCGCTACCTGCTCTTCAAGACTTACTTTGCCGGAAGGCTGAGCCTTTACGGCTTCCTCCTGTGCGGGCTTTACTTCGGATAAAGTATCACGAAGTTTTATGGATGACAGATCGTTATAAACCTGTGAATAATCAAAACCTTCGCCTATTCTCATATGCTGACCTCCGTGTCAAACAAATGCCGTGTGATAATTATATCGACAGTTTTCGGCAAATCTTTAACGGGAAGCCGCAAAAGAATTATTTCTTACCGATGAAGCCTTTCAGCTCATCCATGAAGGAATCCACATCCTTGAACTCTCTGTAAACGGATGCAAATCTTACATACGCAACGGCATCGAGATCCTTAAGCTTCTTCATAACGATCTCACCGATTACGCGGGAAGGAATTTCCTTATCCTCGAGAGTGGAAATCTCGTTCTCGACCTCATCCACAAGCTGAGTGATCTGAGTAGCACTGACAGGTCTCTTGTGGCATGCTCTCAAAACACCGGACTCGATCTTAGCACGATCATAAGTCTCTCTGTTGTTGTCTTTCTTGATGATGATAAGAGGAATCGTCTCTACCTTCTCATAAGTGGTAAAGCGCTTCGTACAATTATCGCAGATCCTGCGTCTTCTGATGGAATAGTTGTCATCAGCAGGTCTTGAATCGATAACTCTGGTATCATCACTTCCGCAATAAGGACACTTCATACCCTTCTCCTATAAAACGGTTATTCCGCGGAATAGCTCTTCCAGTT
>JAEEGL016592342.1_pt1 | contig 10272 bp, 28 predicted proteins | sample 9134231 | NCBI WGS metagenome assembly JAEEGL01 (sample SAMN16246548, study PRJNA631951) | gut metagenome | biome: gut microbiome; feature: rumen; material: fiber-attached | host: Bos | place: Iran: Karaj | collected 2018-10 | reverse complement strand
TGTTGAACAGCGCGGCACTAGTAAACGGGCAAGAACAGCGCGGCTCGTTCAAGCGCAAGCTTGAACAGCTGTTCTGAATAAAGCTTGGGAGGTTCCACACATGACTTACTCTGAAAAGACCATCGCGAAGTTTGTACGCCTTATGAAGGCGCGCATCGCCTACTGGATGGCGATTGCAATTCAGCTGATCCCCATGTGCATCAGCAACGGGAATCGGAAAATCGGCCGAGTCCTCAATGTGTCGCTTCCGGCGATTATCTCCTGCGGCAACTGCGCGCAGTGCCGGAAGAAGTGTTACGATATCAAGGCGTGCTTGTTGCACTGCGGCGATGTCGGAGCGCTTGACGCGCGCGCGCGCAACTGGGCGGTCTTGCAAAAGGACCGCGACGAGTATTTCCGGCGCATCGAAACAAAGATTGCCCGACGCAAGAAAAACTTATACTTCCGCTGGCACGTGGCGGGAGAGATTGTGGACTTAGACTATTTCAACCGCATGGTTGAAATAGCGCGGAAATATCCCGCATTTACATTCTGGACCTACACGAAAATGTACGGGATCATAAACTTGTACTGCCGTATGTACGGCAAAGACTCGATCCCGTCCAATCTGTCCGTGATGTTCAGCGAGTGGCGCGGTATGCCGATGGAAAACCCGTATGGGTTCCCGGAGTATCGCGTCGTTTTCAAGGATGACGCGATCCGTCCAGAGGGCTTTTACTGCCCTGGGAATTGCGACATTTGCAAGGCCGCGCGGCGCGGCTGTGTCGTCGGAGAATCCGTCTACTGCGACGAGCATTAATATTTTCCGCGGTGGTTCTAAAAACGCTGCGCCGATGGCACTAAAAGGCGGGGGATTGATCCCCCGCTTTTCCCTGTGTCCAAATGCCGTTTGGGCATAGGGAAAAGCGCAAGCCTATATGCACCACACTTTATATGCACCACACTTTATATGCACCACACTACAACCAAAAATCGAAAGGAGAACGAACACATGGAATGCAAGGACATCATGGACATCATCAAGGCCCATCTCGCCAAGGCGGAGGAGGATTTGGCGAAAACTCCGCGCGGGAGCAATCACGGGCGCGTGGCTGAGCTGAAGTCGCTTCTCGCCGACATCGCCTTGATGTCTATGTGATCCGAACAGGCGCGCGGGCGTTCCCGCGCGCTTTTCCCTGTGCCTGAGTTTATCAGACATGGGGAAAAGCGTGATATATACGCACCACACTTTATATGCACCACACTTTGAAAGGGAGGAACAGCACATGATGTATTCTGTCTACGAGGTTTTCCACGACCACGAATTCTGGATGCACTCTAGCTATGACAGGAACGAATGCGAGGTCTGGGCGCGGAATCACGCCACCCATGCATCCTGCAACGGCTGGTCGCGGCTTGAAATCCGCGAGGAGGTGGACTGGTGCGCTGAAGCAGAGATTGAGGCGCTCCTGTAATATGCACCACACTTTGGAAAGGGGGATATTATGACTTTTTGCAAACTTCTGGCCGAGCGCAATCTCGACAACGGGAACACCGTGCAGGCGTATGAGAAAACGGACAAGTACTCTTCCGTTCCGCGCTATACCGTCACGGTACTTCGCGACGGTATCGAGCAGTATACCGTCAAATGCGCGAAGACCACTTGGAAGAAGCGTTTTCGCGAGATTGTCGGCTGAACAGGCGAAGCTGATCATTAGTATGCACCACACTTTGGAAGGGGGGAAAAGTGGTGACGCTTGAGATTTACCGTCTGCGCGAGTTTCCCGGCGGTCGCGTAATGGATGACGCGCCGGAGACGGTTTTCCGCAACATCTCCGACTATATCGACTGCGGTCGCGTCGTGTACTTCGTCGAAAACGGGGTGAAGCGCGCTATCAAGAAGGACGCATGGAACTACCGCTTTTGCGTCCGCTGAACACGCGAAAAATATTTTTGCTAGTCGGTTCTAAAATCGGCTGGTCGTTGGCACTAGTATGCGGGAGAATTCCCCACCACAAATTATGGAGGTAGCACAATGTTCGTATTCAACTACAACAAGACCGAACTGGTCAACACCGCGCAAATCGTCAAGATCTGCATCACCGAGCCTCAGTTTGAGCAGACGCAGTACTGCGTCGTTGCTTGGCTTGCCCACGGGCATGGCAGCACCATCCTTGAACAGGGGACGGAAAAAGAGTGCAAGGAATGGATGGCGCGCTTCGCGGGATAATAGGCTTGCATTGGGTTGGAAAAAGTGATAAAATACCCACCACAGAACAGGGGGGGTAGACCGTGCCGAAATACGACTCACAAACGCGCGCGATTATGAAATACGACACAGAAACCTACGATAGAATCCTTTTAAAAGTGCGGAAAGGGCTAAAAGGCGAACTCAAAAAACTCGCCGATGCCGACGGGGTATCGCTGAATCGGTACATACTAACCGCGCTAGAGGAAAAGTCCGGGCTGAAGCTGACGCTTGACAACGCCCTGCCGTGGATCAGCAGCGAGGAATAATGCCCACCACACGCGCACATACTGAACAGGGGACGGGATTTTATCCCGCCCCCATCTTTTTTTGTTGCCCCCAGGGCGGCAAAAAATTTTTTGCGGACCAGTTCTAAAATCTGAATCTGTCTGGCACCAGCCAAACTATCCCAAAACGCCGATTGAACAGGCAAAAATATTTTTTTCGGGTGGTTCTAAAATCGGCTGGTCGTTGGCACTATATGGTGGGCGCAGCGCGGCGGCGCGCTGATACGCACCACACATTAACAAACCGAAAGGGGACGAGTTTATGGTACGCGACGGTTTTTTCAAGGTAAAGCAAGAGGGTGGGTCGTTCGTCGTGGCGACTTTCTTCAACCCAACGACGAACGAGGAGTACACGCACTGCGTCAGAGACTATGACTATTCTGATTGCTCACGCGATGATGACGAGGCTTACAACATGGAGATCAGAGAAGACGCGCGCCGCGCGTGGTTGAGGCATCACGGGGTCGTGCAGACGGGTGACACGGTCAAGGTCGTGCGGGGCAGGAAAGTTCCCGTTGGCACGGTCGCGGTCGTGGTCGATGTCACAAAATGGAGCGACCGCTACGGTCGCGTCCAGACTGTGTACGCACACCTCAACAACGGGATGCGGACGAGCGTTACAAACTGCGAAATTCTCCGCTGAAAAATATTTTTCCATCGTGGTTCTAAAAATGCAATCTCGTTGGCACTAGTATATGGGCCAACAAAACTGAAAGGAGAAACACACAATGAGAATCTACAAGCAAGAGGCAGAACTCCGCGCGATTGCGGAGCGACTCAGCGATACCATCACGGTCGAGACGGACAACGGCGAGGTCACGCGCAAGCCGACGAAGCGGCAGCACAATATCCTCTACGGTCTGTTGTACGGGGCGCTGTTGGGGCTGAATTGGGGGGAATCTACTAGAAGCAACCCACAGATGGAAGAGGCGATCCTCAACGCTACCGAGTTCCAGGGTCTGGTGATGATGCCGACCGTCCTCAAGGATGGCGAAAGGCTCCAGAGTTACCTCTCGCTCTATCTCCCGCTCAAGGGTGTACTGCGCGAGTGGGAACAGGCGGCAAGGGGGGGATCAGACGAACGGCAGGGGCGGGGGAAATCCCGCCCCGAATTTTTTTTGCGCGATGGTTCTAAAATGTGCGACTTGTTGGCACTAGTCTGCGAGGGCAAAGAACAGCGCGCCGCGCCGTGGCAACAGCTGCGGAAACGACGGCGCGCAGAACAGAACAGGAAAAAACGAAAGGAGAACACGGCAATGTTTAACTACACATTTAAAACGACCTTTTGGCTGGATTTTTCCATCGCCGACCGTTTCGGCAAGGTTGCCATCAAGGACACCTACCGGCGCGCGTTTAGCGAGTGGAAGACCAATGTGGAGTACTTCACCGAGTTGGTGATGGTGCTGAATCACAAGATTTGGCAGCACTACGAGGCGGGGCGTGAGCAGTTGGCGCGCCTGTACGACGAGCTGTGGCGCGAGGCGAACAGCTTCGGCTTGGAGAATTTCAAGGGAAAGGACCTTGAGTACTTCTGGCAGACGCTCGACTGATCGCAAAAAAAGTCACGGGCGCGGTTCTAAAAAAGCCGCGCCCGTGGCACTAGTAAGTGACCGATGGCGAACACAAGCCGCTTGCCCATCTCAAGCGGCTTGTGTTTGTCTTTGGCAAATCAAACGAACAGGGGGATTAAAAATGATGACGACTCTTTACTATGTGGTGTGCTTCGTGGGCGCGGGAACGCTTGCGAAATGGTGCATGGAGTTCTTCGACTATCTCGACGATCCGAACAGGGCGAACAGAAAGTGAGGGAAACATGAACATCAAGAGCATCAAGCACTTCGTCAACCCCGCCGCGCTTCTGCGGTGGTATGAGCGCGATGACGCGCTCGACGCGCTGACGGAAGAGGAACAGGACGATCTGAGTCACGCCTGCGACTACGAAAGCATCGACCTCTTTGTGGTAAACGACAGCACGGTGCTGACCGTTGACTGTGTAACTGGCGGCGTTGTAGCGCAGGACAGCATCGACGAGTTCGCTGCTGAGTCCGTGCGGTGGGCGCGGGAACAGGAAGCGGCGTACTGAAAAATATTTTTGGAACACGGTTCTAAAAGCGTCGAGCTGATGGCACTAGTAAGTGGAAACCATCCGAACAACAGGAAGGAGAAACAACAATGGACTTCATCAAAAGCTTCGACATCTCCGAGAGCATTCAGCAAATGGTTGAGCGTCAAATCGACGAGATAGTGAAGAGTGACGCGACAATCGGCATCATGGTCGGCTACTATCTCGCACAGAGGGAACTCATCGAGTCGGCTTTCAAGCAGGCAGAGAACGACATCGAACGGGTAGGCAAGATGCTTGGCAATATCAATCCGTTCTATAGTGATTTGTTCGAGTCCGATGTGTTCTTCAATGACGCCCCGCTAATCCTCATGCGCGACTTCCTGGAGGCGTTCGTCCGGCAGCGCATTCTGCCTGACAGGGACAACATCGCGTATAGCGTCATCGAAAGGACGCTCGACGAGTATGACTGGTGTTGTGCGGCAATGGATATCCCCTATGACATCTACGACGAAAAGAGAATGGAGGAATGAACACCATGCGCGGTATCTTTGTGAACGAGAACGGCGGCATCCCCTACGCCGTTGCCATTGTGCATGGCATCAAGCCGTATGAGACCAGAACGCGCAATATGCTCAGGCCGCTGATTGGGGAGCGCGTGGCAATCATCAGAACACGGCGCGGGAAGAATCCGCTGGTTGTCGGCTATGCGCGCATCGCGTCGGCTGAGAGGCGCGGCGCGGCGTGGCTTGACGCGAACAGGGACAAGACGCTGATCCCGCCCGGTTGTGAATACGACACCCCGTCGAGGTGGTGCTACGCGATGGTCGAAGCGGAACGGTGCGACCCCTATCCCCTGCCGACTGATGCCGTCCGGCACGGTAGGTCGTGGTGCGAGTTCTGAAAAAAAGTTTCAGAAGCGGTTCTAAAATTCATTTGATCGTGGCACTTATAATTGGAACAACGAAACGAAAGGAGCATGAACTATGAAGACCATCAAGCTTTGGGACGGCATTCGCGTGACTACCGCGACCGACTCCGACATCTGCAAGACCCCGCAGGAACTGTGGGACACGCTGCACATGAGCGGCGACGAGTACGACGAAATGAGGCGCGCCGTCATGACCGACCTCTTCTGCTGCGGCAAGTGCGACCTCACCGAGGCGTACCACGGTTTCACCGTCATCCTCACGACCTACACGAAGGAGGGCTAAACGATGTACACGACTAGCGTGAGCAGAACGCTCACCGTCACCATGACGCTCGATGCCCTGGGCGGCGTGACGCTCGACTTCCGTGAGCCGGAAAGCGGCGAGGAGTCGCGCCTTGAACTGTGGGGGCCGAACTTCTGCTTCGACTCCTACGATGACAACCACAACAGGAACAGGGTCGGCGCGGAGATTGCGGCGTATGTCCGGGACATGGAACAGGACCTCAAGAACAAGGTCGGAGAGAAATACGGAAAGGGGAACTGACATGAAAGACTACTTTCAGAGAGTCCGCTGCCGTGGCGGCTATTGCCGTCGCGACATCTCCAACAGGCGCGCCCGTGCCATCGCGAAGCGGGAACTGAAAAAATTTTGTGCGTGGTTCTAAAATCGGCTGGTCGTTGGCACTAGTATGTGGGAACAACGAAACGAAAGGAGTATGAACACAGAACATGAACAAGTTTGCATGGTGGGACATCTCCTGCTACGCCTGTCCGAAGTGCGCGGCGAAAATCCGCCGCCAGACCCCCGACATCATCGGAGACACCCCCATCGACAACACGATGGAGGACGGCTGCGACATCTGCGGCGCGGAGGGAACAGACCTCTACCCCGTCGCTGACATCAACGAGTGAGAAAGGAGAACATGAAATGAAACACATCCCGACTGTCGGCGAACACCTCTACACCTACACCCCATGCTCTGACTATTGGGTGTCCTCTGTCAGAAAGCCCTACACGGTCGAGTCCGTCAAGGGCAATGTGTGCGTCATCCGCGCCGCTCATCCCGTCTTCAGCGACCCCGTGTACTACGATTCGCTCCCCGACTACATCGAGGACGATCCGAACGGTCGCAAGATGACCTTGAGGTGGAGCGAGAAGAAGCAGAGATGGCAGGAGTCCCCCGCGCACAGCTACCCGCAGGTTGCGGTCTTTGGCGACTGGGACTATGCCCCGTACTTGAACTGAGAAAGGAGAACAGGAACATGACCATCGACAGGAACACGCTCCCCGCCAACCTCAAGGAGAACGAAATGGACTTCGTTTGCTTTGAGAATGGACTCCGATCCTGTATCAGCGACTGCTTCGACGACCGTCTGGATGACCTCTACACCCTTATTGGCATCAATGAGGGGGATGTCTCCCCTCTCCAGTCCGTGCGGCTGAACAGCATCCTTACCCACTTCTCTGGCGAGTTGACTGCACTCGCGGTCGAACTTTCCGCGCAGAACAAGAGGGCGCTACCCCGCTGCGAGGAGTACGACAGCATCCTCAAGGTTCTGCACAAGATGTACGACGACTTCCACACGGAGAACGACGAACAGGCAAAGCGGTTTTTCGACAGCAAGTTTACGCTTGGCTTTGGCGATGTCAAGGCCGTCATCTGCAACGGCGCTAGTTCTTACGAGATTGTCGAGGGGAGTCTCCTGCGACTCTTGGAAGAGACCGCAGACTGCTACGGGGACGGATACGACTACTCTGATCCCATCGTCACGCTTGAGAACGGCGAGGCGAAACTGCACTTTACGGAGGGCTGAACATGAACATCACGATTACGCGCGAACAGGCGAACAAACTTGAGGTCTTCCTCCTAATGTCCCGCAGCTACCGCAAGGGGGAAATCAAAGCGTGGGACAGTCTGGCAACCGAACAGGATGCCGACGGTATGCCCAAGTTCAAGAACGCAAAGAGCAACGCCGACTGGTGGCGCGAGATGGACGCAATCATGAACGATGTCTACGACATCGTCAGCAAAGCAACAATGGAGGAGACGGCATGAACATCTACGACGAACTGAAGACCATCCAGGCCATGCTCTGGACAGATGATGACCATGTACCGCAGGATGTCCTGTTTGAATTGCAGGACAAGGTCGCAGACCTCACGCTCAAGGTTGCACAGGCGTCCGGCAAGACGGATGACCTTCTGAACACATTCCCTTGGCTTTACAAGCGGAACGGTTGAAAGGGGAACACGCATGACCATTTACACGCGAAACGAAGCAGCGAAAATCGTGGAGATGTTCGACGATATTCTTTGCGAGAACGGGATCAGAGTTCCATCGCCCGACGATGACCAGCGCGACCCAGACAACGACGCCGCTCTGTATGGCGAGACCTACGCCGAACTTCTGGAGATGGTCGAGTATCAGCTGATTCATCTGCTGAAGAAGCACGGCAAGAACACTGTGGTCAAACATTGGACTTTCTCCGGCGAGAATTGATACCTATGAGTAAGACAGCTGGTGCTACGAACAGGCGGCGAAAGCCGCTGCGGCGGGTATGGCTTAGAGTCGCGCTTTGAGAGTGGTGCGCGAATTGTCCCCGCTAAAAGCAGTAGTCAAATGGAGTTTGAGGAACAGCCAGCATCTCATAACTGCAACCAATCTGCAATAAATTATGAGAGGAGAACGAACATGGCAGAGAAGAAGTCCATAAGTATTATTGGCGAATCCCAGAGGGATCAGTGGCACTGCGTCGTAAACCTCCTGCGTATCTGCGGCGGGGACATGACCGCGAAAACCAGGCGCGACATCTGCGACGAACTCGACCGCTACATCGACGCGATGGAAGACCTCAACGATAAGGTCAGGGAACAGGGGGGCTGAACAATGAAAAGGGATAAACCTCTTTACCCCGGAATTAAAGAAGCAGAAGAACAAAAAGGAAAAACTCCTGTGATTGATTCATGTATGCCTGACTTCATCGACGGCAAGCCCAACTATGAGAAGTACAAGAACTGGTCAGTCGAGCAGACGCTTGCATGGCTGAACATTGACTGAAAGGATGGCGAACAATGATTTACAGGAAGTGCTTTAAAGGTAGCGACGAGTGGAAAGAAATCTCCTACGACGATGCCTTACATACGCTCTTGGGGAGCTACAAGGACAACGACGAGGTTCGTTCCCTACTGAACGGGAACAACATGATTCCCTGCGCGTTCTCGTTCATTGAGGCAATTGACGATAACGCTACGGCAAGAGTGGAGGGCTGAACAATGACGCTTGAAAGCTACGCGCTGAAGATTCTTTCAGACCACGGGTGCGACTGCTACACCTATGGTGGGAAAGACGCCGAAAATATCATGCAAGACCTCAAAGAGGGATACCCGAACGGGATGGAGTTCCCGTACATCGATGTTGCGAACGCGATACTCGCCATCTCGCGGCCCTGTCCCATCGTCCGCGCCCCGTACCGCATGGTTTACGACGGGGACAGCTTCATCGACGGCGTCGACTTTGATACTCTGGATGTGGCAAAGAACGACGCCCTGGATACGCTTATACAATGGCAGAGCGAAGAAGTCGAACACTGGTCATACGACTCGGATGGAATCATGCAGCCGACAGAGGACGAAATCGAATCATGGGACATGATGATCGCAAACTGCTCGGTGTGGGTCGAACAGTACGATCCGAACACCGACGAGTACGAAACCGTGTGGGAACCGTCCTACGAAGACGAGAAAAGCGTTGGCTGGGTTGAGTGGAGCGAATACGAAAAAATGCTGAAAGGAGAACAGCAGCAATGAAGAGATGTCCAGAGTGCGGAGCAAAGCGATTCATAGCAACGGCGTACCTCATCGTCGGTTGGGTGATGGACGAAAACGGGAACTTCGTCGAGGAATGCGACGACCTCACCGTGGACGCTGCCCCCGACGATAGCACGACATGGGAATGCGCTGAGTGTGGGTTCAGCGCGCCCGGTTATGAGTTTAATTGTGACAAGTGAAAGGAGAACACAATGTACGACATCAACACCATCACGCTTCTCTATCCGAACGGAATGTGCGGCGCGCTTTCCAACATCTGTCACGGCAACGGCATGAACAAGTACGCCACGGTTCAGGATCTGCAGGACGCTGTGGAAGACAGCAAGGATGCCAACGACCTCGTCATGAATCTCTCCGCGATTGAGCTCGTCGGTATGAGGGATATCATCATCGACCGCGACACGGAAACATACACCCGTGTAAAGGGACACGACCTTCTGGGGAACATCAAAAGCATCAAGGTCATGAAGAAAGGGGCATGAACATGGCAAAGAAGAAAACCGGCGTGTGGAAAATGGAACTCGACCGCTTCGGCTATTATCTTGTCGTGATCGGACGGAACACGGGCGAGTGCGAAACCGCGATGCGAGAGGAGTATATCCGAGCCTATGCGAAGCGGAACAATCTTGACGAGATGACCTGCCGCCTCGCCCTTGAGTTCCCTGTGGAGGACGAGGACGGTGTGGTGTACGGGGACAATCCGTACAACCAGTTCGCCGAGGACTACAGGAACGCCTTTGAGGACTGCGTGCCGAGATTTTACGAATTCGGCAAAGTCGAGTGGGAATAAAATTTTTTCGGCGCGGTGGTTCTAAAAACGCCGCGCCGATGGCACTTATAAGCGGACACCCAAGCGGTGATAAACGAAAGGAGAACGCAGGCATGAAGAGCAGAACGAAGACCATCAAAGACATGAACTGGTCTACCTCGTCTACT
>JAEEGL014996198.1_pt1 | contig 10272 bp, 11 predicted proteins | sample 9134231 | NCBI WGS metagenome assembly JAEEGL01 (sample SAMN16246548, study PRJNA631951) | gut metagenome | biome: gut microbiome; feature: rumen; material: fiber-attached | host: Bos | place: Iran: Karaj | collected 2018-10 | reverse complement strand
TATAGATGTTTGTGATGTCTATATATGTTTATATGTATATATAAATTAGTTTATGTTTTATAACTCTATGACTCTACTGATTACTATAGTAACACATTGTTTTTGAATATGCTAGTGGTTTTATGAAGGTTGTGGAAAAGTAAGGGCAGAAAAAGCTTCAGCTTGAGGAGGCTTTTATACTTCTTAAGTTAGAATCTTTTGTCCATCTCCGGCCTTGATATACAAAAATTCCGAGAAGAAGAACCTTTGGTCCCTTTTCTCGGAATTTGTGGTAGGGCAGGTTGGAATCGAACCAGCATTGTATCCTTAGAGGGGATATGTCCTATCCGTTGAACGACTGCCCCAAATTAGGCATATATATTATATACTATTTCTTATTATTTGAGAAGAATTTAGCTAGTTGATCCTCGAGACGCTGCAGGCGTTTTAAAACCTTGGGTCATAAATTGAAGCGTTAATATTGCCGCCGCCTGTGTGACGATGAAGATAGTTCATTGCTCGATCAAATTTCGAATCCAAAGATTTCTGATAATCCTCTATATCTTTCTCGGTTATTGTCTGTTCTTCTTTTTTATTATCGTCTCCCGAATCGTCATCCCCTTCTTCTATATTATTGAGAGCATCTAGTGTCTCTTTACGTTTTTCTTCGAGGCGTTTTTTTGCGTTTTTAGCAAGTTCATCCTTCCCTGCTTCGCTAGATGAGCCACGCATAACGCAGTTGTTTTCGTATAGCATAGATTCGGCGCGGTTATAGGCGATTAAAGCTTTGTTGTAATCCTTCGATTTAAAAGACAAGTCTCCTTCTAGTTCTATTGCATATGAATAATTGATGTATATTGAACAAAGCCGAGATTCTGGCGGACTCTTTCTTAAGCTTTCTTGGAAATCACTTTCGGCTGATTGCAAATCTTCGGACGTTTGGGCCGTTAAAAGCTTTGCGTAGCCACGGTCGTAAAAAGTCAGATATGGTTCAATTACATTGACGAATGTTTGAATGTTAGAGAGAGTTTTGGTTGGCCCATAGTTTCTTTTGCTTTCTCCGATAGAAAGCGTTAGATTATAAATGCTGGTTCTTAGGAAAAAAGCCGCTATAACAATTAAGAAAACTAGTGGAATAAGAGCAATCTTGAAGTATTTTTTGCGCCTTTCGTGACGAATTTTATCTTGGTCAACCAATCGCGGATCGAGATTAAGCATGTTTGACCTCCCGTTCTGATAAAAGCTTTAACATCGTGTCCTCGCATTCCCAAAGAAGCAAGAATAATAAAATAAGCGCAAAAATCCAGTAAGATTCGCCGCCAGTGCTTGTGTTTTCTTCGGTGGATTCGGTAGGCTTTGACATCGCAATGTTCGTAAATGCATCTATGACAGATGCCGGCACCGCGCCATTTTCCCTATGGTGATAATTACCATGAAGTCCACTGGCGATTTTTTTCAGGTTCGTTTCGTTGATTTTTGATATTACTCTGTGAGAAGAATTGATTTCAACTCTTTCGTCATCGCCATAATAAATCACATAGTCGTCCGGCACGATTGCAGCAGAATCATACTCGCCGTCAACTTGACCACCTATATTCTCGATGAGACTGCCTTCGGTCGTGCCATAGCCAAAGACAAACGCGCCTTCTAGACTGCTTGTTAATCCATTCGGGACTGTTACTTCTTTGTCCGAAATATCTTCGCCGTCACTCATGAAAATCAAGACGTTTGCGCGCTCTGGGGTGCGTTTTCTATATGTTGCGATTTTTTCCGACGCGTACTCGAGGAGTTCCGAAAGGTTTGTCGGAAGAGCATATAGCGTATTTTTGGGTTTGATGTAAGCTTCTGCGCCGATGGTCGCATCTGCATTGGTAGATATAGGCGATGCGACGTAGGACGCGTAGTCTTGTGCTATGATACCATATTTAGCACCAGGTAATTTAGTGACAATTTCTGTTATGTCTGCTTGAACTTTCTCGTACCTGCGAGTGGTTTTATTGTCGACATCTTTCGCCACCATCGAGCCCGTGGCATCAACCACGAACCAGATGTTGAGATTAGTCAATTCTCGTTTAGCGTCTTCGGGTGACAACTGAGGACGAGCTAAGATCAGAACTATCATCACGACCATAAGGAATCGACGATAGAATGCCGGTTTGATGAGTATAGATTTTAGAGATGTCATATGCCCAACCTCCACAAAACAACCACAAATAATACCATACTAACGGTTGCGATGATAGATGGAACAAGTGGGATATCAGACTTTATAAGTGTTTCTGCCCCTTCGTATCTAGCAGCAGCTTGGGCAAGAATTTGGTCTACAAGATTGGAAGCTACAACGCCGCCTTCGGTATATTTCGAGAAGCCATAATAACTACCGCCAGTGTTGATTACGGATTCTCGAAATTCTTTGTTTCTATCGAATTCAAATTCGCCTTCTTTGTAATTATCGATCTCTTCTTGAGTACGCCAGTCGCCAGTTGCTAGACCATAGATGGTGATCCCATAATGTTTAGCATATGCTGCTGCCTGTGTTAATGTCACGGGCGGATCTTTTCGAGGGTCTTCGTTATCGGTTGCAAGTATTATAATGCGAGAACGTTTTGACTCTCCTAGCTTATCAAAACTATTCACGCATCCAACTACACCTGTGCCAATTGCTGATTGTCCTGCAGTTGAATCGGCATAGTAAAGTGCAGTATTGTAAGCGGACTGGTTTTCCCTGAAATCCGTAAACAACTCTGATAGCATGTCGTAATCGTCAGTTAACGGAGCTAAGGTCATAGGGACCCCATTAAAGATCGTTAGCCCTACTCTTTGGCCTTTGAATTCGTCTAGTAGTTTCGTGAAGTATTCTAGAATCTCCTCGTTATACTCATCCATGGACCCGCTAACGTCGAGACAGAGCATAATATCGCGGTTTTCGTAAGTGGGTTTAGAAACCGTTACGGAAACCGGGCGAGCGGCAACCATGGCGGTTGAACCGAAGGCAATTAAGAATAGGAATGCAAGAACAACAAGAAGTAGTCGGTATTTGCGTTGCGCAGATTTGTATTCTGGAAGATTACGCGTTCTGGCGGTGTTCGCAATTGGCTTGTAGTTTTTCGCCTTTAGCAACTTTTTGCGTCGTTTTTTCTGGCCGGCAATCGCAATAAGAACCGCAACAATAAAACCGACTAGAGCGACGAGCAGCACCCAAGGATACTTCATAATTTTTTCCTTTCTATTGGTTCGTTACTCATGATAAGCCTGCGGGCTTCTTCGGCGGCGTTGGCGACCGATCCTTGTTCTAGCATATTAAACTCGTTTGGATAGTATGCTTCTATGACTTTGGCGAGTCGCTTGACTCTTGAGCGTTTAAGATCATTCAGTGTCAGAAACTCCGCATGGAAGCCACCGGCTTCAGCGTAAAACATACGGACGATAATACTGAGTTCTTGATGAGCAACCGAAGCGCGGATTCGACGAGAATTGTAGCGACTGATAACGCTGGCTACCATGCCCATGTATTTATTGCGTAGCTCGGTTAAATCTATCACGACAGGAGTCTGCGGCTTTAGATGAGCGAGGGTTTTGATTTCTTTTTTACGAGTCGAGAAGAAGATTAAGAAAATGATTAACCCTGCGCCGAGTAAGAAAACTAGTCCGATAAGAGTCCAGGAAATCGAATAGTATGCGGGGCCATGAATCAAGGATTTATCTGCGAGCATGTTTTTGCTCCTCTAGCATCTTAAAAATTTGTGGAATAGCATTTTCGGTTCCGTCAACACAGCAACTGCAAATGCCGAGCGTGCGAAGGTTGTGGACAGTAGCATTGCGAAGTTCTTCACGCATTTTTGTTTCGGCTTTTGCGAGTTTTTTGTTCTTACGCATAAACTGAGAAAGACGCAAGTTTTCAGAAATATCTCGGACGTCGCCGTCTTTGATTGCCGGGTTCGTAAGCGCCGAGTCTTCAATCATGATGCACATTTGTTCGTGGCGCACTCTTAAATGTCTTAATATTTCCATCGAAACACCGGCTGCTCCCGCAACATCAGTGATAATAATTAGGAACATGCGTTCGCGAAAATTCTTCGAAACATAAGTTAGCAAGGCATTGATGTTGGAACTGCTTGATTCGAGCGAGATGGATTTCTCATACTTATTTAAGAAGTTCTCGATGTGTTTCTGGCCTTCTTTTAATGGGAACCGCGTGTTGCCGTTGCTATTGCCGAAAGTCATAGCGACAAGATCGTCGTTCTTGAGAGCGATATAGGCGATGACGCTAGCGCAGAATGTTGCAATGGCTGATTTTGTTTCGCCAGATGGCGCAAGCGCTGCCATGTCGCGACCAGAATCTGCAATAATCATGATATTGTGTTTGCGGATTGCAACATAACGACGGATCATTGGTGAGCGGGAACGTGCCGAAGCTTTCCAGTCGATGTCTTTAACGTCGTCTCCGTACATGTACGGGCGAATGTCGTCAAAATCCATACCGCGGCCTTTAAACACAGAGCCGTAGTTGCCAAAGAACACCGTGCGAACACGACGTTTCGCATAGATGCTCATTTTCTTCTGGACTTTGGCGATATTACTTGGCATTGTTATTCTCTATTACGGGGTTGTGATTTTTGCGAAAATTGCGTCTATTATAGCTTCTGAGTGGACGCCATCAGCGGAAGCTTCGAAGTTTAAGATGATACGGTGACGAAGGGCAGCGAAGCGTAATTCTTTAACGTCGTCTGGAGTGACATAGTCTCGACCATGAACAAGTGCAAGTGCCTGAGCAACACGCATTAGAGCAATTGCGCCACGCGGAGAAGCACCATATTCGACATATTTAGCGAGGGCTGGATCGATCACAGCTTTTGGTTCACGGGTTGCGGCGATGATATTGACGATGTAATTTTTGATTGAATCGTCGACCTTTACCTTCTTTGCTTGAGTTTGGAGTGCTTTAACTTCTTCTAGCGTGATCTTAGACTCTTCTGGAAGCGGAGTGGAGGTTTGGTTGTTAATGGTGTAGTCAAGAATCTTTAGTTCTTCGTCATGCTTTGGATAAGGGACGATCAGCTTTAAGAGAAAGCGATCAAGCTGTGCTTCTGGAAGTTCGTAAGTTCCCTCTTGCTCAATTGGGTTTTCAGTGGCAAGAACAATGAATGGATTTGGCATGCGATATGTTACGCCGCCGACGGAAACTTGTCTTTCCTGCATGGCCTCGAGCATAGCGCTTTGTGTTTTGGCACTGGCGCGGTTAATCTCGTCTAGCAAAACGAAATTTGATGCGACTGGGCCAATTTTGGTTTCGAAAGTGCCTTTACTGTAGTTGTAAATTTGAGTGCCAATGATGTCAGACGGGAGCAAATCTGGCGTACATTGAATGCGCGAGAACGAACCACGCGTTGCTTCGGCAAGTGTTTTTGCAGCAAGAGTTTTTGCAAGACCTGGTAATGACTCAAGTAAAACGTGACCTTCGGCAATCATTGCGACTATCATGCCGAGTCGTAGCTCGTCTTGACCGACGATTTTAGTTTGATATGCGTTGATAAGTTTGTTTATGGTTTCCATAATTGCTCCTTTTTATTCCCAATATAAACTTATATTATTTGCCATTTGTAACTCCTGATCCTCAGAATACGGATCGGGTTGTTCGAAATAATGACTATCGTCAAATAATGTCGAAGCAAGGACGTCCACATATGTGCACCCGTCTGCCTCGCGTCGGAATTTGTCGGAAATATCGGTCGTAATATTGCCGAAAGCACCGAAAATACTTTTTGGAACGTAATTCTTTAATACATCGAAGGCTACGTGAATTTGGAAAGTAGTGTCGAGAACATCAGCAAACATGAGAATGTTTCGATTGTTAAAGGCGGCTAGATTGAACTTTGGGTTCAGGTCCTTTTCTGCGTTTACGCGTGAGAAAGCATCTTGTTTGCGCTGTTCGACTGCGCCTTTAAATTCACCGAAAATATACTCGTACTCAAAATCTGATATCTCGGGATTTAAAACGAATTCGCCAACCGACGTAACGGCGCCTAGTGCACGCGTGATGTCGTAAGGGTCGTCGACTTCGGAATATTGCAAAATGTAAATGTAGGCATGAAGATGAGCTGCTAATTCTATGCAAGACAAAAGTGAGCTCTTCTTAAGACAAAAAATTATTGTCTCATTGTTGGAGAAACTAGTCAGTTTTGGTGCCAATATATCACCTACGGCTTGACGGTTTGGATAGTACACGATGCCCTTTTTGTTTGTTTCCTACAATGATTTTAGCATAAGTTTTTTAAAAACTCTACTTACAAAAAAGAAAAGTTTTTAAAAACTTTACAGTAGTTATGAGAAGAAGTATTTTACCTGCCCATGTTTTGGCGAGACGCTTAAAAGTCCTTGGGACTTAAGAAGTTCTTGCGTATGTCTCGCAACGCCATTTCCGCCATCAACAAGTCTGGCATTTGGGAAAAACTTCTGAATTTCTGTTTTTACAATGGGATAATGAGTGCAGCCTAAAATAACGACGTCGACCTTTTCTGGATTTTTGACATTTTGGAAGTTTTTTGTGAGGTTATGATTAATTCTTTCAGCGTCTCGTGTTTCGATTGCTTCTGCAAGACCGAGACACGGCAAGTTGACGATGTTCTGACCTTCACGAAGATTCTCCTCAATTAACTCTTCGGTCCGCATAGAATGAGCTGTACCTTCGGTTGAAAGGAGGAGAAGGTTGCTTCTGCCTGAGTCGCAAGCAAGTTTGATCGCTGGTTCGGTGCCAACAAAGGAAATAAACGGGTATTCTTCACGTAAAAATTCGATAGTTTGAGTTGTGGCAGTATTGCAAGCGACCACAATGATTTTAACTCGCTCTCTCAGCAAATAATCGACGACGTTCTTTACGATTCTCTCGAGGTCGGTAAGTGACTTGGTGCCATAAGGACAGTTTTTTGAGTCGCCAAAAAAAATGTAGTCATCGTTCGGAAGTAGTTCCTGAAGAGATTCAAGGATAGTGGTACCGCCGATGCCAGAATCAAAAACGCCGATTGGGGCGTTTTTGTCTAGACTATATCCTTTGCATGAACTAGTCACTCGCTGGTTTCTCCAGCTTATAATAAATTGAAGGGGCGAAACGGATTGGCGCAAGCGTCGGCTGAGCGACTTTTTCTAGCTTGCCAAGGAATTTGGTGCCAAGAAGTTTTTTGAGTTTCGCTGAACGAAAGTTAGATACGGAAAGAACTTTGAGAATCTTAAAACCTTGTTTCTTGAACAAATCCTCCATGTATTTTGGATGATAGTTGTACATTGTGAGGTCTTTAAGTAGAGATGGTTCTTTCGAGAAAGGATTAACGTCGGATTTTTTGAATATGTAGCGAACCATTTTTGGTAAGGTCTTCTTGTTGGCAATTTCAATAACTGCAACTCCGCCCGGTTTTACGACGCGGTAGAGTTCTTCGATAACTTTAGGCATGTCTTTAAAATGGTGCGTAGCGCGTACCATAAGGAGGCCGTCGAATGTTTCGTCTTTGAAAGGCAAATTGTAAATGTCTCCTTGTTTGGTAGAAATCTTATCGCCATATTTCTTTTTGGCATCAGCGAGTTCGGTCTTAGAATAGTCAAAAATTGTGGCTTTTTTGGCGCGAGGAATATACTCATCGGCAAGTCGGCCGTAGCCACCAGCTATATCAACAAAGTCATCCATCGCTTCTGGGAGTAATTTACGGACGGCAAGCCGGTCGCAATAATCTTCGTAATCGCGTTTGCCGTCTTCCCAGAAGATCTTCTTGTAATCATAGCCGTTATAGTCGGCAATTATCTCATGATCAGAATCTTTAGTTGAAGAAGCTTTGGGTTGTTTCTTCTCTGAATTGTCTTTTTTAATCATAGGAATATTATACCACATCTTCTTGAGTGAGTTTTTTCGCGGATCGCTACCGCGTTCCGTTAACGGATTCTACTCTGTTTTTCTTCAATTAGTCGTTCATATTCATGAACGACTTTTTGCATGATTTTGTCCCAAGAAATTGGGATGGTTTTCTTAGCTTCAAGGCCAATTCTATCGAATGAACCCATGCCATCAATGATGCGTCCAGCTATAGCGTCTGGAGATTCGTCGCGGGCAATCAGCACGTTTTTGCCGTCTTCAAGATTTTCTACCGATGTCGAACCGGCAACGAGTAACCCCGCCGTGCCGTTTGCGGCTGCTTCTCGGAGTACCATGGGGGCGCTGTCGTAGAGGCTCGGAAAGACAAAGAGGTCTGCCAAGCTATAAAGAGCCATTATTTCAGAGCGGTCATCTATGTGACCAAGAAACTTAACTTCTTTGGTTAGATCGAGTTTTTCCGCTAATTTGACAAGCTTGTCAAAATCTGGCCCAGTCCCAGCCGTAACAAGTATAAATGGTATACCCTTATCTTTGAGAATACGGCAAGCTCCGATTGTACCTTCAATGTTCTTTTGTTTATTGTGGCGGCCGACATACAAGAGCTTCAAGGCATTTGAGTCAAAGCCGGATCTATCTTTCATCTTTTCAACTACGGCTGGGTTTAGTGTCTCGATATTTGTACCGTTCTCCATTACTGTAATCTTGCCACCAAAGCCGTAGCTCCTTAATACTTCCGCCGTACCACTGTTTACTGCCCAAACTGCGTCGCATTTGTTGTAAAACTCAATGATATTTTTCAAGAGTAATTTTGAGAGCTGTTTGGAGTGAGTGCGCTGGAGAAAATCGTCATAGTATTTTGAATGAAATGTCGAAACTAATGGGACGTTCAAGCGTTTGGCGATCTTGGCTGCTTCGTGACCAGCAATAAAGGGGTCTTGCGCGTGAACAATATCGAATGGGATTTCTTTGAGGTTTTTACGATACTTAAAACCAAATGCTGGTAGACCAACGTGCCACTGCTCTGTGGGAATTTTCACACCTGGGGAAAGAATTGTGTTAAGCTCGGGATACTCTGGCGCGTCAGAGTTTTTTGGTGCAATGTAATAGGCGACGTGACCCATTTTTCCTAGAGTTTCACAGTAGGCATAAGTAACCCTAGCGACTCCATCTAATGTTGGTGGGTATGAATCACAAAATTGTCCGATAATCATTTTACTTCTTATTGTTTTTATCTTTATGTATTAAGTGTGCGATTATTGTAAGTTCATCTTCTGGCGTATCGACGTATTGAAATGTGTATGTAGTTTCATCCCCGACGGTCGACATACGCAGTGTACCGAAGCTCAAGAGATGCGCTAGAAGCCCCTCTTGTTTGAATGAAACATCTTCAATGCGAGAGAGCTCGATAACATTCATAGATTTTGCTAGGAGAGAGCTTTGCGAAAAGTGGATAACACGCTTATTGGTAACAAATAGCTTGTTCGCGAGATAGACTTTCGCGGCAATCAATAGAGAAACAATCAAAATCGCATAGAGGCTAACCAGGAAAATTAAAAAGTAATGCATTGTTTCTGGTTCGATCGCCTTAGTGCGAGAGATAGCGCCGATTAAGAGAATGGCTATAACGCCAAGAGCAAGCATAGCAACCAACCCGCCTGCCAAGATCATGGCTAAACCTTTTTTTGAGCGCATAATGGCGAGCTCGACGTATTCATGTTCCTCAAGATTGAGGTATGGGAAGTCTTTCTTTGAGCGAGCGTGGCGGATGCGCGCGAGTGATGGTTTCATACCCAATATTATAACATATATTGAGTTAATCTTGAAGGATAAGGAGTTTGACTAGTCACTAGGGATGTACGTACCGTTACTATCGATTGTGCCCGGTTTTACTGTAAAGGCGAAATTAGAAATAGACGTCGTTGGAACGTTTTTGAACATTTCTTCAAAGTCCGTCACGTTAGCCACATCCCAATTGGAAATCGGAGAGAAATCGGTAACGTTAGTGTATCCGAACACCCCACTAGTAGTCAAAGGATACCAAGTATACTTGCCCATCTTTGTTACTTTGGATGTATCCCAGTTGGCAAGACCAGAAATATCAGTGAGGGAAGTAGCGTCGCTAAACATGCCGCCCATGTTAGTAACTTTACCAGTATTCCAAATATTTGGGTTGCCGTTCTTGCCGGTAGCAAGAGCATCGGTATTAGTAATTTTGGTACCACTAAACATGCCACCCATGCTAGTGACGTTGGCGGTATCCCAGTTGGCAAGACCAGAAATATCAGTGAGGGAAGTAGCGTTGCTAAACATGGCGTCCATGTCGGTAACTTTACCAGTATTCCAAATATTTGGGTTGCCGTTCTTGCCAGTAGCAAGAGCATCGGTATTAGTAATTTTGGTACCACGGAACATGCCACGCATGTTAGTAACATTAG
>JAEEGL014632518.1_pt1 | contig 10272 bp, 8 predicted proteins | sample 9134231 | NCBI WGS metagenome assembly JAEEGL01 (sample SAMN16246548, study PRJNA631951) | gut metagenome | biome: gut microbiome; feature: rumen; material: fiber-attached | host: Bos | place: Iran: Karaj | collected 2018-10 | reverse complement strand
GGACGGAGTGCTTACATCTGCAGAAGATGAGACGGTAAGTAAACAGGTGGGTGATCCCGGCTGTATCATAAAAGATGGATTGTATAACGGAAATACGATATCAAAGATACGTAATGCCCTGCCGGCACTTTTTAAGGCACTGGAGAGTCAGAATATCCATACGGTCATAATCGTACCAGTCGGTCTTGAGTCAGAGGATAACGGATACATCATATGCGCCTGTGACAGACATCAGCGCCTTTGGCAGGAGAATGAATGTGCACTGATGTATTTTCTGTCGAAAGTGATAATATAAGCGGCTGATCCGTTATGCGTAAGCAAAGAAATTACGAAGTATGGTCTTACCTGCCGGCGTGAGTATGGACTCGGGGTGGAACTGCAGCCCATGAACTCTGTATTCTTTATGTGATACTGCCATTATCTCACCGTCATCTGTACGAGCCGTTACTTTAAGGCAGGCGGGCAGAGTACCGGGATCTGCGACAAGTGAGTGATACCTGGCTATCAGTATATTGCCGACAAGCCCGGCAAAAAGCGGGCATTCACAATCCAAAGATGCGATCGACTGTTTGCCGTGCATCAGAGTGGAGGCATAGGTGATCGTAGCACCATAGGCTTCACATATGGCCTGATGCCCGAGGCATACACCAAGAACAGGGATGCTCTTTCCAAACTCCAATATTGCATCTTCTATTATTCCCGCATCTGCAGGTCTTCCGGGACCCGGAGAGATGATCAGATAATCGGGAGCATATTTTTTAATCTCGTCTATGGTCAGTTCATCATTTCTTATAACTTTAAGGTCATGACCTGAATCTCCCCATTTTTCAATTGCTATCTCACCTATGTACTGATACAGGTTGTACGAAAAACTGTCATAATTATCTATAAGCAGAATCTTGGTCTTCTTCATTTTATTACAATCCTTCCTATATCTCTGAAGCCTGTTTTATGGCATCCATCACAGCGGCAGCTTTGGCAATGCTTTCCTTGTATTCGCTTTCGGGAACGGAATCTGCCACAATTCCGGCTCCGCTTCTGACAAAGACTCTGCCGTTTTTCTTATATGCGAGTCTGATGCCTATGCATGTATCGAGATTACCCATGAAGTCTATATATCCAATTGCTCCGCCGTATATTCCTCGCTTGTTGTTCTCCAATTCATCGATGATCTCGCAGGCTCTTATCTTGGGCGCTCCTGAAAGTGTACCTGCAGGAAGGATGGAGTCAACGGCCTCCAACTGTGTAAGTCCTTTTTTAAGTGTGCCTCTTACGGTTGAGCCTATATGCATAACATGCGAGAATCTGACCACGGACATGTATTCCTCAACTTCGACGCTTCCGAATTCGCTTATCCGGCCGATGTCATTCCTGCCAAGATCCACGAGCATATTGTGTTCGGCACATTCCTTCTCATCGGCTAAGAGTTCTCTTTCAAGCTCTTTATCCTCCTGTGCGTCCTTGCCACGTCTTCTGGTGCCTGCCAGAGGATAGGTATGAAGAACATTGCCTTCAAGCTTGACAAGCGTCTCGGGAGAAGCTCCGGCCACTTCTATGTCATCACCGGAAAAATAGAACATATAAGGCGAAGGATTGATGGTACGCAGTACTCTGTATGTATCAAGCAGACTGCCTTCGAAGTCAGCGTCAAGTCTGTTGCTTAATACCACCTGGAATATGTCACCTTCATGGATATACTCTTTGGCGCGTTTTACCATATCGCAGTATTCTTTTTCTTCGAAAAGTCTGCGATACTCAGACTTAAGTACGCCTTTCTCGATATCAGCTTCCCTGCCGTGCAATATGATGTCGGCTATTCTGTCTATATCTTCAGTGGCTTTCTTATAATTGGCTTCGATATAGGACGCATCAGGCTTAAAAGAAGTTGTTCCTCTGTGAAGTCTTACGGTCCTGTCAGCGATATTGACATTGGCTATTATAACGATCTTCTGCTTGACGTTGTCAAAAGCAATGACCTTATCAAAAAGCATCAGGTCAACATCCTTAAAAAACTCCTTATCCTCAGCCTTAAGCTTAAGTTCCGGCTCGGCATATTTGATATAGTCATAGGCAAAGTACCCCACGAGACCACCAGTAAAAGAAGGGAAATCTTCAATCACGGGACTTCTGTATTCTTCTATGATCTCTTTAATATATGCACCGGGATGTCTGATCTTAAGTTCATCGATCTTCTCACCCTTATCGTTATTGACTAAAAGTTGTCCGTCAGTACATGTCAGACACAGTCTGGGATTGAAACCCAAAAAGGTATATCTTCCCCAGTTCTCCTGATTCTCAACACTCTCTAACATAAAGACGTGATCACTTACCGCTTTAAGGCGCTTAAGTGCCTGAATGGGTGTGCAGACGTCTGCAAGTATCTCTTTTTTGATGGGGACATAGTTGTATTTCTCGCAGTAGGAGATCAGCTCATCCACTATGGGGGTGTAATCGTTCTTACTGTTATTATTTTTACTCATTATATGATCCTCCTCATTTCATGCTATTTTCCCATAATCACGTACTTTGTGTCAAGTAAAAAAGTGGTATTATGTGAGCAAAAAGTTGATATCCAACCCGGAACGAAAATAAAAATGAAAATCATTATCATTTTTGTTGACAAATGGAATTGACGGTATTATATTTGAGAATGGTTATCAGATTGCAGAGGTGGATATGGCATACAAGACTAAGCAACGCGAGATAATGATGGAATACTTAAAGGCCAGACCGGGTACGCATATCACGGCATTTGATGTGTGTGAGCATTTTAAGAGCAAAGGTCAGAATATTGGTCAGGCTACGGTATACAGACAGCTTGAACGACTCGTGGACGAGGGGATCGTAGGTAAATACATCATAGACGGTACCAGTCCGGCCTGTTTTGAATATATGGGCGAGGATGTCCATAAGGATGCTGAGGTATGCTTCCATTGCAAGTGTGAGAAGTGCGGCAAGCTCATACATATGCATTGTGAGGAACTTGAGGGCATCGGAGAGCATTTATATGAGCATCACGGATTTGTGTTAAACCCCTTAAGGACTGTTTTTTACGGCGTGTGTGAGGACTGTGCTGCTTCAATGTCTTCATAGCGTTTTGCCGGTATCGATCCCGGAGGTTAGGGTATGAGTTATATAGAAGTTAAGGACTTAAGCGTCGGCTATGAAGGCGTCGCTGTGGAAAAAAATATAAGCTTTACGGTCAATAAAGGCGATTATCTGTGTATAGTCGGGGAGAACGGTTCGGGTAAGACGACACTTATGAAGACACTGCTTGGACTTAATGATCCCATTGGCGGGCAGATAGTATATGGCGAAGGGCTTAAGAATAACGAGATCGGGTATCTTCCGCAACAGACGGATGTTCAGAAGGATTTTCCGGCATCGGTACGCGAGATCGTTATCTCCGGATGTCAGTCGGGATGCGGCCTGCGTCCTTTCTATAATAAGGCTGAAAAAGAACTTGCACTTAACAATATGCGAAGAATGGATATAGAGGATCTGAAGGATCGCTGCTACAGGGAACTGTCAGGCGGTCAGCAGCAGAGAGTACTCCTGGCCAGAGCATTATGTGCGACAGGCAAAGTGCTTCTGCTTGATGAACCGGTATCCGGTCTTGATCCCAAAGTTACGGCGTCACTATATGAACTTGTGTCAGACCTTAATAAGGAAGGGATCACGATCATCATGGTATCCCATGACATAGAGGCGGCCGTAAGATATGCAAGTCACATTCTTCATATAGGCAATGACCTGTTTTTCGGTACCAAAGAAGAGTATATGCACAGCAAGCCCGGAATGGAGTTTGTAATGAAGACTTCGGAAAGGAATGAGTGATCATGATGGATGAACTTATGATGTATATGTCATATCCGTTCGTAAGATATGCAGTCATAGTCGGAGTGCTGATCGCTCTGTGCTCGTCGCTTTTAGGCGTTACGCTCGTACTTAAGAGATTTTCCTTTATAGGAGACGGACTGTCACATGTGGCATTCGGTGCCATAGCGATCGCATCGGTCTTAAATGTGAGCAATGATATGATCCTTGTGCTTCCGATCACTATAGTAAGTGCAATACTGTTACTTCGTACGGGGGGTAACACCAAGATAAAGGGAGATGCCGCCATAGCCATGATATCGGTTGCGACCATGGCATTTGGATATCTTATCCTTAATATATTCTCGGCGTCCTCCAATCTTACGGGAGATGTCTGCTCCACATTGTTCGGTTCGACTTCCATACTTACCCTTACGATTGGCGAAGTGTGGCTGTGCATAATACTGTCCGTACTGGTGGTTTTGATATTCGTTCTTGCCTATAACAAGATATTTGCCGTTACATTTGACCAGAATTTTGCAAAAGCGAGCGGTGTCAAAACGGATCTGTACAATCTTTTGATTGCAGTCGTGATCGCAGTGATAATCGTGCTTGCGATGAATCTTGTGGGTTCGTTACTAATATCGGCTCTCGTGATCTTTCCGGCACTGTCGGCAATGAGACTGTTTAAAAGTTTTAAGAATGTAACTGTATTCTCTGCTGTCTTTTCCGTAGTATGCGCTGTAGCGGGATTGATCATATCGATCATGTCGGGGACGCCCGTAGGTTCTACCATAGTGGCAGCTGATACGGCAGGATTCTTTATCTGTTGTATCGTGGGAAAGGTTAAGAGAGTATAGTGCAGATATACATATAAAAGGAGAAGTATATTATGAAAAAGAAGTTATGTTCCATGCTGATTGCCATTCTGGCGATCGGTGCTCTTTCGGCATGCGGTTTATCCAAGGAAAAACCTGCAGACACAGGCAACAAACAGATAGTTACCACCATTTTTCCTGAATATGACTGGGTGATGAATATACTCGGTGATAACCCGGGTAATATCGATGTGACTATGTTGCTTGATAACGGAGTCGATCTGCACAGCTATCAGCCTACTGCAGATGATATCATGAAGATATCGACCTGTGACCTTTTTGTATATGTAGGAGGAGAGTCCGATGCCTGGGTTGCAGATGCTTTAAAAGAAGCTGTAAATAAGGATATGATCGTTATCAATCTGTTGGATGTACTGGGCGATTCCGTTAAAGAAGAGGAAGTAGTGGAAGGCATGCAGGCTGAAGAAGAGGAAGAGGAAGAAGAGGGGGACGAAGAAGAAGTCGAATATGATGAGCATGTGTGGCTCTCTTTAAAGGACGCGGCTGTTCTTACGGATGATATCAGCAGATCCGTTCAGAAGATCGATTCTGCAAATGCGGATACCTACAGACAGAATACCGAAAGTTATATCGGTAAGCTGAATGAACTTGATGCTTCATATAATACTGTGGTGTCGGCGGCAGATAAGAAGGTGCTTTTATTCGGGGACAGATTCCCTTTCCGTTATATGACGGATGATTACGGCCTTGACTATTATGCGGCATTCGTTGGATGCTCCGCAGAGACGGAAGCAAGCTTTGAGACAATAACATTCTTATCGGGAAAGGTTGATGAACTTGGTCTTAATGCCGTTATGACCATAGAGGGGACCGATCACAGGATCGCTGAGACCATAGTGGCCAATACCGGAACTAAGGATCAGAAGATCCTGACACTTGATTCCATGCAGTCAGTGACTTCTAAGGATGTGCAGGCAGGCAAGTCATATCTGTCAATAATGGAAAATAATCTGTCGGTGCTTAAGGAGGCACTTGATTCGGGAACTGTCAATACTTCTGCAGCAGATGATACCCTTGACGGTGCGCCAGATGTCGATCTTACCACGCTTTCATCGACAATGGTTTATGCCGAGGTATATGATATGATGGTCACACCGGAAAAATATATTGGCAAGACCGTCAAAATGAACGGTACATATAATCTGTATCATGATGATACTACTGACAAGAATTATTTTGCCTGCATCATTGCGGATGCAACAGCCTGCTGTTCCCAGGGAATAGAATTTATCCTGACGGATGCTTATTCATATCCCGATGATTATCCGCCCAACGGTGCGCCGATCTGTGTGGCAGGAGTATTCGATACTTATAAGGAAGGCGACAGAACATATTGTACTTTAAGAGAAGCCAATCTTCTGCAATAGAATCGTTGAGATCATTATCCCATGCACGAAAAAGGTGCATGGGATTTTTCGTTGTTTGGATGTTCATTTAAGGAACAATTAAGAATTACACAAGAGACAGGTTAAGACTTTTATCATCCGGTAGGGTATTTTATTATCAGAAACAGGCGAAAGCCAGAGTTATAAAAGAGGGAAGAAGCAGACCCTGTATGGAGGATGAGAAAGATGGAATTCTTAAAGAACAAGAAAGTAGTAGCGATCACGGGAGTTGCACTTGCTGCAGTCTTAGCCGTAGGCGGATTTGCAATAAGAGCCAATGCGGCAATGTGCGTTGAATCTTACACTGCTGACAGAGGGGAGATCGGCAGTGTTATAGAGATCAATGGCAAGGTACAGTCCAATAAGAGCCATGTATATTATGCGGTAGCAGATGGACGTATCGGTACAGTACATGTTAAGCCGGGTGATTTTGTTAAGAAGGGTGATCTCCTTATATCTTATGATCAGGATGATCTTGATCGTCTTATCGCAATGGCAGAATTTGCAGCCACAGCGGATGAGGAGAGTTATAATAATTCGATGCAGGCAGGAAAGAGAGTTGCTGGCGTATACTCACAGGCCAAGAAGAGCATCGCAGAACTTGATCAGCAGATAATGGCAACACAGATGGCTATAACCAGTACACAGAATGCACTTCTTGATAAGAAGAAGTCGCTTGCGCAGGAAGGTGCCAATCTTCAGATATCCATCATAGAATGGTCGGATGAACCGAATTCGGATGAATATGAGAATCTTAATAAGCTCGCACAGACCAATCAGTACGAACTTAATTACGGAAGTGAAGTGACAAGAATGCAGGAGGAATTAAATGCACTTAATTCGATGCTTGCTTCACTTAAGGAATACAGAGCAGAAGCAGTAGGCAGACGTTCGGCTACGGAACTTAACCTTATGACAGACGGATCCAAGGCACAGCTTGAGGCAGTTAAGTCATCCAATGAATTGAGCAGCGAAGAGCGCCTCGCCAATTATGCCAAGGCCAAGGACGGCATCAGGGCAGAGTTTAACGGTGTTGTGACCGGTGTGGATGCAGTGGAAGGCATGAGCGTGGCACCCGGTGTACAGTTGCTCTCACTAGATTCTTCTGATGATTATGTGGTTAAGCTTGATGTCAACAAGTATGATATCGTCAATATCGAAGAAGGCCAGAGTGCTTCAATGAACATAAAGAACAAGACTTATACCGGTAAGGTTTCACGTATAGAGAGAATGGTCGGTGCGGATTCGACAAGTTCAGGAATAGGGGTTGAGGTTACCTTTGATGAGCCTGATGATGATATCATCTTGGGACTTGAGACCAAGGCCAAGATAAGTACGGCATCAGAGAGCGATGTTATCCGCATTCCTATCGATGCTCTTAATGCAGATGAAGACGGCGAATATGTATTTGTTATGAACAATGGTAAGGCAACCAAGATGTTCGTAGAATCCGGTATCAAGAATGACGATATGGCTGAGATCCGTACGGGTGTCAGTGAAGGTGATGTGGTAATATGGAATGATTCGGCCGAGATCACGGACGGCATGAGCGTTAAGCTTGATTAAGAGGTGATTATGGAAGCTAACAAGAGAACAATCTTAACGGCAAAGGACTTATCCAAGACATTTTCCAACGGTTCGGTCCAGCAGCATGTTTTGAAGAATTTGAATCTTTCGATATACAAGGGTGATTTTACGGTTATAATGGGTAACTCAGGTTCCGGAAAAAGTACTCTTCTGTATGCTCTTTCCGGTATGGACAGACCGAGCATGGGTACGATCACCTATTACACGGATGCCGCACCTGCTAAAGAAGGCGAGGAAGCAGAGATACAGGAGACTGAGATCTCAACCTTTAACAATGATAAGCTCGCCAGCTTCAGACGTGACCATGTAGGCTTCGTATTCCAGCAAAACTACTTAAATGACAGCATGAGCGCACTTGATAATGTTATGGTCTGCGGTCTTCTTAAGAACAGCGACAGGAAAGCGCTTGCCGAAAAGGCTAAGAGATTGCTTCATAATGTGGAGATAGAGGAGACGGATTACAGGAAGTTTCCGACACAGATGTCAGGTGGTCAGCAGCAGAGAGTAGCCGTGGTAAGAGGAGTTATTAACAGCCCTGAGGTATTATATGCGGATGAGCCTACAGGTGCCCTTAACTCACAGAATACGGAGAATGTCCTTAATATCCTTTCCGATCTTAATAATGAGGGTCAGAGTATAGTAATGGTCACACATACGATCAAGGCAGCCGAGAGAGGCAACCGTATCATATATCTTGCGGATGGAGTGATATCGGATGAAGTGGACTTAGGACCCTATGCGGGAGACTATAAGGATGAGACCAATCCCAATCTTGACAAAGCCAAGGAGAGACATGCACTTTTAAAGAACTTCTTGCAGGAGCAGGGATGGTAAAGGGGAACAGGTGGAATAATGTACAGATATTTCTTTATTGCAAAGAATAATATAAAAAAGCAAAAGAGTGACATGATAACCTTCTTTATCCTGTCCGCCTTAGCGTCACTCTTTATATTCATAAGTCTGTCGTTTATGACAGGAGCAGGCAAGGTAGTCGATACCTGCAAGGAGAAGATCAACGGAGCAGATATCTTTTTTATGCTTACAGACTATGATGCTGCTGTAGCAAAGGTTGAAGAGGTGGTAAAGGGTAATGTCTATCTTAAGAACTGCGATTCTGAGAGAGCGGCAAGGGGCAGTATCAAGTACAGACATAAGGGAGATAAGACATGGGTTGATTATTCTTTTGTATTCTGCTGTTATGATGATGAGACAAAGATACAGACCATGAGCATAGACGCGTCCGGATACGGCGGTAATGAAATAGTCCTTCCGGCATCATTTATGACATCATTTAAGAAGGGCGACACAATCCAGCTAAAAATAGAAGATAATGTCTATGATTTTAAAGTTGTGGACTTTAATGAAGACAATCTCTTTTCCGGCCCGATGAACCTTGGCGTATACAAGGTTTATGTATCGGATGATGTGTTTGCGGATATCATTTTCGAAAATCCCAATACCGTCAGAAAGTGGATGTTTGTAAAGACTCAGCTTACCAATACGGCTAAAAAGAAAAATATAAGTGCCGAGAAGGTAAGCGATAACATGGGTGATGACTTCCTTAACTGGTATGACAGTTATGTCAAAGATCATCCGGATGTGGATCTTAGTATCAATTACTTTGATTCGGAGATGATGAGGACGGGAGCAATGATATTACCTCTTATGTTCGTGGCACTTGTCCTGCTTTTTGCGATCATAATGTTTATCATAGCGATAGTTATAATCGACTTCAGCGTCAAGAATTTCATCATGACGAACATGAAGAATACGGCAATAATGGAGGCATCAGGTTATACCGTCAGAGAACTTGTACTGATCCTTTTATGCCAGCTTATGATGGTGGCAGGTACAGGGTCACTGATCGGCGTCGTTGCAGGTGCAGCTACCATAGATAAGGTAAGTGTGATCATGCTTATCACCCTTGGTCTTCCCTGGAATCAGCCGCTCAATATAGCGGTCGCGATCTTAACCATTGTCGGCATGAGCATCGCGATAGGAATACTTACTCTTACACTCGGAAGACAGTACAGCAAGGTAAGCGTTCTTGATGCGCTTAGAGGCGGAGTCAATACACACAATTACAAAAAGAATCTCTTCGCTTTTGATAAGACGGCATTCCCTATCGCAGTTACTCTTTCGCTTAAGGAGACCTTCGGGAGATTCAGAAGCCAGCTTGGCGTGATATTCATAATGATGATACTGGCCATATCTACCATGATCGGCTTTGGCTTGGCGGATACCTACGGAACGGATGAAGGATGTATCGAGCTTGCAGGTATAGATATGTATGATGTAGCTCTCGACGGAAGTGAAGCCATGGCTGAGACGGTAAGATCGATGAGTACCATCAAGGATGTCCGCAGAGAACTTTGGATGAGTTACAAATTCTACAATAAGAAGCGGGATCAGGCCGTTACCACAAGAGGAATATCAGATGTATCAACGATAAAAGGCGGATGTGTTATTGATGGAAGATGGCCCAATAATCCCAATGAAGTAATGTTTGCCGCAAATGCGGCGAGTAAGCTTGATGTCAAAGTCGGCGATGTGGTTACCGTCAAGACTGACAAGGTAGAAGAGTC
>JAEEGL014054069.1_pt1 | contig 10272 bp, 6 predicted proteins | sample 9134231 | NCBI WGS metagenome assembly JAEEGL01 (sample SAMN16246548, study PRJNA631951) | gut metagenome | biome: gut microbiome; feature: rumen; material: fiber-attached | host: Bos | place: Iran: Karaj | collected 2018-10 | reverse complement strand
GGAGGCGCAGGAGGCGCTGATGGGCGCAAAGCTGCAGGCCTATGTGGTGATCCCGGACGGCTTTGAGGAAGCGGTCGGGTCCTACGCGGATGACAAACCGCTTCGGTATGTCTCGACAGAGGGAGCGGTTGGTATCGGCTCGGTCCTGTCCGGCGAGATCGCGGACGCGGTCTCCACGCTTTTGAGCGAGTCGCAGAATTCGATCTACGGTATGCAGACCTATCTTCGGGAGCGGACGGACCTCTCGGAATATGAACTCGCACTGCTCGGAGATGAGATGATCGTTAGGTATGCGCAGATGGCTGCGGCACGAGAAGAACTTTTTGAGATCGAACTGATCGGAAAAGAGGATGAGCTGTCGATCATCGGATACTTTATCGCAGCGGCGATCGTATTGTTTTTGATGATGTGGGGCGTTTGCGCTTGCCCGCTTTACGCGGAAGCCAAAAACAGTGCCGGGGCAGGAGCGCTGGAGAGCCTTCTGACCGCGCGCGGGATCCGGCCGATATGGCAGGTGCTGGGAGAGACGGCCGGCTATCTGACGGTGACGTTTCTTTCGGTGCTTCTGGTATGGGTCGTGCTCTTTGCTGTAGTCCGCGTGGCAGGCCTTGATCTGAGAGAGCTCGGCATGTGGAATGACCTGGATTTTCTGAAGATCTTTCTTGCAATGATCCCGATGATGCTGATGTTCGCCTCGTTCCAGTTTTTGATCATCGAGGCGTCGGGGCAGCTTTTCGGCAGCATGCTTGCGATCCTTTTAGGCACCGTGCTGCTAGGGTATCTCGGCGGGTGCTTTTATCCGATCAGCTACTTCCCGGTTTTCATGCAGAATATCGCCCCGTGGATGCCTTCCGGAGCGGCGAGGGAGTATTTCGGCGAGTGCATGCTCGGACGCTTTGACGTCCGCGGGTTCGTGTACATGATGGCCGTCTTTATGCTTGCGACGCTTGTGTCCATCCTGCTTCGAAGAAAGAAGGTGGGCGCATGATCTGGTTTTGGATGATGGTAAAACGGCTTTTCAAAAAGCCGGTGTTTTGGGTGATCCTGCTGCTGATCCCCGCCTTTTCCTTGCTGATGCGCTGGATGTCGGGCCTCGATCGCGGATGGCTCGTTGTCGCGGTGGCAGGCGAAGGGGACGGCAAGGCGTATGCTGAAGAGATCGCGGAGGAGTTCAGCTCGTCTGCGAAAACGGTGCGCATCATTCGGTGCGCGAACGCAGAGGAAGCGGTCCGCCTCGTGGAGAATGTGGAAGCGGACGCGGCCTGGATCTTCCTTGACGGGACTGCAGAGCGGATCGCGGAAAATGCGGACAGGACGGACGCAAAAGTGCCCATCGTGCGCATTGTCGAGCGTGTGGACAACGTGTTTATGAAGCTTTCACGCGAAAAGCTGTTTGCAGCGCTCTACGGTGATCTTTCCTACGCGGACTATTTGAACTTTATGCTGGAGAAGGTGGAGGAATTCGGCCTGGAAGGAGAGGTGAGTGAGGAGGAGCTGCAGGCTTATCACAACCTGAATGCCTCGGACGGATCGATCCTGGTGCTGTCGATGATCGGGGAAAAGGAAGGCGGGCAGGGAAGCGGCCGAAGTGTCATGCCGAATACAGACTACCTTCTTGCCCCGACCCGAGGGCTTCTGACAAGCCTTGTCATGCTCGCGGGATTGATCGCGGCGATCTTGTACCAGAGAGATGAAGAAGCCGGTGCCCATACCTGGCTTTCGAGAAGGAAAAAAGTCTGGGTTCAGCTTAGCTGCTATCTCTCGGCGATGCTGCCGATGCTCCTTCTGCTGCTGCCTTCGCTGTATGTCGGCAGGGTCTGGACCGGACTGGGCCACGAGGCTGCATGCGCGCTGTTTCTGCTCGTGGCGGGCGTGGTGTTTGTCGATGTGGTGAGGCTTATCGTAAAGGATGAGAAGCGGCTTTCGGTACTGCTGCCGATGCTGTTTTTAGGACTGATCTTTTTCTGCCCGGTCTTCCTCAATATGAAGATGTTTCGGCCACTTCACTATCTGTTCCCGCCGTTCTATTACCTGCACGGAATCTTCAACCGCATCTACCTGATGCGCGGGCTGATCTATATTGCCGTGATGACAGTGGCGGACGTGCTGCTGCGCATCGCTAGGGCGCGCTGGGGCAGAGGCCTTTCGGAATAGACTACGCGGAAAAAAGACGAGCGAATCAAAAGATAAACATAAGAAAAGACGCTGAGTGCTTGACTCAGCGTCTTTTTTCGCGGAAAGCGGAGGGCGTAAGCCCGTAAACGGACTTGAAGAGACGGTAGAAAAAGCTGCGGTTTTCGTAGCCGACCTCGCGGGCGATCTCCTCGATGCTGCGGTCGGTGTAGAGAAGCAGGTGCTCAGCCCGCAGCAGTCGTTGGTGCTGCACGTAGGAGAGATAGGTGGAGCCGGTTTTCTGCCGGAAGAGGCGGTTGAAATAGTCCGCCTGAAAATGAAAGACATGGGAGAGCTCTTCGAGACTTACCGTGCTGAGGTGCGTGTCGATGTAGTTGGTGACATCATCAAAGAGCAGGTTTTGCATGAGCTTTTTCTGAGCGCGGGAAAGAGAGAGCTCATATTCCGTGCCGAGCAGGTGGAAAATGCGAAGCAGCAGTCCGCGCTGCAGGTAAGCCGTTCCGACGCCTCCGCTCACAAGTTCAAAAACGAGCGAGGCAAGCAGCGGCTGCATTTTCTCATCGGCTCCTTCGCGCGGGATAAACTGCAGGTATTGCTGCAGATCCTTTTGCTTTTTCAGTGCGGAGCGAAGAAAGGCGATGATGTTCTGGTGGGTGATGTTTTCATCGAGCAGTTCATAAAACTGTTCCTTGGCGATCCCGAAAAAGATGACGGTCGCTTCCTGATCGATCAGGCAGTCCTGATGGGCGCAGTTCATGTCGATGAGGAAGAAATCACCGCGGTGAAAGACGCACTCGCGGCCCATGATGATCTGCTTCAGCTCGCCCTGAGCGATAAAGCCGAGTTCGATGTAATCATGTACATGAAGCTGGGTCTTTGAACCGTCGCTGAAGGGATAATGGTAGACAAAGGAAATCGGAAACGGATACACACCGGCATGAAGCGTGCCGGCACCGTCAAAATGCCAGATCGTGGCCGCGATCGGATGATCCAGGAGCGGCGGATAGGTCTTGATCTCCAGCACGGAGCCTTCACGCTCGGGACAGATCAGATGTTCAGCGAGCGGGCTGTTTGGCGAAAGCGCGGGAATCGAGGAATTGGTTGCCTCAAGGCACAGCGAAAGTAAGTCCATGGGAAACCTCCCAAGAAAAAATCGCTATCATTATAACACAAAAGTCGTTTTTGGTTACACGTTTTTGTCTGCGGTCGAGGAAGAATATTCACAGGGGTGAGCGGAGACTATATAATCGAGCTGATTCTCTGGCTTGTAAGTAAGGATCGTCAAATGCAGGAATAAAAAAGAATCGTTAGGATGAGAATCGGAAAGGAAAACTCAATGAGCGAAATCAAGGTGTCGGCACCGGTCTCGACGGAGTATCTCGAAAAAATGAACGCGTACTGGCGTGCCACCAACTATCTGGCGGCGGCACAGCTGTACCTTTTGGACAATCCGCTGCTTCGCGAAGAGCTGAAGCCGGAGCATGTAAAGAAAAAGATCGTTGGTCACTGGGGCACCGTTCCCGGACAGAACTTTGTCTATGTTCATCTGAACCGTGTCATCAAGCAGTATGATCAGGACATGATCCTGATTTCCGGTCCCGGACACGGTGGCAACTTCTTTGTTGCCAACACGTACCTCGAGGGCAGCTACAGTGAGGTTTATCCGAACGTCAGCCAGGACATGGAAGGTCTGCAGCGTCTGTGCAAGCAGTTCTCTTTCCCCGGCGGCATCTCGTCCCACGTCGCGCCGGAGACGCCCGGTTCGATCCATGAGGGCGGTGAGCTTGGCTATTCGATCATGCATGGCTGCGGTGCGATCTTTGACAACCCTGACCTGATCGCAGCGGTCGTGGTAGGCGATGGCGAGGCGGAAACCGGCCCGCTCGCGACCTCCTGGCAATGCAACAAATTCATCAATCCGGCAGGCGACGGTGCGGTGCTCCCGATCCTTCACCTGAACGGCTTTAAGATTTCGAACCCCACGATCCTCGCCCGCATGAGCCATGAGGAGCTCGTGAACTATTTCCATGGTCTTGGCTGGGAGCCGTACTTTGTTGAAGGCGACGATCCGATGGAGATGCATCGCAAGATGGCGGATACGCTCGATGTTTGCATGGCTTCGATCCGTGAGATCCAGAAGGATGCTCGCGAGAACGGCAACCTGAAGCGTCCGGTATGGCCGATGATCGTGCTGCGTACGCCCAAAGGATGGACCGGTCCGAAGTTTGTCGATGGCAAGAAGATCGAAGGTTCCTTCCAGGCTCACCAGGTTCCGGTCATGATGGACAAGCCGGAGCATATGCAGATCCTGAAGGATTGGCTGCTTTCCTATCATCCGGAAGAGCTCTTCGATGAGGAGGGCCGTCTGATCCCCGAGCTGCGCGAGCTCGCACCTGTAGGCGACCGCCGCATCGGTTCCAACCCGCACGCAAACGGCGGTAAGCTGCTGCGCGATCTTCGCATGCCCGATTTCCGTGACTACGCGGTCGACGTGCCGTTCCCGGGTTCCGTTGAAAAGCAGGATATGATCGAGCTTGGCGCGTTCATCCGTGACGTGTTTAAGCTGAACGCGAAGGCGAAGAACTTCCGTATCTTCGGGCCGGATGAGACGATGTCCAACCGCCTGAACCATGTTTTTGAAGAGGAGAACCGTGACTGGATGAGCGAGATCGATCCGGACACGGATCAGTTCGAGGCACCCGACGGACGCGTCATGGACGCAATGCTTTCCGAGCACATGTGTGAGGGCTGGCTGGAAGGCTACATCCTGACTGGCCGTCACGGTTTCTTTGCAAGTTATGAGGCATTTGCGCGCATCATCGACTCGATGGCGTCGCAGCACGCGAAGTGGCTGAAGGTCACCAATGCCCTGTCCTGGCGTCAGCCGATCGCGTCGCTCAACATCCTTCTGACCTCGGTCGTCTGGCAGCAGGACCACAACGGTTTCACCCATCAGGATCCCGGCTTCCTCGATCACCTTTCCAACAAGAAGGCAGACGTGGTTCGCCTGTACCTGCCTCCGGATGCCAACTGCCTGCTTTCCACGATGGATCACTGCCTCAAGAGCAAGTGCTACATCAACGCGATCGTGGCCTCAAAGCATCCTCGTCCGCAGTGGCTGACAATGGATCAGGCCGTCAAGCACTGCACGCAGGGTATCGGTATCTGGCAGTGGGCTTCGACCGACAAAGGCGAAGAGCCGGATGTCGTCCTTGCCAGCTGCGGTGACACCCCGACCCTCGAAGCGCTCGCAGCGGTCGATATCCTCCACAAGGCAATGCCGGACGTCAAGATCCGCTTTGTCAACATCGTTGACCTGATGAAGCTCGAGTCCTCCGCAGACCATCCGCACGGCCTTACGGACCTTGAGTACGATATGATCTTCACGAAGGATAAGCCGATCATCTTTGCTTTCCACGGCTATCCGAAGCTGATCCACGAACTCACCTACAGCCGCCACAACCGCAACATCAGCGTACACGGCTACCTCGAAGAGGGCACCATCACGACCCCGTTCGACATGCGCGTCCAGAACAAGATCGACCGTTTCAACCTTGTCATCGACATGGTCGACAGCATCGAATCCATCGGCAACAAGGGCGCCTTCCTGATCCAGGAAATGAAGGACAAGATCGTCGAGCACAAAGCCTACATCCACGACGTCGGCGTCGACATGCCCGAAGTCGCGAACTGGAAGTGGACCGGACTGGAGTGAGGGGAGTCGGGGTGACTCGGTAATCGCGCCGGGCCAGTAATTAGGTACTCAGTACGTCACTTAGTCAGCCTGTCAGAGCGAAATGCCTGTACAGGCTGACTTTTTTTATGGGCAGTCAGCTTGAGAGAAAGAAATGCCCGTACAAGCTGACTAGTCGGGCTATTCAGTCAGCTTGAAAAGACATAACGCTTGTACAAGCTGACTTTTTTCGTGGCAAGTCAGCTTGAGAGAGAGAAATGCCCGTACAAGCTGACTAATCTAGTTACTCAGTCAGCTTGGAAAGGCGAGGCTTCTGTACAAGCTGAGTTTTTTTGTGGCGAGTCAGCTTGAGAGAAAGAAGTGCCTGTACAAGCTGACTAATCTGGTTACCCAGTCAGCTTGGAAAGGCGAAGCCTCTGTACAAGCTGACTTTTTTCGTGGCGAGTCAGCTTGAGAGAAAAGAGTGACCGTACAAGCTGACTTTTTTCATGGCGAGTCAGCTTGAGAGAAAGAAATGCCCGTACAAGCTGACTAATCTGGTTACCCAGTCAGCTTGGAAAGGCAAAACGCTTGTACAAGCTGACTTTTTTCGTGGCAAGTCAGCTTGAGAGAGAAAAGTGCCCGTATAAGCTGACTAATCTAGTTACCCAGTCAGCTTGGAAAGGCGAAGCCTCTGTACAAGCTGACTTATTTCATGGCAAGTCAGCTTGAGAGAGAAAAGTGCCCGTACAAGCTGACTAATCTAGTTACCCAGTCAGCTTGAGAGAAAGAAGTGCCCGTACAAGCTGACTAGTCAAGCTACCTCATTAGCTATAGAGAAAGAAATGCTGATACAGACTGACTTAACGATGCTTTGGAAGAATATATGGGGCCAATAAAGCAGAAAGATAGCGAGTGTTAAGGGGCTTTGAACCTGATTCAAATGATAGGAGAAGTCCGTGACCGAGCGTTATTCCTTGTGAGGCATACAAGTCAATTCGCCGAAGAGCGTTTGTCAGGTATTCCGGGGAATCAAGCATCCCTAAATGCTCCAAATAGACTTCAGCATCGTTTTTTACATCATAGATGGTGAAGTCTGGATGAATAATTGCATTATCAACGTGAAGGGGATATTCATAACGATATGGAATACCCAGTTCAAACAGTTTATCGGCAATTATCTTTTCTGATTTGGATCGAACTCGTTCTCCGTTATTTGTATAGATTTCAGGATCCGTATCTTGCAATATGGACTCATATTCATGTGATTCCAGCCAGATACGGATGCGCTCATCCATAGAAGGCAAGTAAGGAGTAACCAGCTTTCTCCTTTTAGCAGACAATGTATAATATGGATCCTGAGAATCGTCAAAGGGTGTACTAAGCAGCTGAGTAATCAGTTTTAAACGGCGATTCAGCAGCTTTGAAAACAGGATGGCGTATTCTTTTTGAGCTAGCTGCTGAGCAAGTGATAATTCTTGTTTGTTAATGTATTTGCCATTATCCGGATAAATGTCAGATACTTGATAGTACTGCTCTTTTTTACTTGTACTGCCGATCCTGAGATGTCCTTCCGGCCCATGTTCAATGTCGTTGCAAGCGAGACGATGAAGCTTTGCAAGACGTTTTTTCTCTTTAATTAGCATTTCAGTTAATGAATCCATGAGTGCCCTCCTAAAAATAGCCTTTACTATTATTATCGTTCAGAAATATGGAGCGGACCCGAAAAAGAGGCGTTTTAGAAAAATTTTTTATGTAAACAGCATTTTCATACTTTTGAAGCGAAAAAAGCGTGTGAATCAAAGCAGAAAATGGGCCCTTATACGGAACCATCCTTTCTGCAATACTCCCTCCACGCATTCAGCACGGCTTTTTTGTTGGCGGACCATAGTGGGGCGATGAGGTCTTTTTTGGCGCCGTCGCCGGTGAGGCGATGGATGATCAGGTCGGGCGAAATGACTGCAAGGCAGGCGGCAAGGGCATCGAAATAGGCCTCCATCGACATGACCGGCACGCGGCCGAGGCGGTATTCTTGCTCGAGGTCGGTACCGCGGAGTACGTGAAGTAAGTGGAACTTGAGCCCGTCCGCGCATCGTCCGTCTGCACGTCGCCCGTCTGTATCCTGCCCGTCCGCGCATCGTCCGTCCGCGCATCGTCCGTCTGTATCCGGCCCGTCCGTGCTCCGTCCGTTCGCGCATCGTCCGTCCGTGCTCCGTCCGTCCGCACCAACTTTGTTTTCCATCAGGCAATCGCTGACGTAGCGGGCGCTTGCCATCATGTCGTTTACGGTTTCGCCGGGGAGGCCGAGGATCAGGTGGACGATGACGCTGATCCCGCGCGCCTGGAGGGCGCGGACGGCTTGGTCGAAGACGGGGAGGGCGTAGCCGCGGCGGATGTAGGCGGCGGAGGAGGCATGGATGGTCTGGAGGCCCAGCTCGACCCAGACGGGCTTGACCTCGTTTAGTTCGGCAAGGAGATCCAGAATGTCCGGGGGCAGGCAGTCGGGACGAGTCGCGATCGAGAGCGCGACAACGTCAGGGTGCATGATCGCCTCGGTGAAGAGGGGACGGAGCTGGGAGGCGGGGGCGTAGGTGTTGGTGTAAGACTGGAAATAGGCGATATAGCGGGCGTTTTCCGGAACCTTGCGGGAAACGAGCTGTTTCGCGCGCTCGATCTGCTCCGCGAGCGAGAGGAGGGAGCTCTGCGCGAATTCACCCGACCCGCCCGCGGAACAGAAGATGCAGCCCGACGTGCCGAGCGTGCCGTCGCGGTTGGGACAGGTGCAGGACGTGGATAAAGCCAGCTTGTAAACTTTGCTGCCAAATGACTCGCGCAGATAGTCGTTAAGCGAATGATAAGTGATCATGGGTATCCTTTCAAAAGTTGATATACCTGAAGCGCTGCGACATTGACAAACAGCGGGTTTAGGCATATGATACCATAAGTTTGTTCAAATAATTATATGAGGAGATAGAGGAGACATGGAATTAATTCAGTTTCAGAATGAATTTAGCTCGCGAGGGCTGAACGTGCAGGGCAGCAATGCGTACGGTGAGATGAACGGGTTCCCGTTTTTTATCCAGGCAAGCGGGGCCGGCACGTCGGTCACCTTTATGACGGTCTATTTCAGTCTTGAGACACCGGCGAAGAGAAAAGCTTTAAAAGTGGTGAAAAAGGAACTGGCGCCGATCGGACTGGTGGCGGTCGATGATTCGGTGCGCAATCGGGTTTACTTCCGAGCGAACGCGAACGCGCAGGACGCGGCAGGCGCGATGCAAAACGCGATCTACAAGCTGACGATGGCGTTCATGACCAACAGCTATCGCGCTTCCTACATCTGCCCGATCTGTAAGCAGGCAGGATGCGACTCGATGGCGCTGATCGGAACGGGCTATGTCAATACCCACCGCGCCTGCGTCGAGGGCAACTACATCAAGACGCTGCAGGAAACCAACGAGAACGAAAACAAAGGCTTTAACGTGCTGGCACTTATCGGCGCGCTGCTGGGTGCGATCGTCGGTTCGATCCCGACCATCCTGACCATCCTTTTCGCCAACAGCATTTACGCGATCCTTTACGCGCTGATCCCGATCGCCTCGTTCTACGGCTACAAGCTGATGAAAGGCTACATGGGCAAGCAGGTCTACCCGATCGTCATTATCTGTTCCGTCCTGATGCTGCCGTTCATGGAGCTCATGACCTGGATCTTCGCGATTCATCAGGAATACGGCGTTTGGCTCACGGTTGGTGAAACGATCGCCCTTTATTTTGAAGCGATGACCGGAGGAGACATTCTGAAAAGTTTCGCATTTCCTGTTATTTTCATGGCTCTCGGTATCTTTGTCGCTTGCCGCAACTTTGTCCATACCAACGAGGATTTCAAACACGACGCGGACAGCGTTATGCGCAGCCTGATCGTTCGCCAGCCGCAGCAGACTGTGCAGGCTCAGCAGCCCGTCTACCAGCAGCCGGTGCAGCCTGTTTACGAACAGCAGCAGCCGACCCAGCCCGTCTATCAGCAGCCGGTGCAGCCGCAGGCGGATGAAAACAATTCCCAGAACGGGACCTTCTAAGGACTTGAAAAGCACGGCTGAAATCGATATAATCTGAGATTACATATGCCTTGGTGCAATGTTCCCGGCGCGGCAGTGATTGCGCCATTTGATAAACACAACGGGGATTCCCCGGTGGAGGATACAATGAAGCTTTCGGAAGAACTTAAGGCCAGAGGCCTGATCGCCCAGTGGACCAGCGAGGAAGAGATCTGCAAGATGATCGACGCGGGCAAGGCGACTTTCTATATCGGATTTGACTGCACGGCGGACAGCCTGACAGCCGGCCATTTCATGGCGCTGGTGCTGATGAAGCGTCTGCAGCAGGCAGGCAACAAGCCGATCGCCCTGATCGGCGGCGGCACGACCATGATTGGCGACCCATCCGGCCGTACCGACATGCGTAAGATGCTG
>JAEEGL013945817.1_pt1 | contig 10272 bp, 9 predicted proteins | sample 9134231 | NCBI WGS metagenome assembly JAEEGL01 (sample SAMN16246548, study PRJNA631951) | gut metagenome | biome: gut microbiome; feature: rumen; material: fiber-attached | host: Bos | place: Iran: Karaj | collected 2018-10 | reverse complement strand
TTTTTTTATATAATTATAATGTATGAAAGTAGAGTGATATCATGGCAAAACGTAAAAGAAAAAAAGAAACAAAAAAGAAATTATCGTTTACGGTTGAATTATATAGTATTATTCTTGTATTACTTGGTGTATTAGGAATATGTGGATATGGTCCTTGTGGTAAATTAATATGTGCTTTTTTTGCTTTTTTATTTGGAACACTTTATTTAGTCCCATTAGTTGGTTTAGTTATTCTTGGAATATATCTATTATTCGCTAAGCATTATCCAGACTTTTTAAGTTCTAAAGTAGTAGGAATAGTATTAGCAATTATTGGTTTTTTAATTCTTGCTCATACAGCTTTTGTTACTAAACCGCTTGAAAGTGGTGAGACAGTTACATGGAAAAGTATTATTACCAATACTTTTAATGAAACAGTTAATGTCTTTTCAACTGTTGATGGTGCCAGTAGAGAAGTAGCATTTAAAAATACTGGCGGTGGTATGTTTGGTGGACTACTTCTTAGTTTAAATTATTCTTTATTTGCTTATGAAGGAACTAGAATTATCTATTGGATTATGATTGTGGGAGGATTCTTGTTATTCACGGGATTCTCGATCGTTGATATGCTAAAACGAGGCTATGATAAAGGAAAAGAACTTGTTCCACATCATAGTGACGATGACGATGAAGAAGATGAACATATTATTGGTGTTAATCCAGGAGAAAAGATTAATGTCAAAATTAATGATAACTCGGTTAGTAATGATGATAAAAAAGTTATTAATAGTTTAGATGAAATAAAAACTAAAGGTAAACATGAAAGTGAAACTAGTGAAGAGGAAGTAGAAGAACCAGTTAAAGTAATGAAAAACTTAAATTATGAATTACCTTCAACTGATCTTTTAGATCCACCAAAAAAATCAACCAATAATAATCAAGCTAATATCGAAAAGAATATTAATATTCTAGAAGAAGTATTAAATGAATTTGGTGTAGTTGGTAAAGTTGTTGCAGTAACCGTTGGACCTGCTTGTACCCAATATGAATTAGCGATTAAAGCCGGAACTAAATTATCAAGATTAACTAGTATTAACCGTGAAATTAGTTTAGCTTTAGCTAAAAAAGATGTTCGTATTCAAGCTCCAATTCCAGGAAAAAATACTTGTGGTATTGAAATAGCTAATGATGAACCAACAACGGTTTATATTAAAGAAATAATGGATGCCTTTATTAATAAAGATAAAGATAATAAATTATTAATTGCTCTTGGTAAAGATATTAAGGGAGAAATAAAGACATATGCCATTAATAAAGCACCACATATGCTAGTAGCTGGTGCTACTGGTTCTGGTAAATCTGTTTGTATTAACTGTATTTTAGCAAGTATATTGATGCGTACAAAACCTGATGAAGTTAAATTAATTTTGGTTGATCCTAAGAAAGTTGAATTATCAATGTATAATGGGGTACCACATTTACTTTGTCCAGTAGTTACTGATCCGAAAAAAGCAGCAGCAGCTCTTCAGAAAGTTGTTGCGGAAATGGAACATAGATATGATGTGTTTGAAGAAAACAAAGTAAAAAATATTGATACATATAATCAGAAAATTGAAGAAGAAAATAAAAAATGCAAAGAAGAAGATAAAAAGCCTAAAATGCCATTTTATGTGGTTATTGTTGATGAATTAGCTGATTTAATGATGGTAGCAAGTAAAGAAGTAGAAGATGCTATTATGCGTATTACCCAAATGGCTCGTGCAGCTGGAATTCATTTAATTATTGCTACACAAAGACCATCTACTGATGTTATTACTGGAGTTATTAAAGCTAATATACCAACTCGTATTGCTTTTGCTGTATCATCTGGAATTGACTCTCGTACAATACTTGATATGCAAGGAGCAGAAAAGTTACTTGGTCGAGGAGATATGTTATTCTTACCTCAAGGGGATAATTCACCAACTCGTATTCAAGGAGCTTGGATTAGTGAACCTGAGATAACTAGAATTGTCGATTTTGTTTGTGAACAACAAAAAGCTCAATATGATCAGCGTTTCCAAAATTTGGAAGTTTCTGAAAAAACTACTACAGGAGTAGATGCTAATACGGAAGTTGAAGATGAGTATGATGATCCACTTTATAATGATATTGTTGAGTTTGTTGTTACAACTGGAAAAGCATCTGCCTCTTTGTTACAAAGAAGATTTAAACTTGGTTATAATCGAGCCGCTAGAGTAATAGATTTACTAGAAGAACGTGGTATTATTGGACCAATGAATGGTAGTAAACCAAGAGAGGTATTAGTAAAACTTAATAATAATACAAGTGATGATGAAATAATATAAAAAGGAGGAATTATGAATATTGATTATCTATATAGTATAGTAAATTTATATTTAAAGAAAGAAACAAATAATAAAAAAACCATTTTAAATATAAAGAAAAGTACTGATACCGTAGAGTTTAGTTTTAACATGAATAAAGATAATGAAGATAAGACAACATTTGTAATTCCTTATGATGAATATATTAAAGAAGTATTTACTTTTCTTAAGTTGTATAAAGAAAAATTAATGATTATCGATGAAAAATATGATTATAATAATGCAACTTGTACCTGCTATTATTATGTCTTATTTAATTCAGGAAGATGTATTTCTTTTAATGGCTTTAGTATTCTTGAAATGAATAATGTTCGTAATATTTTATACGACATCAAAATTAATCAAGAAGAAGTAAGATTAGAAAATAAGAAGAAAGAGATGGCCTATAAGCCAAGATTGAGATTGCAACAAGCTGGTTTTTCATCATATGCAACATTGTTCTTAATGGTAATTTTCTTTCTAATGGTTCTAGTATTATCTCTTTGGGTATTTAAGTCGATGTTAAATTAGATGAGTTATCTCATCTTTTTTATGTTATACTATTATTTGTGATGTTTGTGAATGTTGAGAAAAAATTAGATGAATTACTATCTTTGTTGGAAAAAGAAGAAAATATTAAGAAAATTAAAAAATTAAAGAGTAAAATAACTGATACTGAAATTAAATTGGTTAATAATTATCATAATAATCCAACCATTCAAAATAAAGAGAAATTATATCAAAATAAAATTATTAATGAATATTTGATTTGTGAAAGCAATATCAATTATTTAATTATGGCTATCAACGATAAATTTAAAAGGAGAAAGACTCATGCGTGTAATAAGTGGTAAGTTAAAGGGTCGAAAAATAGATGGATATAATATTACTGGAACAAGACCAACAATGGATCGGGTTAAAGAAAGCATTTTTAGTATGATTCAAGAATATATACCAAAGGCCGTTGTTTTAGACTTGTTTTCTGGTTCTGGTAATTATGGAATAGAATGTATTAGTAATGGAGCTAACTTTGTTTATTTTAATGATTATAATATTAAATGTGTTAAAGTAATAAAAGATAATTTAACTAATATGAATGTTTTTAATCAATCTGTTGTAACAAATATGGTTTATCAAAAAGCTTTGGAATATTATAAAGATAAAAATATTAAATTTGATTTGGTATTTCTTGATCCACCATATAAAAAGCACATTATTAATGAAATAATAGAGTATTTACTTTGCAATAATTTACTTAATAACCATGGTTTAATTATATGTGAGTTTACTGAGAAAGAAGAGTACATTAGTAATAATTTAAAACTATTAAAAGATAAAAGATATGGTGATAAATATGTTTTTATCTATAAATATGATAATTAATGTCAAAAAATATTGCAAAAAGTAAAAAAAAAATATACAATTGTTATTGTAGAAAGGAAAAGATATGAGAAAGAAATTAGTTTTATTATTATTAGTAGTAGCTTTATTACCATTTAAAGTTTTTGCTAAATCATTTATTGATGACTATAATACTAAGAATTTTAAAGAGACTTTGGAAGCAGAGGGAATGACTCTTGAAAATCCTGATTACAAGGAAGATGATAAACAAGCCATTATTTATATGTTTAGAGGTGATGGTTGTGGTTATTGCCGTGCATTTTTAACATTCTTAAATTCAATCTCTAAAGAATATGGAAAGTATTTTAGATTAGTTTCATTTGAAGTATGGAGTGATTCAAATAATTCGGCTCTTTTTAATAAAGTTCCTCTTGTAACTAATGAAACAGCTAGTGGTGTTCCATATGTTATCATTGGTGAAAAAGTATTTGCAGGATATTCTGAACGATATAATGAAGATATTAAAAAAGCAATTAAAGCTCAATATGATGATCCAAGTTATGATGTAATGGAAAAACTTGATGAAAGACTTAATGGTAATACAAAAAGTAGCTCTTCATTTGCAACTATTTTTTGGAATGCTTTCTTTGTAGTTGCTGCTACAGTAGCTATCATCATAGTAAACAATAAAAATACTGAAAGAGTATTAGATACTATTGGAAAAAAAGAAACAAAAAAGAAAGATAAGTAATTAACAAGCAATAGCTTGTTTTTTATTTTGTAAATTGCTATAATTAATAATAGGTGGAAGTATGAATAAGAGAAATATTTTAATAATTATAAGTATTCTAACTTTTATTGTAATAGTAGGTGGAGTATCCTATTCATATTTTGTATATAATAAAAATATTGGTGATGTTACTTTAACAGCCGGTGATATTTCTATTAATTTGTCAGGTGTGAGTAGTAATCAAACATTAACTAATGTCATGCCAATATCTGATTATCTTGGAAAAAGTAGTACAAATTATTTTGATTTTACTGTAAATGCTACGGTAGATACGGAAAGAATATATTATGGGGTATATATATTACCAGATAGTGAAAATACTTTAGATACAAGTTATTTAAAAACATATTTAACTGATCAAAATGATGTTATGATAAATGGCGTAAATTCATTTGATAATTTATGGGATTCAGAAGTAGAGAATGGTAAAGTAATATACAAAGGGATAATTGAAGTTAATCAAGATGGAACAACCAAAACTGAGACAAAAGATTTTAGATTACGTCTTTGGATAGATGAAAATTATAATGGAGCAATAGGTAAAACTTTTGATTTTGATATTTATTTATATGCCAAGAATGTTGATAATAGCTTTGAAATAAGAAGTGCTTTTAGCACTATCACTGAAGATGTAGATACAAGTACAGTAATTAATTTTGCTAACCCATCAAGTGATACAAATGGTAAAGGCTTATACATCTTACCAGGAACGCCTACAGGTGACTATCCAATATACTACTATCGAGGTGAAGTAGATAATAATAATGTGATATTCGGTGAATTTTGTTGGCAAATTGTAAGAACTACAGATACTGGCGGAATTAAAATGATATATAATGGAGAGACTACAGGAAATGGAACAACATGTGAAAATACGACTCATGAGACAAGAGTTTTAACAAGTAATAGTGCATTTAGTTCACAACGTGAAAGTGTAGCAGATATTGGATATATGAAAAACGTGAGGTATGTATATGGCAATGGTGCAACTACTGGAGCAATCTATGGAAAAGATGTTGAATGGAATGGAAATAGTTATTTAGTAATAGAGAACGTTTCAAACACTGCATCAACCAATGAAACAAAAGATAATTATCATCATTATAGTTGTGGAATAGCTGGAACAACAAGTTGTACAAGTGTAAGGTATTATTACTTTAATAATTACTATATAACCTTATCTAATGGAGAAAAGGTAGAAGATGCATTATATAAAATGACAGGTTCAGGATCAGATAGTGTTAAATCAAGAAACGCAAGTTATGTCTTAAATAATATAGATTCAACGGTTAAAGAAATAATTGAAAATTGGTTTAGAACAAATTTAACCAATGAAATAGATAGTACTAAAAATAATTATCAAACATACCTAGAAGATACAATATATTGTAATGACAGAAGTTTTAAGATAACAACAGGAAATACAAATCGTCCGACATATCTTGAAAGTGGTTGGAATCCAAATGGGGGAGATTTAACAAAATATTTATATTTTGGATCAGCAAATAGGGCATATAATGGCTGGTATAGCATAAGTAATGTACCTAGTACAATATGTCCAAATGAAACAGATAGGTTTAGTGTAAGAAGTAGTGTAGCCCATTTAAATTACCCAGTAGGTTTATTAACAGCCGATGAAACAGTAATGGCAGGAGCAGGAGGAAACGGATCAAGTAATTCATCATATTATTTATATACTGGAAATTATTATTGGTCTTTGTCACCCACTGTTTTTAATGAAGGCAATGCCTTTATGTTTTATGTGATTTCCAATGGTTATTTGGACTATGGCCATGTAAGTGATTCCATTAGTCTTCGCCCTGTTGTTTCACTTAAACCTGGAACCGAATTTGAAAGTGGCGGAGATGGAACACTAACTAATCCATATGTTGTAAAATATGAATAATTATAAAACATATATATGAAATAGAATTTTATTTTAGAATTCTATTTTTATATGCAATAAAACTTATAATTTTTGTTAATTAGATGCAATTAATTTAGTATGAAAATTATAATTAACTATATTAATTTCAAAAAGTAATTTACAAAAATTAAAAGATATTATAAACTATCTTCTAAGGAGTAGTAGTATGCCAGAATTACCTGAAGTAGAAACTGTTAAAGAAACTTTAAAGAAAAAATTATTAAAAAAGAGAATTAAAGATATAAAAATTCTTTATGATGGAATAATAGCAACTGATATTAATTCATTTAAAAAAAACGTTAAAAATCAAGAAATAATTAATATTACGAGACGTGGTAAATTTCTAATATTTGAGTTAACTAATTATTACTTAGTAAGCCATCTTCGTATGGAAGGGAAGTATTTTATTAAAGACATTAAAGAGCCAATTAGTAAACATGAGCATATAATCTTTTATTTTGATAACTTTACACTTCGATATCATGATACCAGAAAATTTGGAAAAATGTATCTAGTTAGTAAAGATAAATTATATATTGATACACCACTGGCTAAATTGGGTTATGAACCATGGGATAAAGAGTTAGATAGTAATTATTTAAAAGATAAATTTGCCAGTAATATAGCTATTAAGACTCTTCTATTGGATCAATCTATTATCTCTGGTATTGGCAATATTTATGCTGATGAAATTCTTTTTTTGTCTCATATAAACCCAACTAAAAAAGGGAAATGTTTAAATAAAAAAGAGCTTGATAGTATTATTAATAATACTAAAATAGTTTTAGAACAAGGAATTAAGAATAAAGGAACTACTATTCATAGTTTTTCATCTCTTGGAGTAATTGGTGATAATCAAAGTCATCTATTAGTTCATACAAGAGAGGGTTTACCATGTAATAATTGTGGTAGTATAATTTTAAAAACAAAAGTTAATGGACGTGGGACTTATTATTGTCCAAACTGTCAGAAGGGGGATTAATGTATTTAAAAGGTACTTACAAAAGAACAATTTATAATCGTGATAATTATTATGTTGGCCTAATTAAAGTTAAGGATAATGATATCGATCCATCTTTAAATGATAAAACAATTACTTTTACGGGTTATTTTAATGAAATAAATATTGATGATAATTTAGTTTTAAATGGGGAATTTACTAGACATAATAAATATGGGGAACAGTTTTTAGCTAGTAGCTATGAAATTGTTTTACCCGAAGAAAAAGACGGAATAGTAAGTTTTCTTTCTAGTGATATATTTAAAGGAATTGGGGAAGCTAAGGCCAAAAAAATCTATGAATCATTAGGTGATAAAACAATTGATATTATTATTCATGAACCAGAAAAATTATCTCAAATTAAAGGTTTAACTAAGAAAAATATTGAAATGTTACATGAAAAACTATTAGAATATGAAGATAGTATTGATACAATTATTAAACTTAATGAAATAGGATTTAATAGTCATGATAGTAGTAGTTTATATCATAAATATAAAACTAAAGTTTTAGAAATAACTCAAAATAATATTTATGATTTAATAGATGAAGAATTCACATATCGAAAAATTGATGTAATTGCTTTAAAACAAGGTTATTTACACATGGATAAAAGAAGAATAAAAGCAAGTATTTTATATGTCTTTGAAGAAATAATTAATACTTTAGGTGATACGTATCTTTTATATAATGAAATATATGGTTATCTTAATCGAGTAATATTATCAAACGTTGATTTTACTTTGTTTGAAGAATGTATGAATGAGCTTTTATCTGAAAATAAATTAGTATTAGATAGTGATAAATATTATTTATTAAAAATGTATGAAGCAGAAAATAATATAGCTAAACGCTTTGCTTATTTAAATAATCAAAAAGAAATAAAAAATAAGAATTTAGATAAAGTTTTGGAAAATATAAGTCAAGATAATTCAATAATATATAATGATAAACAAAAAGAAGCTATATTAAGTGCTTTTAAATATCATTTTGAAATTATTACTGGTGGACCTGGAACTGGTAAAACAACCATTATCAAGTCAATTGTTAGTTTATATCAAGAATTGTATAAAAAAAGTAAAAATGATTTATTAGAAGAAGTAACATTATTAGCTCCTACAGGACGTGCTGCTAAAAGAATTACTGAAACTGTTGGTATTAAAGCTAGTACAATTCATAGTTTTTTAAAATGGAATAAGGAAACTAATAAATTTAAAGTTAATGAGCATAATAAAGTTGATACTAAACTTGTTATTATTGATGAAGCTTCAATGATTGATACATATCTTTTAGATAGTTTATTAAAAGGTTTATATTATGATACTAAAGTTATTTTAGTTGGTGATTATAATCAATTACCTAGTGTTGGTAGTGGGCAAATATTAAAAGATTTAATTGAAAGTGAAATGTTTATTGTTATTGAACTTAGTGAATTATATCGTCAAAAAGAAAATAGTAATATTATAAGTTTTGCTGATGATATTAATCATGGTATTATGAATATGGATATTTTTAATAAAAATGATGATTTAACTTTTATTTTAGCTGATAGTTATAATTTAATAGATAAATTTAGTGAATTATGCTTTACTTATCGAGATTATAATCCTAGTGAGTTAATAATATTAGCTCCAATGTATAAAACAGTTAATGGAATTGATAATTTAAATTTAATTGCTAAAGAAATTTTTAATCCAAAAGATGATGATAAAGAAGAGATTATTGTAGGAGAGGTTAAGTACCGTGAATTTGATAAAGTAATTTTACTTGTTAATATGCCAGATGATGATGTATATAATGGTGATATTGGAATTATCTGTGAAATAGATAGATTTAATAATGAAATATATGTTGATTTTGACGGAAATATTGTAAAATTTAATAAAAGTAAATTCTCTAATTTTAAGTTAGGTTATGTTACTAGTATTCATAAAAGCCAAGGTAGTGAATTTAAAGTAGTAATTATGATTATGTTAAATGAATTTAATAGAATGCTTTATCGTAAACTATTATATACTGGGGTAACAAGAGCTAAAAAGAATTTATATCTTTTAGGGGAAGAAAAAGCTATTAAACGTTCTATTGATAATAATGTTATTAATGATCGAAAGACTACTCTTTTAGAAATGGTAAAAAGAAAATATGAAAAAAAGAGTATAAATTAAATTAACTCGGTAATAATATAATTGGTACATGTGCCAAACATATTTTTTGAGTCGAGGTGAAAGAAATGAAGTTTGCTGAAGGATTCCTAATTGGTTCAATGGTCTCTCTAGTGGGATGTGTGGTATTTAAGTTTATGTTCCCAGAAGCGGAAGAAGAGATGTGTCACTCTGTAAAGAAAATAACCAAAGATATGGGAAAAGATTTAGAAAATATGAAATAGTAAGTAGGGAGACTTGTTCTTCCTATTTTTTTGTGATAAAATTTTTTTGTAAAGATAGGAGTGGCAATTATGATTAAATCAAAAAAGCAGATGTTCATTGTAATTGGTGTTTTTGCTTTAGTCATGTTACTAGGAGAGATTACATATGCATTTTTCAGTTATACAAGAACAGGTAGTCCTAATACTTTACGTGTGGGAAGAATGTCTTTTACATCAAATCAAGATGAAACTATAAAATTAACTAATTTATTTCCAATAGATCCAACAGAAGCAGGAATAATGGATGATGCAACAAAAGTTGGAACATTAGAAATAGAAATTGAAGGAGATACTGATTATAGTGGAGGAATAGAATACCTTGTTAGTTCAGTAAATTCTAATATTTATACATCAACAGGTAAAATAGTACCAATTAGTTTAGATGTAGCAGTAAATAATTTGGGAAATCCTAATGTAAATTATTTTACTGCAAGAGAAGAAAAA
>JAEEGL013716044.1_pt1 | contig 10272 bp, 8 predicted proteins | sample 9134231 | NCBI WGS metagenome assembly JAEEGL01 (sample SAMN16246548, study PRJNA631951) | gut metagenome | biome: gut microbiome; feature: rumen; material: fiber-attached | host: Bos | place: Iran: Karaj | collected 2018-10 | reverse complement strand
TCTAACGCATCTTGTACAACAAACTGTTTGGCTCCTATCTCTAAAGTATTGAACGACAAATTCGGTATCAAGAGAGGTTTGATGACTACAGTTCACGCTGCAACTGCAACTCAAAAAACTGTTGACGGTCCTTCTAAGAAAGACTGGAGAGGTGGTCGTGGTATTCTTGAAAACATCATCCCTTCATCAACTGGTGCTGCTAAGGCAGTAGGTAAAGTTCTTCCTGAATTGAACGGTAAATTAACTGGTATGTCAATGCGTATTCCTGCATCTGACGTTTCTGTAGTTGACTTGACTGTTGAATTGAACAAAGAATGTACTTACGATGAAATCTGCGCTGCTATGAAGGCTGCTTCAGAAGGCGAATTGAAAGGTATCCTTGGTTACACTGAAGATGCAGTTGTTTCAACTGACTTCCGTAACGATGCTCGTACTTCTATCTTCGACGCTAAAGCTGGTATCCAATTGGATCCTACTTTCGTTAAAGTTGTTTCTTGGTACGACAACGAATGGGGATATTCAAACAAAGTTTGTGAAATGGCTCGTGTTATTTCTAAATAATATAACCCAATTCAATAAAAGCGGAGATAATTGTGTCTCCGCTTTTTTTATCTAAACGCAACAAAATGTCAACCTCAAAGTCAATATTTAATACTGGATTGACAATCATACAATTAATACTGAGTGTATTAATTTTCTTTGGATTTTATTACGCGTTATTTGACACCGTAATGCTTCCTCAGGACTATAAAGTCCTCCTTATTTGCCTCTGCTTTTTATGGCCTTTCTTGCTCAAAAGGCTTGATATTTCTAAAGTATTCAGAATCAATCCTTTCTCGTACATTCTATTTAGATATATCATTGTTTTCATTTGTGGTACATTAGGACTTATCTTCCTCATTTACCTCTTAAAACTCGACATAAACAGAACCTTCCTTTTTTGGTTCCTCGGCATAGATCTGGTATTTCTTTACATCTTCATCATAAGCGTGTATCATTACGCAAAGATTCAAAGAGGTAAAGGGAAATACACCAACAATATCCTTATCATTGGTGACAAACATATCGGCGGATTTATCAATAAAATTGAAAACAACTCTCTTTGGGGATACCGCATAAAAGGTATTGTAACCGACAGCCCCGAAACAATAGAGAAATTCAAGAATCGCTATCCTACATACTCAATAGAGTCTATAAAAGATCAATTGCTTAAAGAACCAATTGACGAATTATTCTATTGTCTTCCGTCAATGGACACAAAATTAGTCAGCGACCTTGTGTATATGTGTTTAGAGCTTGGCGTTACGTTCCGGGTTTCATCACAGATACTCCAACTTGCAAGAAATAAGTCAACTATTTACTACTTGGGCGAAACACCTTTTTTTACTTTCCAGAATACACCAAAACAATCGCTCAATTTGTTCATCAAAACCGCGTTTGACAAAGTTTTCTCGCTGTGTGTGCTGTTTGTGCTGACTCCGCTGTTCTTGCTTCTAGCAATTCTTATAAAAATTGACTCGAAAGGTCCTGTTTTCTTCACACAAACTCGTTCGGGTTTGCGTGGTAGAGAATTTACCTTGTATAAATTCCGTTCCATGTGCGATCACGCCGAAGATATGCTTGACGAAATCAAAGCCGAAAACGAACAAGACGGACCCGTTTTCAAGATTAAAAATGACAAGCGTATCACTCGAGTTGGCCGTTTTATTAGAAAAACAAGTATCGACGAACTTCCTCAATTCATCAACGTACTAAAAGGCGATATGTCGGTTGTGGGGCCTCGACCTCCAATCCCAGCAGAAGTAAAAGAATACAAACCGTGGCAAACACGCCGTTTGTCGATGAAACCTGGTATAACTTGTATTTGGCAAGTTTCAGGACGAAATCAGATTCCTTTTGAACAATGGATGAAACTTGATTTGCAATATATTGACACGTGGTCTATAGGATTGGATTTTATGATAATCCTCAAAACGATAAAAACGATTTTCAAACATGACGGGCAATAAAATTCTGCTTTCTCTCTCGTTTTTGTTTCTTGTGATTGCAAGTTATGCACAAGATAATTCCGTGCATCAGAACGCATCGTTTCAACCCTACGACAGATTTTTGTACAACTCCGACAATCGTTTTCATACTTCGGTGAAACCTTACGATATGACCGAGGTATCAAAAATAGTGAGTATTGACACACTTTATATAATTCACACAAGAGAGTGTAAAGACAAGTACATCAGCCATTTACTCAACAACGACTGGGTTCGCTATCGTTCCGACGATTTTAATTTCAACATCAATCCTGCATTCAATTTTGAACTTTCACGACATAGCGACGACACGAGCAACCACACGGATTGGATTAATGACCGTGGCGTTTTCATAAACGGAAATATTACCGACAAGGTGTATTTCTACACGGCATTTCACGAAATCCAGTCGAACTTTACCGACTATAGACGTGATAGAATAAAGGAACTTGGTCACAACACAGTGCCCGGAATTAGTCGAGCAAAAAGATTCGGCGAAAACGGAGGTCTTGATTACGCCTATGCCGAAGGCTTTGTTTCGTACATTCCCAGCAAGTATTTCGGATTTCAACTGGGACACGGAAAAAATTTCATAGGCGACGGCTATCGTTCCCTGATTTTGTCGGACAATGCGCAGAATTATCCGTATTTTAAAGTTACCACCAACGTTTGGAATTTGAAATATGTGATGATGTGGTCGCAACAATATTATTTGGAGAATAATCATCAGGGAAACACACGTTACGAGAAAAAATGGAACGTAATGCACTATCTTGACTGGTCAGTCACCAAATGGCTAAATGTGGCGTTTTTTGAGACAATCAACTGGGGGAACGACACGCTTGGCACAAATCGTGGATTTGAATTTAATTACATCAATCCGTGCATATTCCTTCGTCCCGTGGAGTTTTCAATCGGTTCGCCCGACAACTGCCTCATGGGTTTGACGGGGAAACTCACGCTTTGGAAAAATCACGTTTTCTACGGACAAGCCATTCTTGACGAGTTCAAATTCGACGAATTCAAGAAACATAGCGGTTGGTGGGGTAGCAAATACGGACTACAAGCAGGCTACAAGACTTTCGACATAGCAAAAATCAATGGATTGGATTTCCAAACGGAAGTTAACTACGTGAGACCGTTTATCTATTCTCATTTTACCTATTCTCAAAACTATGCTCACGCTGGCCAGCCGTTGGCTCATCCTCGTGGAGCAAACTTCTACGAGTCGGTTTCGTTCCTTCGCTATAACTGGAAACGATTCTTCTTTGAGGCGAAATACGAGTATCTTGTCTATGGTAGGGATACCGCAAACTCCAACTATGGCGGCGACATCTTCAAATTGTATCAGTCAAGGACGCAGGAATACGACAACAAAATCGGCAAGGGCGGCGACCAAAACATTATTACCTACACCGATTTGACGGCTTCGTATATGATAAATCCTAAATCGAACATGAACATTTCATTGGGCGTCTCTCATAGAAAACAGCGTTCGGAACATGCCGACACACAAGACCAATGGATGTATTTCATCGGTTTTAGGACTTCTTTGAATAATTTCTATTACGATTTCTAAAAGACTGATTCCCGCTCTTTTGATGGGGATCCCCTTGTTTCGGCTTTTCCATTCCGTTCTTTTTGTACCAGAAGAAAAACGATTTTTGTTTGTCCTTTTCATCTTTCGTCTTTGCCGAAAAGACTGGTTCCAACGTGTATGGATTCACACCTGTGTAAAACATTGTGGTTGAAAGCGTCATTGGCGTCGGGGTAAAATCCTGTACCTGCTCGGGCATGACGCGGAGCGAACGAAGTCGTTGTTCCAATCTGCCCATATCCTGCGCCTTGCAACCAGGATGCGATGAAATGAAATACGGAATTATCTGCTGCCGCAAGCCATATTTTTGATTGATTTCATCAAATTGTTTTTTGAACTGCTCAAACAACGAAAACGACGGTTTCCGCATCAGCTTCAACACGGAATCCTCGGTATGTTCGGGTGCGACCTTCAATCGTCCCGAAACATGCTTTCGCACCAACTGCGACAAATATTCCCGTTCTCCCTCGGCTCCACTAAGCAAATCATAGCGGACACCGCTTCCGATGGTGATATGTTTTATGCCAGGAATCCGTTCCACGCGCTCATACAAACGCGTCAGGCGGATGTGGCTGTCGTTCAGGTTCTTACATTTTTGAGGAAATAGACACGATGGTCGTTTACATTTCTCGCACAAGCGCTGGTCTCTACCGTGCATACCATACATATTGGCCGATGGCGCTCCCAAATCGGTTATATGTCCCTTGAAATGAGGCGATTGTGCAATTTTCTCCAATTCGGCTATAATGGATTCCTCGCTTCGGCTTGCAATAAACTTGCCCTGATGGGCCGAAATGGTACAGAAACTACATGCGCCAAAGCAACCGCGATGAATAGTCACGGAGTCCTTTATCATATCGTAGGCGGGAATCGGCGGTTTCTTCGCATAGCGGGAATGTGGCAGACGGGAATATGGCAACGCATATACTGCGTCGAGTTCCTCGGTTGACATTGTGGGATATGGTTCATTGACGATAACATATTCATTCCCAAAGCGTTGCGCTATTTTCTCTGGCTTGCACAAATTCGATTGTTCCTCAATGACACGAAAATTCTTGGCATCGAGAATCTTGTCGTGCAAACAATCTTCGTAAGAATACAATTCAACGGGCGGTTTCGCACATTGACTCAGCGACTTTGCAACGTATGCCGTTTGAGGAATTTCAGTCATTTCGGCTATCGTTTTCCCTTCGTGCAACGCTTGGGCAACGGCAACAATGGCCTTTTCGCCCATGCCATACACCAGCAAGTCGGCTTTGCTGTCAATCATAATAGATTTCTTGTACGAATCCGACCAATAGTCATAGTGCGAAAATCGACGAAGCGAAGCCTCAATGCCGCCCAGCACCACGGGAGTGTCGGGAAACAACTGTTTCAAAATGTTGGAATACACCGTAACCGCATAGTCGGGACGCTGACCGGCAAGACCGCCGGGCGTGTAGGCATCGTTGGAACGAAGACGCTTGGTGGCGGTATAGTGGTTCACCATGGAATCCATACTGCCCGAATTTACGCCAAAAAACAGACGAGGTTTGCCCAATTTCTTGAAGTCGCGCAAATCGTCACGCCAATTAGGTTGCGGAACCACAGCGACACGAAATCCCGCATGTTCCAACACACGCGAAATAATTGCCGTGCCGAACGCAGGATGGTCAATGTAGGCGTCGCCTGTAATCATAATTACATCGACGTAATCCCATCCCAAACGTTCCATTTCCTTTTTCGACGTAGGTAATTCCATTTGCAAACCGATTTGCACAAAAATAGAAAAAACGGGGTTATTTCAAGACATATTCGCTTATCCAATTAGCAAACAATCGGTCACGATGTGATTTCCACGAATATTTCACAGGTTTTGTCGCATCGTCGTCTTCAAAATAATTAAACGGAAACATAGGATTTTTCCCTGCCTGCATATCTCTAAAATATTCCGCTTTGATTCTCTCCGGTCCATATTCGGGATGACTTACGGCATAAACCTGTTTGCCTCCATAGGCAACAATCAGTCCAGGACCAGTCACTGGCGACTCGGCAATGATTTTTGCCTCCGAAACTTGTTGCATCTCGTCGTGCGACAGATACCACGGACGACTTACGGGCAACACAATCTCACTCAACGTGCCATCAACCAATGGTGAAGTTTTATCAATAATCGTATGAGGATACGCCCCACTCCACTGAAAACTGTTTCGTTTAAAGTGAATGCCCCAATTATAATAAATCCTTGCAAATGCCGACCAACAAATATGCAAGGTCGATTTCACGTGTTTGTCGGCCCAGCGAAAGAATACACACAATTGTTTCCAATACACAATTTCTTCATACTCAAAGCGTTCGAACGGTGCTCCGTTGATAATCATTGCATCGTACATCTCGCCTCGTTCCATAATTTCGGCAACATCCTCGTAAAACGTGTCCATATATTCTTGTGGTGTGGTCTTGTATCGCATATTACTCATTTTCACGAGAGTTATTTGCAATGGAACGTTTACATTAACCAAAGAACGATATATGTCGGCCTCCGAATCTTCCTTGTCGGGCATAAGATTCAGAAAAAGCATTTTGAGAGGAACTTTGTCTCCCGAATATGTGTCGGTCAAGCCAAGTCCTTCTGACTGCAATTTCGCTATAAGCGGTAGATCCTTCGGTACTATTATCATCTCCACAAAAATATCTGCAAAAGTACAATTTATTAGAAAAACCTGATTTCTTCTCGTAAAGAATTTATCTTTGTAAGTATGGAACAATCTTCGGGACGGACATATATTGCGATTGATTTGAAATCTTTTTTTGCTTCAGTAGAGTGTATGGAAGCAGAAAAAAATCCATTGGACACCAATCTTGTTGTTGCCGATGCAAGCAGAACAGAAAAGACCATTTGCCTTGCCGTCTCTCCCACTCTAAAAGCATACGGCATACCTGGACGAGCCCGATTATTTGAAGTCATTCAAAAAGTGGAAGCGGCCAATAGGCAACGGCGATGGAGAAACAACGGAAAACCTTTTACTGGTAAGTCGTTCATCAATTCTGAACTGCAAGAACATCCCGACTGGGAAATTGATTTTATGATTGCCACGCCACGAATGTCTTATTACATCGATTATAGTACAAAAATCTACAATATCTATCTCAAATACGTCGCCCCCGAGGATATTCACGTATATTCCATCGACGAAGTTTTCATCGATATTACAAATTATCTGGGAAGTTATAAAATGACAGCCCGTGAGATTGCAATGAAAATGATTCTCGACGTATTGAATGGGACAGGAATAACCGCAACGGCAGGAATCGGCACGAACCTCTATCTCAGCAAGATAGCTATGGATATTGTAGCGAAACACATTCCTGCCGACGAGAATGGAGTAAGAATAGCGGAATTGGACGAAATGTCGTACCGAAAGCAACTATGGGACCATAAGCCACTCACCGACTTTTGGCGTATAGGACGAGGAACGGCGAAACGACTTGAAAAAGTGGGCGTACTCACCATGGGCGACCTTGCCCGACTTTCGTTGGAAGCCGAAGGTTTTCTTTACCGACAATTCGGCGTCAATGCAGAACTGCTTATAGATCACGCTTGGGGGTGGGAACCTTGTACCATAAAGGAAATAAAAGCATACCGACCTGCCGAAAATTCCCTCAGTTCCGGACAGGTATTACAATCACCCTACACTTTCTCAAAAGCCCGCGTCGTTGTTGCCGAAATGGCTGAATCAGCAGCATTGACGCTTGTAGAGAAAAAACTTGTAACGAATCAGTTGGTTTTAACCATCAATTATGATGCGGAATCACTCATACGAAATGAAAATTACGATGGCGACACGACCACTGATTTTTATGGAAGAATCGTTCCTAAAGAAAGTCATGGCACAGCAAACCTCAACAAACGAAGTTCGTCAACGAAGGAAATCACAAATGCCATTCTCCAGCTCTACGACACGATAGTGAATCCCACGCTTCTTATACGGAGAATTACGATAACGACGAACCATGTCGTTTCTGAATCAGAAAAACAACAGAAGGGACAACTTGAACTTTTTCCCGATTTCCAAGATACGGAGGATGATGCCACGTCAGACAAAAAAGAACGAGAAATGCAAGAAACAATTCTCTCCATAAAGAAACGATTTGGAAAGAATGCCATTTTAAAAGGATTGAATTTCAAAGAAGGCGCAACGGCCAAAGAACGAAACAAACAAATTGGAGGGCACAAGGCATGACACACGATTATGACGACATAATTTCCTTACCACATCCCGTATCGAAGCGATTCCCGCAAATGTCCCTGCGAGACCGTGCCGCTCAGTTCGCACCCTTTGCCGCACTCAACGGTCACAGCGATGCCATACGAGAAACGGCAAGAATAACGGATGCAAAAATTGAGATAAGCGAATCAACTGCTGAAGTGCTTGATAGAAAAATCCTGTTTCTGGAGAATGAAATCAGAAAAAATCCAGTCATTTCCATTACCTACTTCATTCCCGACACGAACAAAAAAGGCGGTGCGTATAAGACTTTTACCGGTAAACTGACGATAATAGACCGAGAAAGAAACATACTTTCATTCGACACTGGTGAGCAGATTTCCATCCATTCCATAATTGATATGGAAAGCGACATTCTTCCCTTCGACATATAAAAATCCCTGAAAGTGGGAGTCTTTCAGGGATTCGAAAAAAACGTATTATGAATCAGAAATCTATTTTCTTGTATTCACCGTGCTTCTTGTACTTGAAGTTTTTGTAGAAGAAGTCGTTTTCGCGTTGTTTGAACTGCTGCTCGTGCGAACTGTCGTGTTAGTCGTTGACTTTGTGTTGTTGTTCGTTGACGAGGTGCTTGTTCTCACCGCTTTCGTTTCGCTCTTTGGAGCAGCTTTTGTAGTGCTGTGTGCTGCTGGAGCTGCACTTTTATGGTTGCTTCTTGGAGCTGACTCTGCTTTCGGAGCTGGCTTCGGTGCTGGCTTTGGAGCCAGTGCAGCGTGATGAGGAGCTGGCTTCGGAGCAGGAGCTGCATGATGGTGATGTTTTGGAGCTGGTTTCGGTGTAGAATGATACACTGGAACTGGCTTGTGATATCTGTGTGGATATGGAGTCAAGTCAACTATGATAGTTGCTGGAGCATCCTTCTCCGTTGAGATATACATCTTGTTATCACCTGTAAACGTTGCATATACCGTTGAGCGACGTGGGATGTTAATCGTGTAGTCGTACAACAATTCTGAATAAGCACCTTCGGTGTAGATTTCCAAGTTGTAACGACCACTTGGTAGATAACTAACATCTACTTTACTTTTGTATGAATAGTATTTTTCACCATTTACATACACTGAGAAAGGAGCATCAATTTTTCCTTTTACTATTAATTCCGACGCAAACATGTAAACTGAGCTACATACAATTGCTAAAGTTACCATTAAACGTTTCATGACTCTGTCCTCCTATACTTTACGTTTCACTTATTCGTTTTGTAAGGACAAAACCAAATAGCGTGCCAAACTTTTTTTGCTCTTAACTTTTCAGGGAAATAGAGAGGTTTTGCTTCCTCCAGAAACATTCCCACCTTTACCTCAAACTGAAGCATTTTATTATTCCACTGCCGCAATGATAGTTTCAGGCGGTATGCCCATACCTGTTATTGCAGAAAGTTTTTTGCCCATATCTTTGAGTGAATGGCCGCAATGATACACATGGTCGTCAATTATTAGCCAACGATCGTGCGAGGCTGTTCTCCATTTGTGAGTATTTATAGATTCCGCGCCATTTGTGGCATTGTGAGCATCACGCAGGTTCGCATACAATCCTCCCGAATAAATATCGGCAGAAACACCTTTCTGTCTCACATCAAGCATCTCGAAAGTCTCTGCATCAACGTACTTATCAATAACAATGACACGGTATTGAGCCGATTTAATCAATCTTTCCAACAATACCCGTGCCTCAAAGAATTGTCCTTTGAAAAATACTTGTTCTACGGGAGGCTGATTTGTGCGAACAAAAAAGTCAATTTTCTTCTGATGGTCGGCAAGAGTTTTTTCGACGGCTCCCAAACGGCGGTCTATCCGTTCTTCTACATACATCAACTGCTGATTCATGCTGTAACCACGCAAAAGATATTCTTTTAACACGGACGTAGCCCACCGACGAAATTGCGTACCCCTTTGTGATTTTACACGATACCCGACAGAGATGATAACATCAAGATTATACACCTTGACCGGTTTATCAGAAAAAGGAAAGTGCAGATTTTGCACATTGCTTTTCTCTTCCAATTCACCTTCAATAAATATATTGTTGATATGACGTGTTATGACAGTTCTATCCTTTTGGAACAATTCACTCATCTGCTGTTGCGAGAGCCACACGGTGTCGTCCCCCAACTTGACTTCAATAGAAATCTTGTCATCTGGTTGATACAGAACAATTTCGCCATTTGTTTGCGGCATTGCACAATTCATGTTTTCTGAATTCGGCATAGTATTTCATTTTGGTTGATGCAAATGTAAAAAATATTTTTACCTTATTCAAAAAAGTATGACTTATGTAAAAATGATGTGAAAATATTCCTACCTTTACCCCAAGTTCACGCCGAAGCATTTTATACATGCGGCTGGGTGGGCTTGACATAGAAAGGCGTTTATCTGACGCT
>JAEEGL013554768.1_pt1 | contig 10272 bp, 13 predicted proteins | sample 9134231 | NCBI WGS metagenome assembly JAEEGL01 (sample SAMN16246548, study PRJNA631951) | gut metagenome | biome: gut microbiome; feature: rumen; material: fiber-attached | host: Bos | place: Iran: Karaj | collected 2018-10 | reverse complement strand
TCCATGGTCTTTTACACCTCTTTGGTGATATGGATATTTACGTTTGTATATATAAATGTATTGAAAAAGAATGAAAAAGAAATAGTTTCAATCAAGCGTCTGCTGAGTGTCGGGATGGATCCTCCTTAACAGGGCCTTCCCGCAGAACGGACAGTAATGCCACTGCTCCCATTTATGGGCCAGTTTCTCCCCGTCCATATACGGCATTGACGCTTCATAGTATGCAACGCACGGTTCCCCGTAATCTATGACGGGGCGGGCATAGTTGACGTCCTCGAAAGCCTCGCAACACAGATTGCGGTAAGCCTCTGTCTGGATGTGCTCGATCCTCTTTTCCGAAAGGCCGAGTTTCTTCAACTGTTCCTCAACGGGAAAGAGAGGATCGAGGGGTTTCCCCCTGAACAGTGCCTGTGCTTCGGTCATATGACCTCTGAGTCCTGTATCTCAGGTCCATCGCAAGGCTCACATGCCGTCAGGGACAATTCGTACCATTCCGTACCGATCTTGATCCTATATCCCTGAAAGTTGCGCTTGATGATGCTGTCCGCAACGGACCTTATGCAATGCTTGGTGATCGCACCGACCATATCACTCGCCCTCCAAGTCCTCGATATCATCCTCTGAATCATCCTCTGATTCGCAATCGTCCTCGTCCTCATCAGCGGGGTATCCGTCGATATCCCCCTCCAGCAAGGCGGTGTTGTATTCCTCGAAAGTATCGAGGATCGCGCCAGTGGTAGGCGATCTGTCGAACTCGTCCGCTCTGAACACCCAGTCCATCGGCTCTCCGTCACCGTTGTCGGTGGCGATGTCAGAGACCTTTACGCCAGCGGAACACGTTGCCCTGATGATTGACACGGCCTGCTCGTAGATGAGGTCGGTCATGTAGCAGTCCCCGAATCCGTGGGAGAAGACCTCCTCGTCCTCCGTATCGACTCCTTTGCATCTGAGCATGTTGCAATAGTCCTCCCACTCCTTCAGCGTGGTCTTGACCTTATCCGCCTGAACATGGAGTGCGTACCTCTGTGACCTCATTTTCATACCTCCTCGTCTATACGGGGTGCGATAAGCACCTTGAAGAATCCAGTGTCCTCGTTGTGCCATGAGAAGATCATGGGGAAGTTGTCGTTGAACCCCTCCACGGTCATGGTCGGGTAAGCCTTCACATGCTTTACCAGTATCTCGATGAAGTCCAGTCCGAAACAGGATGTTGCAGAGCCTACGGCAGTGCTGGTCGATTCGATGACTGACACGTTAGGCTCCTGTCCGACCTCTACCTTCATCTTCGTATCATCTATGATGAATCTGACAACGGCCTGATCGCAGAACTTCCCGTAGGAAATGACTGGATCCAGAATCGCAGGGGAGATGTCACACGACGCCGTAGCATTGTTGAACTTCTCTGGCCACTTCATCTCCACCTCACGGTAGACCAGCGGGACCTTGACCCTCGCCGACTGTCCGTGGATGACCATCGTACCGTCGCCGACCTCCATCACAGGGTCCTCGCCTACGGCGGAGAGGGCCTTCTGGAACTTCTCCAATCCGACGGAGAAGACGCCCTCTCCCTCGCATGCGATCTCCCCGTAGATCATGTGGTTCTTAGGCAGGTCCGCTTCAAGGATCCTTGCCTTACCGTCAGCCACACGTATCGTGGCCTCATCGGTGTACAGTTTCGCACAGGAGATCAGTGCTTTCCAATCCTTCGCATTGGCTTTGATGGTCATTTCACTCCCTCTTTACGAATCTCAACTGGAACTCGACCTTCCCGCCGTCAATCTCGGACCTTGTGGTACATCTCTCGGCGTCAAGGACGTACTCCGACTTCACCTTCTCCGTGAACTTCCTGACGGACAGGATCTTCACACCTTTCTCGTAGCAGAACTTCTTGTACTCCTCATACAGCGTTTTCACCAGCATGCCCTCGATCTTGTCATGCAGGATGGTCTTGTCTGCGGACCCGTAGAATTCCTCCAAGAACTCCGTCACGGATCCGACCTCTTTCTTGAAACAGAACATCATATCCTCTCCAATATCTCCTTTACGTCATCTACCGACCTTACTATGGCATATACCCCCCCTGCATCCTTTATCTCGCTCTCGCGGACCTTCTGGATGGGAGACTGTCTGCCCGTATCGGTCTTCGCTTCCAAACCTATGTATCTCCCTTTGTAGCACACGACTATATCTGGATCCCCAGGCTTGGAGCCTGGCCCTCCCTGTACATTGGACCAGAAAGCGCCAGACTCCGTAAGGAAACGGCGGATGTCCGCCTTAGTCCTGGCCTCCGACGTCATTCACGGTTCCCCTGTAATACTGCTCGATATCGGAGAACCCGATGAAGTCCTGCGATGCGGCCGACCAGTCGTAGACACGGGTGAACACCCTGCCCATGGAGTCGGGTTTCGAGAGATTGATGTTGGCCATCACGACGGCTCCGATGATGTCCCCAGGCATGGGGGCGTCACCTTTGAATGCGTCTCCGAACACGGCCTTTCCGAGGCTTTTGAGGGTTCCGAGGGTCTTTGCGGAATACTTGTCCGTACCCTTCTCTTTCAGCCAGTAGGTCAGCAGTGCAGATGCGCCAGCATCCGCTCCGCCCTCTATGCACTCGATCTTCACCTTGTAGGTGTTCCTGTCGGACTCCTTCTCGGCAGTCCCGTCGGAATAGACCGCATCGAGGATCTTGACGGTGGTCATGCCCTCCTTGGTGAAGACGTTCGCATTCTTGCCGTCCTTTATCTCCTCAGCGGGGATAGAGGACAGCGCCCAATCAGTAATAGTATACGCCATTTGCTTACCTCTTTTACTTTTTGCTTAATTTAATCAGTTTGTAGGAAGTGGTTTTACAGTAGGTGTCATAGAGACCGTCCTTCTTCAAGGCCATCGTATCAACGGCGGTCCTTGTTCTGGGGCCCCTTTCAAGCACATACTCCTTTCCCTCGGCCCTGTTGGTCTTGTTGTAATCCATATACACGGATACAATGTCCTTCTTGGCCGTGAGTTCCTTCTGGATTGCGGACAGTTCATCCGCCCTCTCCGAAAGGACCTCGATCTCACCGACAGCCTCGATGACGTCCTCCTCGTTCCACAACTGTGCGTCGAGGTATTCGACCACCTGTCTGTCGATGGGATTGTCCATATCGGGAACGGGGGTCCTGTCGTTCAGAACGTAATCCCTGTAGAACGCCCTCGCCTGTTCCATGATCCCGTCGAAACCGTCCGCCCTCTCCGTATCCACACGGATACAGTTATCGGGTGACGGGACGAACGAGTCGGGATCCGCAAGTATGTTCTTGTCGGTGAACGCCACGAGGAACACGATATGCGGTGCGTTGAGGAAGTGGGAATACAGGGACGCCTGTAAATGGTAGTGATACGGGATCCCCCCATCCCAATCCTGCGGTCTGGAAGAGGTCTTGACCTCCACCACGGACCCGTCAGGCATGAGACCGTCGATATGCCCCCCGAATACATCATCCTCGAAGTCGGACGCCCAAGTCTCGTGATCGCCCGTGCGGACGCTGAATATCTCGTCGCCGTGAACGGCTCCGAAATAATCGAGGATCTTGGGTTCCATCACCGTACCAGCATGTACGGACGGCTTGTCGGAGATGTCCTCGTTATAGAGACGCATCATGCGGACGCATGCCGAGAACGGCGTGGCCCACGGATTCTTCCCTATGACGCTTGAGATGGATGTGCCTGTGATCTTCCCGTAGGGTGCCCTCTTGTCGGTGACGGAATATGACCCGTCGCTGTTCCTGACGAACCCCTGTAAGGACGGCATCACTGACACCTGAGCACCCCCTGATACGCCTGAATGAATTTCAGGGCATCCTCCGCAGTCTTGACCGAATCCCTGTCGGATTCGATCTGCTCCAAGGACCCGAACTTCTCCAGTTCGGCGGAAGAGAGGATGTTAGCCTTGGCCATGATCTTCTCTATCAGTTTCTCCTGCGTGGTCGAGATCGCTCCCTCGGTAAGAGGAAGATGTGCAGGCTCTTTCTTGGATGCGTTCTCACGCACGACCTTGGCCTTGGTGATCTCCTGTTTCGCCTCGAAACCAGAGCGTGCTTCCACCTTGATGGAATCGTTGGTCTCCGTGACCTCCTCGCCCTCCTCGTCGATGTCCGCTACCATGAAGTTGTTGGAGATGATGGACTTGTACGCATTGGTCTTCGCCTTGCTCATGGCCTTGTCGCCAGAGTCGGCGCCCTCTCCGTACCCCTGTATCTCGTAATACTCGTCAGACTCCGTATCATGCAGAGTGGCGGTGGCGGTGACGATGTAATGCTGTTTCATCATCCCGATCTCGTCCATCTTCTTCCAATCGGAGAACGTGATGGTCCACTCCAGACCCGACTGCACGAGCGCACGGGTCACGTTGTACTTCATCTTCTTATTCGATAGAAAACGATAGTTCTGCTTCTCGTTGAATCCGTCCAGCGACCAATCCTGTTCGTTCAGGATCTTGCGGAAGACGGACACCTTCTTGAATAGTTGTCCTTCTGTCATATTTCCTCTTGCACGGACTTATTACCGTCGAGGGATAGAAAGACGTCGGGATATATAAGTGTATGTATGAATGTATCTACGAAATGGAGAGATGTCACGGAAGTTGCGCGTAAGTCGGTCTAAAAGGGGTTGTGATGGGATCGCAGACAGCAGACGGATCACTGTTCGAGTCTTTCGACGGTCAGTTTCAAAGGGGTCCCGTCGGGAATCTTGAACTGAGCGGGGATAACGACTGCGATCGAGTTTCCGTACCTGAAGGTCTTGCGTGTAATAGTGATCTTCTCACCGACTTCCATGGTACTTAAAGCGCATTTATATATTTATATATTTTTATAAATAAGGGAAAAAATACGTTTATAAACGTATTAATGAGGATAAGGAAAGGGAGTTCACTCCCCGCCTCTCCTCATGACCGACACGCCTACTCCAATGACGAGTCCCGCCACCGCTACCAAAGGAATGACAGGCAACAGAGAGTATACCACGCCTTCCTTATAGACTGTTTCCTCATAGGACACCACGCAGATGTAACTGTCCGCATCGATCTCGTCCCTCACCTCATTTGCGTTAAGACCGTATGAGGTCTTTGTATACTCCGTATCGGACAGGTTGAGCACCTGCCTTACAGCCATTCCAGAGAAAGCGTCCGAGGACGGCGTTGCATCGGACATGACGATCATGTTATCGAAGGAACTGTCAGAGAACGCATTGTCCCCTACACTGGTAAGGCCAGCAGGGAGAATGAGTGTGCCCGTGAACGTGCATCCGCTGAAAGCATGATCGCCTATGGATCTTATGTTGCCTATATCCAACTCACCAGAGTATCCGCACCCGTCGAAAGCGTAATCCCCTACGGATGTCACGCCCTGCGGTAGAGTGAACGTGCCAGTGAGACCAGCACACTGATAGAACGCATGATCACCGATCTCCGTCAGAGTGGACGGGATGGAGAGCGACGTGACGTTACTGCACCCCGCCAAGAGGTAGTCTCCTACCGAGGTCACGCCCTCGGATATGGTCACGGTAGTGAGGTTCGCCCTGCTGATGTACTGAGGAGTGGTCTGATAATCGGACTCGGTATAATCTGCCGAATCGCCAGTACCAGTGAGGGTGATGGATGTGAGAGTGTTCGTACTTGTGAAACAACCTGTAGAAGAGAGGGAAATAGGCCACGAAAGGGCTGTAAGACCAGTGCAACGACCAAATGCTCCCGCTCCGACAGAAGTGACCGAGGGGGAGATTACCAAAGTGCCCGTCAGTCCTGTACACTGATAGAATGCATAATTTCCAATCGTAACGGAATCTGGAAGAGAAAGCGTACCTGTAAGCCCAGTGCAGTGGTAGAATGCATTATCGCCAATCGTTACGAGCGTATTTGGAAGGGAGATCGGGAGGGTCATTTCTCTGAACGTATTATTCCCAATCTTTGTGATTCCTGACGCAAGCGTGATATCCTGCAAGGTAGCCTTGCTTTTATTCCATGGAAGATCCTGATAACGGGAAGGCGAGGAAGCGGTATAATCCGCTCCCTTGCCCGTACCCGCCAAAAGTGTGACGTGCTCCAGTTTGGATGCGGAATTGAGAAATGCGGAACCAGATGAATTTCCATAAAGAGGGATAGGAACGGAGATAGGGATGGTAAGAGACTTCATCGCATCTCCGCAATATTGAAAACTGGCGCCGATAGAGGTTAAGGAATTTGGCAGAACGACATCCCTTAACGCCTTACAATTTGAAAAGCAATTAGAGAGACTTGTAGTATCAGTAAGTGTAACGGACACCAGATTCTCACATTTGGAAAAACTGCCATATGTCAGTGTAGTGACAGATATGTTAAGCGTCTGGATAGAGGATGCCTTAAAGGACCCTTGGATATCTCTGGCAGACGAGATGTCAAAGTTCAAAGACGGACAGTCATTGAAACTTCCCCATATCTTTGTAAGATGACTCAGATCGATATCTGATAGCAAAGGATCGTTATTGAAACTGCCTGTATAATAGTTCGATCCGATAGATGTTATCGAAGAAGGCAATACAACAGTTGTCAATAGAGGACAATTACTAAAACATGGACTTCCAGAAATAGTCGCATTGTTTGTAAGAGAGACATGCGTAAGAGCACTCAAATCATTGAATGTCCTTTCGCCAACCCGCCCATTCGTGAGAATGATGCGTTCCAAAGATGGATACCCCGACCCCGCACCAAACGTATTTAACGATATTAAATTACCACAATTCCATTCTATCTCGGTAAGGTTTGACAGCCCTGCAAATTTATCTGATGTAGAAGCAGAAGAGTTGTAATACTTATCAACTATTATCTTGGAAATCCCTGTGCCCTTAAAACAATACTCTCCAAGAGAAGCGGATGCGTTCACAGTGAGCGTCCCTGTCATTCCAGTGCAATTCTCAAATATACGCTTGCCCCATGTTGTTTGATTCTCAATGACGGGATCGACCCAAATAATCCCAGTATTGGCAAAGGCATTGTCATTCAAGGTAAAATTCCCGATCAGTTGCAGAGTGCCCGTAATATTACACCCGTAGAACGCATACTTACTAATCAAAAGGGACGAAGAATTGGTCAACCCATTGGTGATCGTCAGATTCCCAATGGCCAAAGATGTATCGAATACAGGATAGTCTACTGCACCCTGGCCGATTTGTATAATCTCATACCCTCCAAGCGTTGTAGGTATGGTGATATCCCCGCCTGCTCCGAGATAATATTTAAGACGCGCATAATTGGAACTTACATCATATCCCCAGTCGCCATCCGTATAACTGTACGAAGGAACCGCCCTAAGTCCGCCAGACCCCTCGGTCTCCCCCCTCGTCGGTTCAGCATCGCCATCACCATCGCCAGCGTCCGTTTCGGGCGAAACGTCCATAGGGACGGGATCCTCCCCGCCATCCGTATCGGGTTCGGGAGAATCGGGGACCGTAAGGGACGGACTCGGAGACGGATCTGCCTGTTCGGTCTGTTCAGTCTGTTCGGCATTATCATCATCCTGACCGCCGAGACCCAACGCCCATTTCACCGAATTGATGTATTCGGAAGTGACATCGGCATCCATGACAAGCCCGTAGTCGGGAGTTATGAAATTGTTATAACATCCTACGCCAGCAAAAGAACCGACGGCCACAAGGGGAGTCTGGTCCCTTTGCAGACCGCCAGCGCCGAAGCTCCCGTATGTGCCTGTCCCGATGGGAACGTAAGCCCACTCGACGGATCCTGAAGGCTGATAGACCGATGTGCCGTCCCCGATGGTCAGAACACCGCTGGCACGTTCTATCGTGAAAGAATCTCCGAGACGGATCATCTGCGTGCTGTTGCCGTTGCTTCCCACGAGAATGATATCGCCGTCGGATATGAACACCGAACACAGGCTGTCCGCATAGACGATCATGTCCGTCACGGAACCAGTCTGCACATTCTCACCGTTGGTGATTGTGACATCGCCGTCCACCTCCACCGATACGGAGTAATCGGTATCGTCGGATACATAGGCCATCCTCACCCACTGCGCACCCTCGTTGTCAATGGATATCGTTGTGGACGATGTGTCCGCTATGACAGGGGTCAGCACGCCAGCAGTGAGGATGACACCCACCATGAGCGTAACTGCGATCGTAAGGATGTACTTCGGATTCATTGTAAGCCACTTCTTTTTTGAACGTTGAGAACGTCCCTGATGTGCCATATATCAGAAAAGCAGTAGATAAATATGCGTCATTACAAAAGTATGGACAAACAAACAGAGATAAAGATATTATAATAAAAAGAATGAACGGTAAGAGGTTTACGACTCTTTCTTGAACACTATGTCCATCTTGAGGTTGCGTGATGCGGACTGCCCGTCCTCGGTGGTGATCGTCAGAGATATATCCGAAGTGTCCCCCGACATCCACGCATTGTACGTGTTCACGTTATTCAATGACGCATAGAAGTATCCAGAGGACGAACCGTCGTAGGAGTGCGACGATAGGTAATACCCAGACGTACCGAACCCAGAGTTGAACGTGACCGTACCCGACAGAAGGGTCTCGTCGCCTTTCTCCATGAGGATGGTGAACGTGTTGCTCCCCGAAGTCCTCAGATATATCACGAAATCTGGACCCTGCGGGATGGTTATCTCCACATCGATCTGACCGTTACGGTCGGATATGCCGTTCTGATTGTTATCGTCGTTCCTTATACCGACCGCAGGATAGTTGTTCCCGTGATTGGTAGAGGTCGATTCCGTGAACGTATACCCGCCAGACGTGACGAGTTCATCGTTGTTCTCTTCCATGATCTCCAAAACCGATGCAGAGGACGTCGCCAAAAGCCTTACCGCCGTCAGAGAACCTTGCGAATACACCCCGTCGGACAGATCCGTTGCCGTAAGGGTCACGGACAGACCCAATTCGGGCATGCTGGTGCTCTGGGCATACGTGCCTGTGGCGTACAGCGCAAAAGGAACATACGTGTTCCCCGCAAGAGACGTACCAGTATCCCTGGCCAGAGCCGTACCGTTAAGCCTTGCCGTAACGGTCACGTTGTACGTACTGCCCAACGACAGGACATAATCCCATGAGAATGTGCAGTCCGATGATGCCATGACGTACAGGTTTTCCGAAGTCAGCAGATGGTTGGTGACATTGGCGGAATACCTGTTGGTATTGCTCTTGGTCACGCCTATCTTCTCGGAAAAGAGAGAATCGGGCGGGAGCGAGATATACTCGTCCCCGTCCTTTAGGAAGAGGTTAAGGCAGACACAGGAAGAATCAACCCCCTCGCTGGTCAGCGATGCCGATCCCTGATAGGACATGGCATACGCAGATGGTACTGCCAGCATCAGGAGACATACCGTCATGATGGGGATGATCGGTTTCATGGTCTTACCTCGGTTTGGTCGTCACGGAGATGCAGGCGTGGGTGATGCACTGAACGAGATGTTAGCGCTTGCCAAGTTGAACACACCGATTGAACCGATGTTCTCATGAGGCACGCTGTTCGAGTAAACAACATACGCCTTCAAGGTGACAGACACGGAACCAGTGTGTATGTCGAGATTAGATATACCTGTTGAGGGGTCGAAGACCTGCCCATCATATACCCATACGAAACTGATACCGTACTGGTTAACGACCGCACTCTGAGTACCTGTGATAGTCAGATCGACCTTGGAGCCAGTAGAGACAGTCTTTTCAGTGATAGTGACCTCGACGCTACCTGCTTCGACAGCAGAATACCCCTGCGACTCTCCAGTAACCAGAGTGAATGCACCAGCGCTGTACTGGAAATACTTGTCGGTATAGAGCGAACCAGCAGAACCGCCGTTCTTCTGGATGTTGCTGAGGGTGACAGTAGTACCGTTGTTGAGTGTATCTACAGTATATGTACCCTCAATGAATCCATTATACTTGTCAAGGTCAACAACGATAAGATCGCTGTCTGCCTTCTGATTATTGATGACAGCCTGACCCATAAGCGCATATGACACCCCCGCCAGTGCAACAACTGCACACACGAGCAGGGCAAATCCCATAGTAATTTTAGTCTTCTTGTGTTCCATTTTAACCACCTTTTTCGTGGCCGACAAAAGGACATTAACAGCCATTAAGTTGCGAACCCCCCTTTGTCAGTACATTTTGTAAATATGTATGTATATATAAGGGTTATGGGGACTCATAGCGGGAAGATAGGATATTATGTATGGTTCCCACCGACTGCAGGCAAGAAAAGAGCAGAACACAGGTCCCGCAGTC
>JAEEGL012350298.1_pt1 | contig 10272 bp, 3 predicted proteins | sample 9134231 | NCBI WGS metagenome assembly JAEEGL01 (sample SAMN16246548, study PRJNA631951) | gut metagenome | biome: gut microbiome; feature: rumen; material: fiber-attached | host: Bos | place: Iran: Karaj | collected 2018-10 | reverse complement strand
TCGGCCTGCATTGCAACAAGAAAAACTACCAGACCGTCCTGCCGAAACTCGTGTTCGAAAATGGCAAAATGACCTCCTTCGCCCTGCTTCCAATCTATCTGAATTTCGACCGCAAAGACGACATGAACGGCCTGCCCATCATCGCCCCGCCCGCCGAAGCGGACGAAATCGCCGTCCTCCTGCAAAACCTCAGCGCCCCCTATGGCACATCATTGCAATGGGATGGAAAATTCATCACGCTGGCGTAGGATAAATTGACACAATATCGACGTTTGTTCTGACGAAAAAACAGACATAATTGTAAAAAATCCACACATCAAAAGAGATTTTGACCGATGAAGGTGAACCACAACTTCTTCAGAACTGTGATATTATTTCTCTTCGTTTTTGCAATTGACAACATATATGCAGGAGATGTAAATTCAGACGACATTCAAACTGCGGCTCCAAATGTGGCTAACCGCATGCAAAAATCCGATTACATAACTGCAACCAATATATTTGGAAACACAGTCAGACAAACAGCTCTGTTAAGAGGCACAAGTGAAAAATCTGATAAATTGGTTTGGCATGACAATTTCTCTGAAGCATTTTATCTAGCGAAAACAGAGAAGAAATGGTTGCTCTTGCTTTCTGATGAATATGCTACACAATCTGAAAGCAATAAGTACAACTCATATGACTGGAATAACATCAAGGAAACACTTCTGGAAAACTTTGTCCTTTTGTATGTTTGCCATCCAATTGACAATTTTACATCAAACTATACAGCCGATCTTGGTCCTGATTCTCCTTTTATTGCCATTATTGATCCTGAAAAACCACAAATGCGCATTCGTGGCAGAGGACACATGCCACAAAATCAACTACTTGATTTTGTGGATTTAGACAAGTTGCAATTAAGCCCTGTTGACACTAGACTCGAGGACAATGGCACGACGAAACTAGTTGAAATGTCCATTTTGCAAAAAGATGCCGTTATCCACTATCGCTTGGACTCGGAAGAGCCGACGACTTCCGATCCCATCTATTCGGCCCCCCTGCATGTGACAAGTGGTATGACCGTTTCAGCACGAGCTTTCATAAATGGTGTTCCCATCAGTGACATCGTTACAAAAACTTATAAATTCGATTCCCGAATCGCCACCCCCATACTTAATAAAAATGCTTGTAATATTAATAATAATACAATTGCTAGAGATTATTTTGTCGGTAGTTGCCTTTTGACTGCCTCATGTGACACGCCCGGAGCAGTTATTCGTTATCGTAATACGACAAATAGATATATCATTTTATTTGAAGATGATGAAGCTATCCCGAATGAAGGCTTGCTTGTATCAGAAACGTCCGCTATAACAGTTGGCGCCATTAAAAAAAATGAAAACGGAGGTTATATAAGGTCAGAGACTGTCACAACACAGCTTGTCGCTCTTAACGAGTTTCCTGAAGCAAATGAAATTGTCAAGGGAGAAAACATTGACATATATACTTCCGTCACAGCTCCTTGGACTCTGCAAAACGATGTCTCGAACAATACGCCTATTGCTATAAAATCTGGATATAGTGACCTAAAAGAAATTAATCCTTGGGATTATTATAAATATATTTCATGGCTTGTTATAAAAGTCAATGGACCTGGAATTCTTTCTTTTGATTGGAAAGCAATTAGAGATGATAATACCTTCATTTTCTGTGTTGATGGTACAAATGTCCATATATTTCAAGAGAGGCTTCCTCAATTAAATACTCGCACCCAAGGGACTCAGACATTTACCATTACCCAAGAAGGAGAGCATTATCTTGGCTGGTTATTCCTTACTTATTCGAATGCAGATAATGGCGTAGTATGGCTTGATAATATTTCCTGGAAGAATCTTGTCGCCTTGGAAATATCAGGAGAGGATATGCTCGATCCTGAAGAAAATGCACGACATACCTGCATGGCGACATGGTCTGATGGCTCGACAAGTATCATTCAGCCGACATGGAGCATTTCTTCTTCTGAATCTGCGGATGTCGATATCATAGGTACAGTTACAAACAAAAATACTACAGATTCTGCCCAGACGGTGACATTGACCGCCGAATACAACGGTATCTCCACAAACACGAATCTCCTGCTCAGCAAGACAAAATTGCAAAAAACAGCCAATCCGACATTCAACCAAAACGAGACGGATTATTTCATAGAAAACTGCATGCTTACAGCGGCTTGCAGTACACCTGACGCTATCATACACTATACTCTAAACGGAAGAATCCCCACTCTTGACAGCCCTGTTTTCCCGTCAGAGGGATTGCTTGTATCCGAATCCAGCATCATTAAGGTGAAAGCTTTCAAGGAGGGCATGAAGGCTTCCGACTGTGTTCAATGCAAGCTCGTGGAAATGAAGGAAATCCCTGAAATCTGTAAAGACAGTATTGCTTTCGGATACATGGATATGCCTTGGCTTTTGCAGTCGGATGAGACCAGCCCCACGAATTTTGCGTTGCAATCGCCGGAACTAAAAGAATATGAATCGTCATCGTTGGTAGCGATAGTCAATGGTCCTGGTATCCTTTCTTACACCAGCAAAGCAGACATGATATTGAACAATTGGGCAAAATTCAGCATAGACGGTCAAACGAAGACAATCTACGAAGACTGTTTTACAGATTGGTCTAATCAAACATTTACAATTAAAGGTGAAGGCGATCATTATCTAATCTGGAACATAAAGAGGGGCCGGTCATTAAGCGAAGCAGAATTATATAATTTCTGGCTTGCTAGTCTCATTTGGACTAAGATATTGAATGACAATGGATTTGAATATACTGTTGATGATGGTTTGGTGACAATAAGAGGATATAGCGGAAACAATCCTTTCATCACTATTCCTAATACAATAGACGGGAAACCTGTCATCGACATTGAATCAGAAACTTTCAAAGCCAGAAAAGATATTTCAACCGTTATTCTTCCGAATGGAATATCGCATATCCATGACTATGCATTTTACAACTCCAGCCTTACATCAATAACCATCCCCTCCAGTGTGACAACAATTGGAGAGAATGCCTTTGCAGCTTGTTCAAATCTGTCAGAAATAGTTTTCACTGGCAGCCCGCCGACATTCGGTATTTCAAGCTACCCAACGCCCATCACATTCTTTGTGCAAAAAGATATGGGTTGGGAAGAGTTTGAAGCGGAAGGTGTTACGGTTGTTTTTCGGGAAGATGTCCCCGTCTTAACGGAAATTGTCATTTCGGGAGATACGACAATAGGTTATGGTTCAAAATCCACATATACGGCTGAAGCAGTTTGGAATAACGGGACAAACACACAGATCATGCCATATTGGAGTCTGTTTCCAGATGCCTACACCCAATTGACAGGAAATAGTATCACTAACATCAATGACACTTTCGATGACCAAACAATTACATTGACGGCAAGATATACATTCAATGGAATCACTACGACTTCAGAAAAAAGCATTGTCCTCTTGCAAAAGCCACCAACTCCGTCCTCACTCGTATTGATAATAACACAAGGTTGGAATCTCTGTTCCATCCCGTTCACTCCCAACGATGAAAGCGTCGCCGCCTTGAAAGAAACAGGCGTCTGCTGGGGCTGGATCAATGGCCGTTTCAAGCCGCTTGAAACAATCCTTGCAGGACAAGGCTTCTGGATCTACGCGCCATCCAAACGAGAACTGCTTCTCAAAGGCGAGGAAGCCGAACCAATGCCCTTGCATAAAGGCTGGAATCTGATTGGCCCAGTTGGAGATGATTATTGTCCACAGGATGTGACTGGGATTTGGCAGGTTAACCGCAGAAATATGGAACAAATATCCATTGAAAAGAATGGGCACGGGCTTCAGCCGGGAAAAGGCTACTGGATTTTCATCAAGTAGTTATAATTAATCTGTAAAACTTGTCAATCTATAAGAGACATCCTACGAGTAGCTTGTGGGTAATCACATCGCCTCCACCTGGCTGATGAATGTCTCCTTTACTTATTTTGTCAAATCGGTGAAATGGACATTTGTCATCATTTATATTCCGATGTATATTAGTGACATATGAATGAAAACACACTTAATCCATAAAACACAGTTAAAACCTGCCTGCCGAAACTCACATTCGAAAATGGCAAAATGACCTCCTTCGCCCTGCTTCCGATTTATCTGAATTTTGACCGTAAGGACGACATGAACGGCCTTCCGATCATCGCCCCGCCCGTCGAAGCGGACGAAATCGCCGTCCTCTTGCAAAACCTCAGCGTCCCCTATGGCACGTCATTGCAATGGGATGGAAAATTCATCACGCTGGCATAGGATAAATTGACGCAATATCAACGTTTGTTCTGACAAAAAACAGACATAATTGTAAAAATCCACACATCAAAAGAGATTTTGACCGATGAAGCTTAACTACAACTTCTTCAGAACTGTGATATTTTTTCTCTTTGTTTTTGCAATTGCCAGCATATATGCAGGAGATGTAAATCCAGATGACATTCAAACGGCGGCTCGTCGTTGGATTTCCGCAAATGTCATTTTCAAGGCGGAACAGCCAGATGCGAAGCCAACAGATGCCATTCGCATGACCGATTCTGAAGGGAAACAACTCCCGCTTTGGCATGTTCCGCTCACGCCATCAGGCTATCTCATCATGGCGGCAGACGATACGTTGCCGCCTGTTGTGGCATTTGATACCAAGGCCTCTTTTACCAAATCTTCACCAACACCATTGCCCGCCATGCTGGACAAACAAGGCTCCATCTTCCAAGAAGCCTTGGATCAACCACAGACACGTGGCAACACCATAGCACAAGATAACCAACTCCGTTGGAAAAGGTTGCTCTCCACTACCCGTGCGGATTCAGCCACGCCTTCCACCATCATTACGCCTCAGATGCTGGAGACAGAATGGGATCAGATTTCTCCCTATAATTTTTTAAGCCCTTCGGACTCTAATTATTACACACATTCTTTAGCAGGATGCGTTCCAATCGCCATTGCCCAAATACTGAAGTATCATGAATGGCCAATTGCCGGAAATGGAACTAAGACATACCGGGATGCAAAAGGCTACCTGCATGCGAATTTGAAAGCCGATTTTTCATTCCCCATTGAATGGAATTTGATTGAAAACAACTATGCCATGACAGATGAAACAAATATAACCGCTTCCGAACTGGCAGTTGCAAGACTGGCCATGGAAATGGGCGTTCTCGTCAACGCAAATTATGAACTTGAAGGAACAGGAGCCCGCATCAATGAAATAAAAGATTACCTGCATCAATATCTTGGCTATTCTGAAGATGCCCAATATGGTTACATCACCTCACAAGATCCCCTTTCAATGCAAATCCTCTACATGAGACTGCATGATGACATGGTCTCGAAACGGCCAGCGCTCGTAGCCACCACTAACCATCTGTTCGTGGCGGACGGACTGGGAACAATCGACAATCTCGATTACTACCATTTCAATTATGGCTGGGGCGGTTTCGAGAATGGTTGGTATCTGCTCACGGACGGATATGAAGAAACCATCGTCAGCGAAGCCATTACAAACATCACTCCCGCACCAGTACCAGTCTTCAAGCAGATGTCTGTTAAACAAAACTCTACTTTTACGCTTTCATGGGATTTTCCCAAACAACTAAAGGCAGACATGTTCCGCCTAACAAAGACCGCAAGAAAGAGTAGAAAAAAGGTCATTAGTTCTTCAATTGATGGTTCAGAACGCAGCTATGAATTGACTGAACAAACAGGAACAAACACTTATACCCTGGAAGCATTTATCGACGGAGAATGGCAAACTCCATCTGAAGGCTATACCATAAAGATTGTCAATAATCCTGCCCCGTTGCCAGTATTAGCATGTGATGAAGTGCTTGAAAGCACTAGAGGAGCCGCTGTAACGACGAACATCACCTCCAGCGTCCCACTGGCAGACGTATCAGTAACCAGCAGCCGCCCAGATATTCTTCCAGACAGTGCCATCACTGTAACCGGCAGCGACACATCGTGGCTATTGGAACTTGCTCCTGAATCTACCTCATTCGGTAATGTGCTACTCTATCTGACAGCGACAGATACCGTCGGTAACACTGTCAAAAAGACAATTTTAGTTCGTGTCAAGGGGTGGGAGTCTCTTTACTGGTTTGACTATTTTGACGATGCATTGCAAGAGGCGCAAGACACTGGCAAGATGATTTTGCTGGTTGAAGACTATTATTTTTGGGTAAGAAACAGTGATTTTTGCAATGATATCTGCGAAATAGACGATATCAAAGAATACCTTCTGGACAATTACGTCTTGTGGTACACTTCATGGAGTTTCGATTGGGAAGCCTCTCGATTTACCAGTGGTTTATATGGCTCACATCCATATGCCGTCATCATCAATCCTTATGATACAAGCCACAGGATACGAGGTATCTGTAATCCATCTGCGGATGAATTCCGCATGTTTCTGAATCTCGACACACTGATATTATTTAGCATGGATGATGATGAAATATATTCGCATGGAAACACCTACAAACTTCAAATATCCAGTTTCAGAAAACAAGCCGTCATCCATTACCGTCTGGATGGTGAATCTCCGACATTATCAGATCCTATTTATACAGATCCCATTCCTTTGACTGAAAATACGACGGTTTCCGCCCGGCTATTTCTTGACGATAAGCCAATAGGTGAAACCGTGACAAAAAACTATGTATTTTTACCTATTCTGATTTGGTATGACAGTTTGGAGGAGACTTTTGAAATTGCAAAAGCATCAGAAAAATTTATCCTTTTGGTGGAAGATTTTTATTCAACAAGTTCGACCAGCCGCTTCTGCCAACAAATCTGTGAAAGGGAAGATATAAAGGAAATTCTTCTTGAAAACTATGTATTATGGTATGTCGATAGTTTCTATGACGAGGAAAGTTATCAATTCACTGGTGGCTTGTATGGTGGCCATCCATATATTGTCGTTATTGATCCCATAACAAGCAAGCGAATATGTGGAGCATGTAACCTGTCTAGTGACGATTTTCGTGAATTCCTTGAAAATGATACACTGTTTTTCAGCCTTGATACAGAGGAAATCTACGCATTGGGAGAAATTCAGGAACTTGAAATCTCCACCCTCCCAAAAAAGGCCGTTATCCATTTTCGTCTGGATTCCAACGAACCAACAACAAACGACTTGGTTTACACGGAACCACTGTCTCTGACGGAAACAACAACCGTCTCAGCACGTGCGTTTGTCAACGGAGAACCAGTCAGCGACGTTGTTTCAAAAACTTATACCTTCCTTCCGCAAATCGCAACACCAAAACTCTTGGCAAGCCCATCATCATTTTTCACCGACAGTTGTTTGGTGACGGCTAGCTGTGACACACCGGATGTAACCATCCGCTATCAGACAGATGGATGGTCACCTAATCAATCAAGCCCAGTCTTTCCCGAAGACGGTTTGACAATTGACGAATCTTGCACAGTCGTTGTCAAAGCCTTCAAAGAAGGCATGAAGAATTCCAATATTGCTAAATGCAAATTGACAGCGATAACGGAACTTCCTGAAGCAAATGCTATTATCAGTGGAAAAGATGTCACAATGTATTCCACCGACATGTCTTGGTTTCTTCAGACGGAAACATTCCATTCTCAACCTTCTGCCATGCAGTCCGCCGCAATCAATGACGGCCAATCCACATCACTGATAGCAAAGGTCACCGGTGTCGGCATGTTGTCTTTCCACTGGAAAGTATCCTCTGAATATGCGGACAGACTGTCTTTCAGTATTGACGGCATACAACAGACTTACATTTCCGGGGAGAACAACTGGAGTCAAAAAAACTATACCATAACAGGAGATGGCGATCATTATCTTACATGGACTTATTCAAAAGATATTTCGATTTCAAGCAACAGTGATTGCGCCTGGATTGATGATATCGAGTGGAAGAATTTTGTTTCCATTTTCATAGACGGAGAAGATGCGATAGGATTTGGAGAAATCGCTCAATACAACTGCATGGCAACTTTGTCTGATGGCTCGACGAGCCGCATTACGGCGATATGGGAGCTTACTTCAAACGATTACGCAACCATAGACAAAAACGCCATTGTCAAGAATGAAAACGCAACTGGTGTAAATCAGACGGTGACACTTAATGCCACAGTCGATTTGGGCGGCATGACATTCACTACCTCTAAAGATATCCTTTTAAGTAGTGGTACGTTGCTACAAGTCGCCACTCCAATACTAAACGTGAATGAAACGGCTTATTTTTCTGATATCCTAAATGTAACAGCGATTTGCGATACGCCTAATGCAACGATTCGCTATACACTTGACGGTAGCATTCCTATTTCATTCAGCCCTGTATTTCCAGAAAATGGATTGAATATCACAGAATCCGCAGTTTTAACAGTGAAAGCTTTCAGGCAGGATATGAAATCCTCCAATCCAGTTCAGAGAAAGCTGATTGCTTTGACGGAAATGCCTTCATTCTCCAGCGGAGACGGAATTCTGTTTGGATTTATGGATGCTCCATGGTTCATTCAGAGAAAAACATTCAATAGTGCGCCAACAGCCCTCCAGTCTGCCTCCATCAATGATTCTGAAACAACTTCCATAATAGCAAAAGTCACTGGTACAGGTATTCTTGCATTTTACTGGAAAGCCTCTTCTGAAACATCCTTCGATGAACTTTCCTTTAGTATTGACGGCGTAGAACAGGATGTCATTTCCGGTGAGACTGACTGGGAACAGAAAACCTTCACGATTACTGGAGTAGGAGACCATTATCTGACATGGACTTATGCTAAAGATCGTTCTGCTTCAAGGTATAGTGACTGCGCATGGGTGGATGATGTCAGCTGGATTAAAGCGGCGGATATTACACCTACATCCACTTTTGGATACAGAGTCAAAGATGGAGTCGCAACGATCACGAAATTCAGAGGCAAGCAGAAGAAGGTCTCCATCCCTGCATCCATAGATGGTTATCCGGTTGTAGCCATCGGTGATTCCGCTTTTGAAAACTGCGCAAATCTGGAAACAGTCGCCATTCCGTCTGGAGTCATCAGTATCGGAGATGATGCATTCGGGGGAAGTACAAGCATTCTTTCCGTCACAATTCCGAATAGTGTCTTATCGATTGGCGATAGAGCTTTCAGTGGCTGGAATAGCCGCCTTGAGTCCGTTTTCATTCCCGCCAGCGTGGAATATATTGGCGAGTTTGCGTTCAGTTACTCTGACACACTTATTTCTATTACAGTAGATGATGAAAATCCGGAATACACATCGCAAAATGGTGTGCTTTTCAGCAAGGATATGTCCGTATTGATCCAATATCCAGGCGGCATTTCTGACACACATTATGATATTCCCGATTCGGTGACAACTATTGGACCAAGTGCTTTTTCAAGTAACTCGGCATTAGTTTCCGTTGGAATTCCAGATGGTGTTGAAATCATTGAATCCGAAGCATTTCAGTTCTGCGAAAATCTTTCCTCTTTGACTCTTCCCTCAAGTGTGAAAAGCATTGGAAGCAAGGCTTTCGAAGATTGCATAAATCTACAAAATGTTGAATTCATGGGGGGGATTCCCTCCTTGGGTAGCGACAGCTTCCCAACACCTATCACCTTCTACGTCCTTCCAGACAAAGGATGGGAAAATTTTGAAGCTCCCGCTGGCGTAACAGTGGTGTTTAAAGATTTGCCTCCCCAATTAACGCTTTCACTTTCCAGAGGCTGGAATCTCTGTTCCATCCCGTTCACTCCCAACGTTGAAAGCGTCGCCGCCTTGAAAGAAACAGGCGTCAGCTGGGGATGGGAAAATGGACGTTTCAAGCTACTTGAAACAATCCTTGCAGGACAAGGCTTCTGGATTTACGCGCCATCCAAACGAGAACTGCGTCTCAAAGGCGAGGAAGCCGAACCAATGCCATTGCATAAAGGCTGGAATCTGATTGGCCCAGTTGGAGATAATTATTGTCCACAGGATGTGACTGTGATTTGGCAGGTTAACCGCAGAAACATGGAACAGATATCCATTGATAAGAATGGACAAGGGCTTCAGCCTGGAAAAGGCTACTGGATTTTCATCAAGTAGTTGTAATAAATCTGTATAATTGTCAGTTTTGAAGAGGCGGCGTCATACAAGTAGTTTGTGGATAATCACATCGCCTCCGCCTGGCGGATGAAAGTCTCCTGTGCTTCTTTCGTCAAATCGGTGAAGCGGACATTCCATCCGCAGACGCGGACTTGCAGATTC
>JAEEGL011179934.1_pt1 | contig 10272 bp, 6 predicted proteins | sample 9134231 | NCBI WGS metagenome assembly JAEEGL01 (sample SAMN16246548, study PRJNA631951) | gut metagenome | biome: gut microbiome; feature: rumen; material: fiber-attached | host: Bos | place: Iran: Karaj | collected 2018-10 | reverse complement strand
GGGCAATGAATTCTCATCATCCGGAAGAATACTATACCACAAAGTTCCAAAGTTTTGATGATTATTATGTTGATGGTTCTTTCTTCTCGCAGTCGCAGATTTCGGCAGATGGCCGCAGTTGCACATTCCTGTTTAAAAACGCCAAAGACGGCCTGATTTATTCCGCTGAGTTTTCTTACGATCCTGATTATGTTATAGATTTCTTAGGCGAGAACGGACATGGCGCATGGTTTCTGACCGGCGGAGGATGGTATGATCTCGCCACCGGAAAGACAGACGTCGCGCCTTATACGGGAGAATCGGGTGATTTCACGGAATCTGTTTTTGCCATGAGCGTGATCGCAGTTCTGTCCTTGTCTTTTTCAACACTGCTTGCTGTTCGCAGGAAGCGTAAAGCAGATTTGTCTCAATAATTGTCCCGGAAATCTGGCAGGTGCCGGGGACACGGAAGAAAACTGACCTTCATAATGCTTAAGGGAACCGGCCTTGACCCCGGTTCCCTTTTAAGTGTTTCAGGTTTTCGCATTATCGCTCCCGGTCGGCAGATCTATCTGCCGTCACTCTGACCGTAATACGCGTTTTTTCCGTGCTTTCTGTAAAAGTGCCGCTCTAAGAGCTCGCGCTGCATCTGAGGCATCTCTCCGGCCGTCATAAGGATCTCGGTATCGATCGCCATGCCGGCTACCGCCTCGAGTATCTCCGCGACATCGACCGATGCCATGGCGTCGGGTCCCCAGGTGAACGGCCCGTGCGAGTGCACCAGCACCGCGCGCATCATGTCCGCGCCGGGCTCTCGCACCGTCTCTGCGATCACGAGCCCGGTGTTGTATTCGTAATCCCCGGCGATCTCCTCAGGCGTCATCCGCCGGGTGCAGGGTACCGGCCCCGGGAAGCAGTCGGCGTGCGTCGTACCGTACGCGGGGATCGGCCTGCCGGCCTGCGCGAAGGCCACGGCGAGCGGCGAATGGGTGTGAGTTATCCCGCCGATCCCGGGGAACGCGGAATAAAGCGCGAGGTGAGTCGGCGTGTCCGACGACGGACGCAGCGAGCCCTCGACAGTGCGTCCGTCCGGAGCGACGACCGGAAGGTCCCGCGGGAGCATTTCCGAATATGCGACTCCCGACGGCTTTATTACGATGAGGCCGGTCTCGGGATCCCTCCCCGAGACGTTCCCCCATGTGCTGATAACGAGTCCCCTCTTTACCAGCTCCAGATTCGCGGCGCAGACTTCTTCCTTAAGTTTCTCCAGCATTGATATCCTCCGGCTGTCTGAACGGCTCATTTTGACGTGCCACAGACATACAAAGATATTATATTACTATTTTATTAAGCGGATGTTAACAAAGACAGGCTAAAAGTCAGATGTAAGACTTGAATTTACATCGCCTGATGTGATATAATTATTATTTGGAAAAAACAGCGATCGGAGGACGGAGACATTGTACGATACGAAAGCCGAACAGTGCGGGACCGTGCGCGGTGCTCCTTTGCGAATGACGCTTCTGGCGCACGCGAAGATCAATCCGTTCCTCGAGATAACAGGCAGACGCCCCGACGGATATCACACGCTCTCGTCCGTCATGCTCTCGCTCTCGATCGCCGATACCGTGAGGCTGACTGTCTTTCAGGCCGGCCCGCGCGGAAGCCTGAGCCCCGGGCGGAAGATAACCCTGGTGTGCGATGAGCCGGGGATACCGAATGACGGTACGAATATCGCGTACCGGGCAGCGGTGGCATTTTTAGATGCCGCCGGCCGGGACTGCGACATAAAGATCGAACTTGAGAAGAGGATACCCTCGTCCGCGGGACTGGGAGGCGGCAGCGCCGACGGAGCGGCCGTGCTCTACGGGCTCGACAGGATGCTCGGCCGGCCGGTCGGGGAGGAGAGGCTCCGCGACATAGCGCTGAAGGTGGGTTCCGATGTCCCATTCTGCCTTGCCGGAGGTCTACGGTCGGTCACTGGTACAGGCGGAGAGATCTCGGCAACGTCCGGCTTCCCCGATATGCATTTTCTCATTATCAAACCGCACAGCGGCATTTCGACCGGCCGTGCCTATTCCGAGCTTGACCGTATGTTCCGCGGCTTCGACGGATACGTTCCGAGAAATCCCGGCGGCATCGCGGAGGCGATATCGTCGCGCGGCGCGGACGGGATCTCTGACTGCATGTACAACATCTTCGAGAAGGTGCTGCCGTCGATCTGCCCGGAGGCCGCGATGATCATGGAGAGCATGGGCGGCGCGGGCCTGTGCGGCAGCGGGTCGGCCGTCTATCTGCCTTTCGGGACGCGCGAGGAAGCCGTCTCCGCCGGGAGGCGCGCGGGAGAGCTCTTTCCGGGGGCTGTGACCTTCGTCTGCGGGGCTTCGCACAGCGGGGTGGAGATCGCGGAGTAAACACGGCGGGATGAATACGGAAGACCGGCAGGCAGCTGCGGAAATTCATACCGGATCAGATACAGCTGCGGCAGCACCGCCGGGAAAGCTGCTGTACGGCTGAAAAACCGCAACCAATCAGTAAAATAATAAATCAGAGAAATACGATCAACGGAGGACAAGACCATGGCAGATACGGCGAAAATGACCGGGACAGAGAGAATACTGTCCGCCGGCAGGAGCCTTAACGTGACCGAGAACGGCGTGTACTACGGCGCGGGAACGCCCGAAATGTTCGATGAATACGTCGATTTCATCAATTACGTGTTCGGATTCAACGGAAATTCGGACGATTTTAAGAAACTGCTGCCCAAGCTCTACAGATATGAGCTCGACCCCGCGGGCAACTCCTACGTGGCGGTTGAAAACGGGAAGATCCGGGCGGCCGTCGGGGCATTCGACCACGATATCGTCGTGTGCGGAAAGCTCCTGAAGACCCGCGGCATCGGGAACGTCGCCGTTCATCCGTACGAGCGCTCGCGCGGATTCATGAGGAAGCTGATGAACATGGCGGTGGACGGGATGGTCGCCGACGGTGTCGCACTCTCGGTGCTCGGAGGCAGGCGCCAGCGCTACAATTACTTCTCGTACGACAAGCTCGGGAGCGAGATCTCCATGAGCTTCAATCCGGACAACATCCGTCACACGTTCGGGCCTTCTTACAGCAGGAGGTTCACTTTCCGCAGGGTCTCCCGGGACGATGAAGACCTGCTTCGCGACGTTCGGCGCGTGTCCGAGTCGCAGCCGTTCCACGCCGTAAGGGGCGGAGCGAACTATTTCGACATCATAACGAGCTGGAGACAGACGGTATGGGCCGGCTTCGACGGAGACATCTTCGCCGGATACGCGGTCGAGAAGAACGGCAGCGTCAGCGAGCTGCTCCTCGACGCCTCCCGCAATGCGGAAGTTGCCGAGTTCGTCCGCGACCTCTTCGACGCGTGCGGCAAAGGCTCGCTGTCGGTAAGACTTCCGCTCTGGCTCGACGGCTATATCGAAAAGCTGATCGGCATCTGCGAACACTACTCGCTCGGACCCTCGAAATCGTTCTCGGTGCTGGATTACGAAAAGGTCTGCGGGGCGTTTTTCGAGCTCGAATCGACGTACAGACAGATCGCAGACGGAAGGTTGACCCTCGCTATCGACGGCAGGGGCGGAAAAGAAAAGATCACACTCGAGTCATCCGGCGGTGTCCCGCGCGTCTTTGCGGCCGGCGAGACAGACGCCGATCTCGAGCTGTCTCATCTCGAGGCGATGAACCTGCTCTTTGCGCCGTATTCGACCGCAAGGGCGAAGCTGCCCGCGAATGTCGCGTCGTGGCTCCCGCTGCCCCTCTGCCTCTTCTATTCCGACGCGGTTTGAACTCTTTCGCGATAAACGGCGGAGATACTCCCGGAATCACCCCGGACGAACTTGGAGGCTGGTATTCGGGAGACAATGCCCGGCTGTTCCGGCTGATGAGCATATTCCTGAACCTCGCGCCCGACTACATAGAGGCTGACATGATCGACGGCATAGCCGGCGACCCTGCGTCAAGGAGCGAAAAAGACACCGTGTTCGCCTACGCGTCGGTCGCGGCCGCCGCGTGCGGCCTCGACGTCTGGGGGAACAGGGAGGACCGGCGCTTCTTCGGCGAGCGCTTCCTGCCGATGTTCGCCCTCATGGACACCGTGCCCTTCAAGTCCGACCCCTACTACCGCAATATCGCTTTCCCCGACGGGGAGGAAGGCGACTGGAGGTTCGAGACGCGCACCTGCCGGCCGTACGAGGCCTTCGTCAGGGGAGATCCCGAAGTCTCGCGGGGCAGGGACGGGAAGATCCTCGTCACGCCCCGGATCGGCTTTTTCACCGGGGAGTACAGATATCCGGCCGTGACCGAGAAGGGCAGGGAGTGGATGACGCTCATGCCGAACGAGACGCTGACCAGCGCGTATGCCGTAGAGAGGTCGCGCGGACGTGTGCTGCCTTTCGGACTGGGCCTCGGGTATTTCCCCTCCATGGCCGCCCGCAAGCCCGAAGTGGAGTCGGTGACCGTCGTCGAGCGCGATCCGTCGGTGATCGACCTCTTCCGCCGGCATATCCTGCCGCAGTTCCCGGACGCCGGCAAGGTGTCACTCGTCACAGGCGACGCCTTCGAATACGCGGAGAATGTCATGCCCGCGGGAGGGTTCGATACCGTCTTCTGCGACATCTGGCACGACCCGTCGGACGGTGTGCCGCTCTACCTCAGGATGAAGGAGATCGCCTCGCGGACTCCCGGACCCGAATACATATACTGGATCGAGGACACGCTCAGACTTTATATCTGAGGAGTCCCGTCATCAGTTTTTGGAAGGATATTATCAGCATGATGCTTCAAATCAGAAACCTGCGCTATACCGTATCCGACATGCCTGACGGCAAACGGGGTGCCGCGGACAGGGATAAGGACATTCTCGACGGAATCGATCTCGACATCGACGCCGGCACTCTCACCGTCGTCACCGGGCCCAACGGCGGAGGCAAGTCCACACTCGCGAAGGCCGTCATGGGCCTCGTCAGACCCGATTCGGGGAGCATCCTCTTCGAGGGGAGGGACATAATGCCTCTCGGCGTGACCGAACGCGCCCGCCTCGGCATCTCATACGGTTTCCAGCAGCCACCCCGGTTCAAGGGGATCAAAGTCCGCGACCTCATCGAGATCGCCTCGGGGCGCGACGACCTCTCGACCGCCGACTGCTGCAGGTATCTCAACAAGGTCGGTCTCTGCGCCGGCGACTATATCGACCGCGAGGTCGACACCGCACTGTCCGGAGGCGAGGTGAAGCGCATAGAGATCGCGACTGTCCTCGCGAGAGGCGCGAAGCTCATGATCTTCGACGAGCCCGAGGCGGGCATCGATCTGTGGTCGTTCGCGCGGCTGACCGAGACATTCTCGGAACTGCACCGCAAATCCGACGCCGCGATCGTCATCATCTCCCATCAGGAGCGTATCATGAACATCGCCGACAGCATAGCCGTCCTCGCCGGCGGCCGCATCGAAAAATACGGCAGGCGCGACGAGATCTTCCCGTCGATCCTGTCCGGCTCCGGCAGCTATTGTGATTATCTGAAGGAGGACTGCGGAAAATGAGTCTGACGAGAACCGACCTGAAGCTGCTGCGCGAGATCGCGGAACTTGAAAAGACGCCCGAGGGCGCCTACAACATCAGGAAAAACGGCGAGGCCGCGGGCAGAGCGTCGACCGGGAACATCACGATATCGCCGAAGTCGGACAAGCCCGGCATCGACATCACCGTTAAGGACGGTACAAAGAACGAATCGGTCCACATACCCGTTATCCTCACCCGCACCGGCTACACCGAATCGGTATACAACGATTTTTATATCGGCGACGGCTGCGACGTCCTGATCGTCGCCGGCTGCGGGATTCACAACGGAGGCTGCGGCACGACGCAGCACGACGGAATACACACCTTCCACATCGGAAAGAATTCGAGGGTGAGATACGTCGAGAAGCACTACGGCGAGGGAAAGGGCACCGGTGAGAAGATCATGAACCCGAAGACCGTCGCGTACGTCGGCGAGGGCTCGTTTCTTCAGATGGACACCTCGCAGATCGGAGGAGTCGACTCGACAGACCGCATGACGGAGATACACGTCGGGAAGGACGCCGAGACCGTCGTGAACGAAAAACTCATGACGCACGGCAGTCAGACCGCCGATTCGGGCATGGAGATAGACCTCGAGGGTGAGGGATCGAGCGGCAGAGTGATCTCAAGATCGGTCGCGAAGGACTCATCGGTCCAGAAATTCTTCCCGAAGATGGTGGGAAAGGCCGCCTGTTTCGGCCACGTGCAGTGCGATTCGATCATCATGAACGACGCAAAGATCAGTTCGATCCCGGCGATATCGGCCGAGAGCATCGACGCCGTGCTGATACACGAGGCCGCGATAGGCAAGATCGCCGGCGATCAGCTGCTCAAGCTCATGACACTCGGCCTCGACGAAACGCAGGCGGAGGAGCGCATTCTCGAGGGATTCCTCAGCTGACCGCCGCGAAGCGGGAAGAAACTACGTCAGGTGCCGGCATGTCCTTCGGCGGGGATGCGATAAGCAACGGAAAAAACCTCCGGCATGTGCCTGAAATGCCGACGGCGTGATGCGGCAGGCAGCGGAAAGATACTTCTGCCGGGGCCTGCAATGCCGCCGGTCGGGATGTGACAAGTAAAAAGCGGGATAGCCGGAAACTCTCCCGCTTTTTTGTGCGTTTCCGGCCTGCCGGCAGGGCGGCATGTCGCTCCGGTCCGGCCGGCCTTATTTTTCCGGCAGTTCGATGTCCACCGCCTCTCCGAGCTGGAGAGGGAAGACGCATACTCTGTCCGGCCTGCGGCCGAAGATGCGCCGGACGGCCTCCGCGTAGTAGAGCAGCTGTCTGCCGTGGCGTTCGCTCATGAGGGCGGCCGCCGCTTTCGCGTCGTGTGCCGCGCGGCAGGGCAGACGGTCGGTCTTGTAGTCGCAGAGCGTGAGAGTGCCGTCGCCGCTCTCGAGCAGGATGTCGACGACCCCCTGTACGAGTATCTTTTCATCCTCCTCCGCGAGCCTGCGCTTCCGCTCCGGGTCTGTAGTGAATTCAGCGGCGGGAAGCAGGACGTTGAACCTGAACTCCCGGTATAGCTTCACTGCCGCCTTCATTCGGGCAAAGAACCGGCTGCGGAAGAATCTCTGAAGTTCGTCGCGGCGTATGAGGGAGGCCGTTCCGGCGTCGATGAATCCGAGGGAGGCGAGCCGCTCCGCCTCGGCGTCGGTCGATGCCGCGCTGCCGTCGACTCTTTCGGGATCGAAGAACTGGAGGAAGAGGTGCGTGGCGGTGCCGCGTTCGGCGGCGTCCGGCGCACCGCCTCCCGCGAAGCGCGGGACGCGCGGCTCGAGCTCCTCCGCCTGGAGTGACGCGAGCAGTTCCGAGTCCTCGCTCTCCGACGATTCGGTCAGGGCGTCGGGGAAGAGGCGCGACACCGAAAGCTTCGCCGGAATGCCGGCGAGGTCGGCGTAAGGATATCTGTAGGCGAATTTTTCTATCAGTCTGCGCGTGATCCCGGCTGTGGCGGCCGTCTCCGGGGGCACGCCGCCGGGCTCGCCGGTCATGCCGGTGTCTTCCGTACGGCCCCCGCTTCCGGCGGGAAGGCCGGGAAGAGTGCCCCGCGCGTTCCGGCTTTCCGGCCCTCCGTCTCCGGTCGCGGCTTCAGCGCCCGGAGGCGTGTCGCCCCCGACCGCGGCGACGAACGAATCGCCTGCTTCGGCGCCGCCTGTCGCGGCGATTATCCATTCGGCAAAGCATTTCGCGCCGAGCACCTTGCCCCTGCCTCCGGCCCTGCCGGTCAGGCTTCCGGATGATATGAGGGATTCGGTGTATCCCGTGCTGCCGGACGACGTGATATAGAGCCTGTCGCGGGCCCTCGTCATCGCGACGTAGAGTATCCTTATCTCCTCCTCGATGCCGAGTTCGGATATGACCGCTGAAGCCGTCTTCCGCATCAGGGTATCCGACTGGCAGAGTCCGTACGGCCCCGATATTCTTGAGGATATCCCGAGGCCGCGGCGAAGCGTCATGACGGCGGGCTGCTTCGAGTCGGTCCTGTTGAAGCCCGACGCGGCGTCTACGATAAACACGGCGGGGAACTCGAGGCCCTTGGAGCCGTGCACCGTGAGGAGCTTCACGGCGCCGTCAGGCGTATCCTTCCCGGGGTTTATCTTCGTGCCGCGCGAGATCAGCGTGTCGACGTAGCGCACGAAATCGTGGAGGGTGCGGTAGCCGCCCGATTCGTACGAGAGCGCGAGCGAATAGAGCTGCCGCAGGCTGCGGCGCCGTTCCTCCGGCCTCATACCGGCCGAGGAGGACGAAAGACCGGCGTAGGATATCGCGTCGGTCTCGCGCCAGAGAGACCTGACGAACTGCGAGAGGGGGAGCATTTCGGCCCTGCCCCTGTAGTCGGATATCACCGATACCGCACGGGAGCACATCTCTCCGAGATCTCTGTCTTCGCCTTCGGCCGCGTATCTCTGCACCGACGTCCACAGGTCGGACTTTCCGCACGCGCACTTCAGGCGCACGAGGTCGTCGAGCGAGAAGCCGAAGAGGGGCGAGCGGAGGGCAGCGGCGAGCTGGACGTCCCGGGATGGGTTGTCGGCGGCCGCGAGGAGAGAGAAGAAGAGCAGCACCTCGGGCGTGGCGAACAGGTCTTCACTCGAGCAGTTGCGCACCGGTATGCCGGCCGACGTGAGGGCTGTCTCAAAGCGTCTAAGCGCCCCGCCGGTCCTTGAGATGACGGCTATGTCGCCCGGAAGAAAGTGCCTCCCGCCGGGCAGTCTTTCAGCCGTCAGCAGTTTTTTTATCTCGGATACCACATACCCGCACTCCGCCGCTTCGGAGAGAGCTCTCGTCTTCACGCCGTCCCCGGGCACCGGGTCGGGGAAGAAGATCCTGACCCTTCCGTCGCCCTCCGGCGGTCCGTCCGGATACTGTCTCTTAAAGATCAGCGCATCCTCCGGGCGGTATCCGATGCCGGCTCCCGCGCCGCCGTCCTCGGCGGCGGAGAATAGGAATCCGCATACCATGTTCGTGAATTCGATCACCTCCCGCGAGCAGCGGAAGTTCTCCGACATGTATATCGACGCCGGACCGTTCCCGGATCCGGCGAGAGGCGGGAATTCGCTCCGGTAGGCCGAGAAGACCCTGGGGTCGGCTCCCCTGAACGAGTATATGCTCTGCTTTATGTCGCCGACGATGAACAGGTTGCTCCCGTTACCGATCAGTCTGAATATGCGGTCCTGGACCGAGTCGGTGTCCTGGTATTCGTCGACGAATATATGCGTGTATTTTTCCCTTTCGGCGAGCGCGACTGCGCTCGGCGAGCCGTCCTCTTTCTCAAGCAGCTTCAGCGCGAGGGCCGACAGGTCGGAGAAGTCGAGCGACATCCCCGCCGTCTTCTTTTCCTTCAGCGCGGCAGAATATGCCTCCTCCGTCTTCTGCGCGATCCTGCAGAACGCGGCGCAGGCGCAGAGCTGCGACGATATCTCCTCCTGCGTCGGCCCGCAGAGCTCCGCGCAGCTCTTTATCATCTCCTTGATCTTTCCGCGCCCTTTTGCGACGGCCTCCGATACGGGCGTCTTGTCGTCCGCCCTGACCGTCGCGAGCTTCGCCGGAGCGTACCCCGACACAAATTCACGGAATACCGTATAGCTGCCGGACGCCAGACGCTCCAGTGCTTCGCGCGCAAAGGTCATGTCCGACATGAGAGCGGGGATGTAGCGCGACGCAGCTCCGTCTTCCGCGGCGTCTTCGATAAGAGCCGACGCCGTTCCCGCGGCGTCTCTCAGCTTCGACGAGATGATGCCCGCAAGCGCCGTGCCGAACCTCGACGCCGGGTCGAAGAAATCGGCTTTTGCCTCGCGCTCGAACAGATCGGCGCAGCGGCCGGCGTAAACGTCGCCTTCGGGCGTGCGGGAGAGGAATCCGTCGAGCCTCGTGATCCAGGAGGGAAGGTCGTTCTCCCCGCGTATGCCGGTCAGCGTCTCGGCGAAGAGCGCGAAGCCGGGCTCTGTCGCGAACAGGCGCTCGGCGGTGTCGGCGGCGACCTCCAGCCTCATGTTCTCGGTCTCTCCCTCGTCGGCCATCCGGACCGACGACGGGAGGCCGAGACGGTAGAAATTTGCCCTTATGAGGTCGAGATAATATGAATCGATGGTGCAGATGTGCGCTCCGCCGGCCTTCGCAAGCTGCGACGCGAGGCGGGTGTTGCCCCGGTCGGCGGCAAGTGCGCGCGAAAGCGCGGCGGAGATCCGCTCGCGGAGCTCCGCTGCCGCC
>JAEEGL011012431.1_pt1 | contig 10272 bp, 7 predicted proteins | sample 9134231 | NCBI WGS metagenome assembly JAEEGL01 (sample SAMN16246548, study PRJNA631951) | gut metagenome | biome: gut microbiome; feature: rumen; material: fiber-attached | host: Bos | place: Iran: Karaj | collected 2018-10 | reverse complement strand
GTTCTTGATGGCCTGCACTATCGTCTGATTCGCGTGCTGATAGCGCTTGCTTTCGCTTATCCAACAGCGCGGATGGTACGAGGTGTCCGTGCCTTCACGGATATACTCGCCGCCGTCGGAGATGCGCTCGGTCAGCGTTATCGCGCCCTCGCTGAGCCCGCCCAGGGAGGTGACCAGCTTGAATATCGAACCCGGGGTATCTTTTGCGGAGATGGCCCTGTTGAACATGGGATTTCGCTTGTCCGTGGCTATTTCGCTCCAGCCGCCCGGATCGACGCTTGCGCCTTCGAAGATGCTCAGATCGAACGAGGGATACGAGCACATCCCGAGCACGCGCCCGGTTTTGGGATCCATAGCCACCATGGCGCCGGTCTGCGCGAGCGATACCTCAAAGCCGTTTTCGGCGTAATACGCCAGCGTGCTCGAGTTAACCCTGTTCCATCTCTGGCCTTCGTCAGTCTGGGCGTAGAGTATCTTGTACTGCTTTTGATATATGTCGGCGATGACGTCCTCGAGCGCTTTTTCCATGACCGCCTGAAGCGAGGTGTCTATCGTGGTGACGACGCTGTTGCCGTCGGTAGGCGCTTCGTAGGACAATTCGCGTATCACGGCGCCGCGCGTGTTTATCTCCACCACGCGCTTGCCCTGCCTGTATTCGATATAGGGTGAGAGCTGGTCTTCCATGGAATACTCAAGCCCCGTCGCGCCCACCTGCGCGTCGGCGGGGTAGCCCTGACTGCGGTAGGTGTCGAGCGCCGAGGCGGTGGTTATCCTGCTTACGTAGCCGATGACGTGGGAAGCGGTGCTCTTGAACGGATATACGCGCGTAGAGCTTTCGAGCACGGACATGCCTTCGAGCTCCAGCGAGCGCACCTCGATTTCGGCCACGGTCTCAAAGCCTACGTCGTAGGCGATGGTGACGGGCGTTGACTTATAGCTGTTCATGCGCGAGGCCTGCCAGATGGTCAGTATCTTAAGCTTGTATTCCTCGTCTATGTCGCTCGGTATGCCATAGTTGGTGCACAAGGTGTTGAACAGCACTTCCACGGGATATTTGGTCTTACTGACCAGCGAAAAGTTGCCGCGCCACTGGCTTTCGCGCGTGGTGGCGACCACGTCCGAGGTGGTGTTGAAATTCCACTGCCACTGGTTGTTTTCGTCGCGCTTGAGCCAGAAATCCGTCGCGGGATCCAGTGTGGACTTACCGTTGGATTCGATCAGAAGTATTGTCTGGTATATACTCTCGGTATACGCCTTCCGGTCCGCAGCCGTGGCTTTGGACGGGTCGCGGTAAAACTGGATATTGTAGGAAGACTGGTCGTAGGCGATGGGTATCATGTTTCGGTCGTAGATCGTGCCGCGCATGCCGTAGAGCGAGATCTCTTTTGTGGATTTGCTTTCCACCTTCGCGAGATAATCGTCCTTGTCGCTTATCTGCATCTTATAAAGGCGCAGCACGATCGCCAGCGCGAACAGGCCGATAACGGCGCAGAAAACGATGTATCTGTCCTTTCGTATTTTCTTCATCTTTGCCTCTTTAAAGCGTTTATTATCTGCGGGCTTTGCCTATGCTGCTGGGTTTTAGCAGGCGTATCCCGGGTATGTACATAAGCTGTACGAGCGCCAGCGCGATGACGAGCCTTATCAGCATATAGACCAGATTGCCCACGGGCAGATAACCCGTTGAGAAATAGCGGTATATCAGCATGCTTGCTTCGTACATCATATATCCGCCCGCCGGGGGCAGCACCGTGACCAGCGCGGGGCGTATGCGACGGGATATAAAGCCCGCGCTGAACGCGCACAGCGTGTACATCGCAGCTATAAGCCCCGGGGGCTGATACGCGGTTATGCCCAGCAGTATGCCCGCCATGGCTCCGTAGATCATGCCCTGCGTGCTGCCGAGTATCGTGCCCACGAGTATCACGAACACCAGGCACACGCGGGGTACGAAGCGCATGTCAAGCCCCGTGTAGGGCAATACGGATGTGTCCGTGAGCAACGTAAGCAACGTAAACCCGATGCAAATGATCCGTCGTCTAAGCCGCATGCTCGCTTACCTCTATCTGTCCTGTATCCAGTTGGCTTCGGGAATGGGAGCCGTGGGCGTGGGTACGGGCGTGGGCGTGGGCGTGATATTCGGATCCGGCGTCGGCGTGGGATAGCTGAACGGCGCGTTGGGATCCACGAGCGAAGGCGTCTCGTATTCGTAGGGGTTTCTTGGAACTGTGGGCGCCACGGTGATCACGGGTCTGGCCGTGGGCGTCGGCACAACGGGCAGGTCTTCTATGGTCTCCACCTGCTTGCGCAGTATGAACGCTTCCTCGACGGACGAAAAGTCCACCGCGGGGTGCACGGACACGTATTTGTCGCTCGACTGGGTGGAGCGGCTTATCGCGGTGACCGTGCCTATGTATATGCCCTTGGGAAAGCGCGAGTCGAGCCCGCTGGTGTAGACCTGGTCGCCTACGTTGACGCTGCCTAAGTTCGACAGATAGTACATGCGGCACTCGAGCTCGTCGTCCTCGGTCTCGTTAACGCCCTGCAGCATGCCGTTGTCCCTCGTGCGGTTTATGAGCGCGGCGATAGATGAACGCGGGTCGATTATCGAAACCACGTTGCAGTAGTTGTAGCCAACCGAGCTCACGCGCCCGATAAGCCCGCTCGCGTTCACCACGGCCATGTTGACCGAAACGCCGTCGTTAAGCCCTTTGTTGAGCGTAAACGTCTCGAACCACACGCCCGTGTCTTTGGCTATTACCTTGGCAAACACGGGGTCGAGGTCTTCGTAGCCGTCTTTGGCGTCAAGCATTGCGGTCAGCCGCTGGTTTTCGCGTTCCATCTCGGCGTAGGTACCGAGCTGTATCTGCAAAAGCTCGACTTCGAGCCTGAGCGACTCGAGCTCGTCTTCCGAGGAGACGTCGTCGTCAGACGTGCCGAACCAGTTGCGCACGAACACGGTTATGCTCGACACGGCGCGCTGAATGGGCGAGAGTATCGAGCCTATGCCGCTTTGGGCGACGGTGGTGTTGCTGGGCAAAAACAGCGTGAGTATGAGTATCAGAACTATCACCGTGACCAGCGCGTTGTATATGCCGCTGCGAATGCGCCGCGAACGGCTCTTGGCCTTTGCGCGCTTCAATACCGGGTCGTCGGCAGTCTGTTTGCTCTTGCGGGAAGCCATTTATCTTACGTCTCCTAAACTTCGTATGCTGAGTACGCGGCCGACACGGCGCGCATGAGCTTGTCGTCCTGCGAAATGCGCAGGCAGCCGCGCACCGCGTCATAGCGCGGTTCGCCGCTCTGGTATACCTCGAGTCCGGTCTCGTCTTCGAGCCTGCGCGCCAGCGCGAAAAGCTCGCTGCCGCCGCCGGTAAGGCTTATGCCGTTTCTGAGTATGTCGCTTGAGAACTCGGAGGGCACGTTGAAAAGCGCGTCGCAGATCACGCTGACCAGCGCCGACACGGGAAAGTTGAGCGCCTCGTAAATGTCGCCCGAAGTCACCGTGGCCGTCACGGGTCTGCCGCTGCGGATGTCGCGTCCGCTCAGGGTCTGTATGTTCTCGTCGTCGGGTTTTACGGCGCTGCCGAGCTCGCGCTTCAATTCCGCCGCGACCGCCCTGGGTATCACAAGCCCGTGCTTTTTGCGGATATATTCGGTTATCGCGTCGTCGAAAGCCGCGCTGCCGGTTTTGGTGTGGCGGTTGAGCGCCACGCTGTAGGCGCTTATCACGCTGACCTCGGTGACCTGCGCGCCTATCGACACCACAAGCTGCGCTTCGGCTTTTTCGATGTGGCGCTTCATGCTGACTGCCGCGGCGACGGGCGCTTTTACCACCGCCACGCGCTTTGCGCCGGCCAGCTGCGCCGCGTTTGCCAGCGCTGCTTTTTCCACGCGCGTCGCGCCTTCGGGCACAGTGAGCGAAAGGCGGCTTTTTTCAAGCGGCTTTCTTTTGCCGCTCGCCTTTTCGACTGCTGAGAGTATGAGTATCGCCGCCAGCTCCGTGTCGGCGACTCCGCCGTAGGATATTGGGTTTACGAGCAGCGCCTCGTCGCCCGTGCGTCCGTCGAGCCTAAGCGCGTCGTCGCCCGTGGCGTATACGTCGGTGGGCTTGTTCGCGTCCACCAAAACGGCGCTCGCGCAGCTGTATACCTGCGCTTTTTCGTCAGTTAATATGCATGTGCTCGCGCTGCCGAGATCGGCGGCGATGTTTCCGATAAATGAGATGGCCGGCATCGTTTCCTCCGTTACAATATCCGCTTTACGAGCCGCTCAAACAGCTCGGAGGGGAAGCCTACTATGTTGTCGTACGAGCCCGTGTAACGCTTTACGAACGCGGCCGCGCCGCCCTGTATCGCGTAGCTGCCCGCCTTGTCCATGGGTTCGCCTGTGGCTATGTACGCGCTTATCTCTTCGTCTGTAAGCGCGCGGAATTCCACGCGGGTCGTGTCGGACGAAGACAGTGATTTGCCCGTCTCGGTGTTTATCAGGCATATGCCGGTGGTTACTTCGTGCGTGTTCGCGCTCAGAAGCTTTAGCATTTCGAACGCGTCCTTTTCGTCGCGGGGTTTGCCGAGCTTTTTGCCGTCAAGCCCTACCAGCGTGTCCGCCGCGATCACCAGCGCATCGGTTTCGATTTTGGCGACAGATTCGGCTTTGCGCCGGGCGAGCGTCGTAACGACGTCGGCCAGCTCGCCTGTCACATCGTCCTCAGGCGCGTTCGAACAGCGCACCGTGAACTCGTAGCCAAGCCGCGTAAGTATCTCTCTGCGCCGCGGGGACGCGGACGCCAAAACAAACCGCATAAAAACTCTCCCGAACGCCGCCCGGGCGTATTGTCCGGAGTTTACGCGGCCTATTTCCCGCTCGCGGATATGCACACCGATTACGGGAAAACTCTCCGCATAAAACTCCAAGTATATTATAGCACAAACAAAGGGTTTAGGCAAGAAAGAAAGTGTTCATATCGTGCAAACAAATCTGAATTTCCGGCCGCAAACGCGCCGGAACGCAGCCGTAAAGCGCATTTAACGGGCGCTAAAGCGCGAAAACACGGTTTTGAAAAATTAACAAAAAATGCCGGCGCACGGTATATGAGCCGTGCGCCGGCGGGGGAGTGAATTTACTTAAGCCCTGAACGGATTAAGCGAAGCGTTTTTTCAGTCGGCAACCAGCCCGATAAGACTGTAAAATGCGGGTTTGGGCTCAAACTTCCTGTCGAACAGAAGCGGATAGTTGCTCGCAAGCCAGCTCATGTCGTCGGTAACGCCCCAGGTATGCACGGCGATTATCGAGTCCGAGAAGCTCAAAAACTCCCGCATAAGCGCTTCGTAGCGCTCGGCCTGCTTTTTAAACTCTTCCTCGCTCGCGGCGGAGACCTTTATGTCGAGCTCGCTTATCCTTATGAGCAGCCCCCTGCCCGCGACCTCGCCGAGCGCCTTGCGAACCTGCTGCACCGAGGGCGTGCCGAGCTCGTAATGCCCCTGGAAGCCGTAACCGTCTATATTGCCTTCGGCGATGAGCCTGTCAAGGAGCCGGAGTATTCCCGAGAGCTTGGGTTCGTAGGGTGTGCTGTAATCGTTGTAGAACAGCTTTACGCCTTCGGGCGCGTATTTGCGCGCGATCTCGAACGCCCGTTCCACAAAATCGCCGCCCACCACCTTGGTCCAGTTTGAGGCGCGCAGCGCGCCGTTGTTGTCGTTAACGGCCTCGTTTACCACGTCCCAGCTGACTATGAGACCTGGATAATTCTCGCTCGTGTATTCCATAACGAGCCGTATGTAGTTGTCGAGACGCGCGAGCATGACTTCGCGGCTCACGTAGGGCTTTGCCGCGTCGTAACCCTCGTGGAAGAAGGCTTCGGGGGTCTGCGCGTGCCACACCAGCGTATGCCCGTGCACCTTCACGCCGTGTTTGAAGCAGTAGTCGAGCATGGGCTTCGCGCTGTCGAAATGCACCGCCACCGCGCTTTCGTCCGTTTTCGAAAGCTCACGGCTCTGATTTACGTCGATCACGTAGTCGGGTTTGAGCTCGTTTCCGCAGGTCATTATGCAAAACTGCGAGGCGTAGAAATCCATGCGGCGGGTGTTCAGTGCTTCGAGCTGCGTGACCGCGCAGCCGAAATCGAAGTATCCGGCGTAGCTCTGATACAGCGAGGGGAGGCTTTCGTCGTAGCTTACGCCCTGTCCCTTCACATGGAAATCCTTTATGTAATAGTCGAGCGTATCGAAACCCACGGTCTCGACGTAGAGTATGTACTGGTCGAATTCGCCGAAAGTGTAAGTGCAGCTGAGCTTTGTCCACTCACCGTTCTTTGTTATGCCGCGCACAAGGTTTTCGTAGGATTCCGTGCCGTTTTTGCTGTGCGCCACGCTGATCATCAGCTGCGCGGCGTCGACGCTGTTTTGCATAACTTCGCAGCTTATCTCATACTGCGCGCCGGGCACGAGGTCGAAGTAGCGCCCGAGCGAATTCCAACTGGCGCTCCGCCCGCTGATGTAGAGCGCGCCGTCTCTTATTTCGGCCTCGGCGCTGCCCATCGAGCGCGGGAACCAGCCGTCGAAGTCGGCGGAAAAGTCCGATGTGTAATCGAGCACGTTATCGCTTTCGGCGAGCGCGCACAGCGGCAGCAGCGTCAGTATCACAAACAGCGCAAGCAGTTTTTTCATATTTTAAAGCCTCCTGTCAATGCGTTCTTACCCAAACGCGCATTTCGCCCTTGCCGCGGTTGTTCCAGCTGTAATACGGCACGAAACGCGCCGTAAAATCGTCATAGCACGGCTTACGGTCGAGCGCGTACAGCTCATACTCGTCCCACCCCGCAAGACTCACCCGCTTTGCGGGGCAGCTTATCTCGACTATGCCGCCCAGCTTATCCGGCAAGAAATCCGCTTTGAACTCCGCGTCCGGGGATATGCTTACATTGGAAAGCATATCTCCGTTGTCGATCTCCTCGAGGCAATACACCACGGGACCGCGCTTTATCGCGACGAGCCCCGCGTCCTGGCTTACCGCAGGATGGGCGAACACCGCGTTTACGGGCATGTGCATATCGTATTCGATCGCGTCGCCCGCTTTGAGTTGATCCAGGAATATATAACCGTCATCCATCACCGTGACGACCGAGGCGCCGTTCAGGGTGAGCGTGTAGCTTTTTACCCAGCCGGGCAGCCTGAGCGCGAGCCTGAAGCCTTCGAAGCTTCGCTTTATCTTTATGCTCACGCGCCCGTCGCAGGGATAGCGCGTGTCGCAGCCGAGCGCGGCTTTGCCGCCCGAAAGCTCGGTCTCGGCGTCGCAGCAGGTGAACAGGTTCATATAAAGCGTGTCGTCGGCTTCGGTAAACACGCTGCCGGGCAGCTTGGTGATCATGCGCGCGAGGTTGGGCGGGCAGCACGCGCAGCCGAACCATTTCTGCCTTTCGGGACGTATGTGAGAGATTATCTGGCTTTTCAGGCTGCGCATGGGCACGCATTCGAGCGGATTAACGTAGAAGAAGCGGTTGCCCTCGAGGTTCATGCCGCTGATCGTGCCGTTGTAGAGCATTGTATCCATCACGTCGCCGTATTCGCCGTTCGGTGAAAGACCGAGCATGCTTTGCGCGAAAAAGAACATCGCTATGGAGGCGCAGGTCTCGCCGTACACGGTGTCGTTGGGCAGGTCGTAATCGAAGGTGAACGCCTCGCCGAACGCGGTCTGGCCGACGGCGCCGGTTATGTACATCTGCCTGCGCGTTATGTCCTTCCACATCCTGTCGCAGGCGGCTTTGAGCGTCTCGTCTCCCGTCTCGCGCGCGACCTCCGCCATGCCGATAAGCAGGTAAACCTGCCTTACCGCGTGCCCCAGCGCGCTTTGCTGCTCGCGCACGGGCGCGCCTGCCTGGTAGTATCTGTTCTCGGAGTACACGCTCCTGCTCCAGCCGGGGCCGTCGCCGCGCGCCTTGGCTTCCTCTGCGAAATAGTTGGGCGTACTTCCGCGCTCGTCGATAAAGTATTTCGCGAGCCTGAGATGCTTCGGGTCTTTTGTTATCTGATACAGCTTCACCAGCGCGAGCTCTATTTCCTCGTGGCCGGGATAGCCCTTCTTTTTGCCGTCCTCCAGGCCGAACGTCGCATCGATGAGATCGATGTATCTGAGCATGACGTCCAGAAAGCGGCGCTTGCCGGTGGCCTCGTAATATGCCACCGCGCCTTCGAGCAGATGCCCGGCGCAGTAGAGCTCGTGGTTGTCCCTTAAATTCGTAAAGCGTTTTTCTATACCGGTAAGTTGGTAGTACGTGTCCAGATAGCCGTCCGCCATCTGCGCTTTTTCCATAAGCTCTACCGCATAGTCGATATTCGCTTCGGTCGCTGCGTCGCGCCTCCAGATGAGCATATAGCTCGCGGCTTCTATCCATTTGGCCAAATCGCTGTCCTGAAACACGCAGCCGCCGTGGGGCGCGTCGATAAGCCCCGCCGCGGCTTTCAAATTGCGTATGCAATAGCTCGGCGCGGCGTCGGGCACTCTGTCGTTCAGGGTCTCCCACTGGTAGGGGATCATCTTGTCCGCCACTCTGTCCATGAGCGTGCGCAGGAAGGACGGACGCATGTATACGTCGTTCGCGGGAACTTTCCGCATTTACCGAACCTCCTTTACGCGGCTTTTGCCGTGCGCCGCGTATGCGTTTTTGAGTTTAACATTAAAAGTTCCGGCCGCGAAGCGCAGCCGGAACCGAATGCATTAGATTTCGGGTATTTTTATCTCGATTTCGTGGCCCAGCTCCGCGCTTTTGCATATGCCGTCTATGATGGCCTGATTGTACAATATCTGGGACGAGGGCACGGGCACTTCGCCTGTTTTGAGTATCGCGTCCAGGAAACCGCGTATCTTTTTGTAGAACAGACCCTTGCCGCTGTTTTTGAGTATCGGCACTTTCTCTTCCATCTTGACGCCCGCGAGGTCGTGATACAGCGTCATTTCGCCGCCCACGCTGCCGTTCCAGCACTCGGTGGAGGGTATCCTGAGTCCGCCTTTGGTGCCGAGGATCAGCGTGTCGCCCGCGGTGTCCATGTGCATCGCCCAGGAAATGCGGAAGTCGAGGATTATATCGCCTTCAAGGCGCACGAAGCCCGCCGCGAAATCGTCCACGTTGAAGCGCCTGGCGTTTTCCTCGGCGCTGTGGAAGCGGTCAGCGTACTGATATTCGGGATTTGTGCCGAAGAACGCGCTTTTGTAACCGCTCACGGTCAGGGGCTTGGGATAGCCTATGGCGTTTAACACCATGTCAAGCGAGTAGCAGCCGATGTCGCCCAGCGCGCCTATGCCAGCGGTGTCCTTTTCGATAAAGGTGCTGTTGGGTATGCCGCGCCTGCGTCCGCCGCCGGTCTGAATATAATAAATCTTGCCGAGCACGCCGCTGCCCACTATCTTCTTTATCATCTGCATGTTGATGTCGCAGCGCGGCTGGAAGCCTATCGAGAGCACCTTGCCGCTGCGCTTTTCCGCGCGGCACACCTCGACGGCCTCGTCCAGAGTGACGGTGAAGGGCTTTTCGAGCAGCACGTTCACGCCGTGATCCAGCGCGTAGATCGCGGGACCCGCGTGCTGGGTATTGTAGGTGCAGATATCGACGGCATCGAGCTCTTCGCTGTCGATAAGTTCCTTGTGGCTGGGGTAGTAGCGCAGGCCTTCCACGCCGTGCTCCTTCATGAAAGCTTCGGCTTTGCCGGGGATGAGGTCGGCGGCGGCAACCAGCTCAACGTCGTCCATTTCCTTGTAGCAGCCGATGTGACTTTCGGCTATCCAGCCGCAGCCGACAATACCTACCTTGAGCTTGCGTCCGGAGGTTTTCTTTTCCTCTTTGAATGCCTGAGTGAATTCGTTAAGTACGTTGTCGCTCATCGTAACCCTCCCAATAAACTGTAAGCTGATTTAAAAGTCAAGCCGCAAAAGCGGGCGCTTTTACGGCTGTATTATAGCATATGAGTATATCGCGTGTCAAAGCAAAATCGACTTAGTAGCTAAGAAATTTATTGCTGACGTATGCGATGGTGTAGCCCGTGTCCACGCGGCAGAACGAACCGTTCGTGGCCAGCAGCGTGCAGTTCGAACCGTTGTACAGCACGCCGACCTTCGAATAGGAGGTGCCCGGGCCGGTCCTTATGTTCACGTTGCCGGTGCTCACGGCGCGGCTGTAGAACCGGACGAGGTTTTTGTGCACGTACGCGTCCTGCCAGCTGCCGGAGGGGGTGACCCTGAACCAATCTCCGCTCGATGTGTAAGCGGTTATTGACTGAC